>ENA-OUQM01000821-OUQM01000821.1-human-gut-metagenome-genome-assembly--contig:-NODE-821-length-19351-cov-9.659308_pt1 | contig 19351 bp, 17 predicted proteins | sample MGYA00237949_ERZ548830 | MGnify/ENA primary metagenome ERZ548830 (study PRJEB26490, sample SAMN05194706) | human gut metagenome | biome: terrestrial biome; feature: human-associated habitat; material...
ATCCTACGCAATCCGACCGAGGACTGCATCGCGCCGAAAGTACAAAAAATCGAAACGCAGATTCTTCCGCCTGAGCACATCAAGGATTATCTGGAGGCCGCTGACAGGCGAGGACTGCTCTCCATGTTTTATCTGGAGCTGGTCACAGGCTTACGGAAGGGTGAGATCACGGCGCTTCTCTGGTCTGACCTCGACGCAAAGAACAAAACCATCTCCGTCAGCAAGCAATATGTCAAAAATCCCAATGGCGAACTGACGCTGTCCCGTCCCAAAACGGAGACTTCGGTCAGAAAAGTATCTATCCCGCAGGATGCCGTAGACCTGCTGATAGCGGAACACGGCAAGCATCCCGAGAATCCGTGGATGTTCCCGTCTGGCAGGACCGGTGAAATGTATCACCCCGACTCGGTCGTAACACTCCACAAGCGTATCTTGAAGGACGCTGGGCTGCCGCACATCAGATTTCACGACCTGAGACATACGTTCGCGACCTTGGCACTCCAAAACGGTGTGGATGTGAAAACAGTATCCTCGATGCTGGGCCACTACGACGCTGGCTTTACGCTCCGCACCTACACCCACGCTACGAGGCAGAAGCAGGACGAAGCCGCACAAACGATGGGCAACTTCATGGCGCAAGTGATGTAAGCAGAAAAAGGATGCGAAATACCGGAGAGGGGGCAAAACCTCCTCTCCGGTACTCTTTGAACCTATCCGCACATTTTCGCGTGTGGGTCACGGTGTGGGTCAGGCAGTTGACCCACATTTTGACCCACACCATTTTCAGCGTTTTTGCAACAAAAAAGCACCGAAAACCGAAATTTTCGATGCATTTTGGAGCTGCTGGGCAGATTCGAACTGAGGGAGGACGATTTTAGCTCGTCCTCCCTCTTTCTATTTCAACACATTATGTACCGCTTCCGTAGGACATTCGTCCCGGCCTGTCCCTGCTCATCCCTCCTTATTTTTTCGTACAAAGGGAAAATTAAAGGGAAAACTTTTTGCCTGTTCAATATCTCTTAAATCTTCAAACGTATAGATGCGTAAGGATATACACGATGACTCCTACCGCCTTTTAACTACACAGAACGGATTAGAGGGTTCGATCTTGTGGTATGCAAAATGCATATAATCCGTATAGAAAAGCCCGGTCAATTCATCAGCCAATAAGTATGCTGGGATCTTGTATTCTACTTGAGATTTAAGCAAAAATGCTTCGCCTACTCTTTTAAAAGCAGGCAAAGTCGAGCTGGCTTGAGAAAACGCCGCCCTCCTTGGCCCGTCGCCAACAGTAAGAGTTTGAATGTTTCCTTTATCCACTGAGATAATTTCAAAATTTTTCTAACACGATTCAGGAAAAGAATGACTCTAATAGCAGTACGGAAAGATACAGGAGAATCAGACACAATTGCGCGGTGCTGCCTTATCCTTTGATCAGTACACTGGCAATATCATTGACGTTGGTGCCGGTCGGCCCGGTGCGGAGCAGCGAGCCCGCCGCTGCAAGCGCGTGGTAGGAATCGTTATCTTCAAGTGCTGACTCAGGCGCAATGCCGCCTTGCCGTATCGCACCGGCAGTGAGGCCATCCACTATACCGCCGGCTGCATCTGTCGGCCCGTCCGTTCCATCGGAACCGACGGAAAAAACAAGGACATTTTCAAGGCCCTCGATACCGAGCGCCGCGGACAGGGCAAGCTCCTGATTGCGTCCGCCGACGCCGTGTCCTTTGATGTGCACGACCGTTTCTCCGCCCGCAAGAAAAGCGAGAGACCTGCCGTCCTTTGCATGCGTCCGCGCAATGGATGCCAGAACGGAGCCTGCTTCACGGGCTTCGCAGCACAGTCTGTCCGTCAGCAGAAGCGGCTCGTAGCCCAGAGCACGGCACTCCTGCGCGGCGGCAGCGCATAGCTCACCGACACTGCCGGTGAGCTTCGCTATTGTATTGTCAAGCTTCTTCGGCGTTTCCACACGCAGCAGATCCCGTACGCCTGCCGGGATCGTCAGGCGATATTTTTCGATGACCGCCAGTGCCTGCGCGCAGGTGGAAGGATCCGCACAGGCAGGGCCGGACGCAATCATATCCATGGGATCCCCAAGGATGTCACTGAGAATAACGGCATGGACTTGTGCGGGCGCACAGTGCAGGGCAAAACGACCGCCTTTGACTGCTGAAAGCCGCTTGCGGATCGTGTTCATCTCCACAATGTCCGCTCCGGAGGCAAGCAGCTGCGCGGTGATGGATTGCAGCTCTTCCAGAGGAATCAGCGGTTTTTCAAACAGTGCGCTGCCTCCGCCCGAGAGAAGGAAAAGGACGGTATCATCTGCGCGGAGATCAGCGGTCATGCGCAGAACGGCATCTGTTGCCTGAAGGGAGTTTTTATCCGGCACAGGATGTCCGCCCTCATAGCAGTCGATGCCGGCAAGCGGTGCGCCAAGGTGTCCATACTTTGTAATGACAATACCGCGGTCTACTCTTCCGAGGCAGCCGATGGCTGCGTTTGCCATTTGCCAGGCCGCTTTTCCAACAGCAACGAGAAATACCCGGCCGGAAAAGGTTACATCCTTCAACGCACGGCACACAGCTTCGTCAGGCAATACCGCTGCAATTGCATGACGAATAATTTGTTCTCCATCGGCATGAAGCCGAGCTTGCAGGCTATTACCGGTTGACAACATTGATGCATTCTCCCGAAAGAAAAGCTTTGATATTATTCACGGTGCAGTCCATGATGCGCTGACGGCTTTCCTTTGCACCCCACGACATATGCGGCGTGATAATGCAGTTCTTTGCGCTTAGCAACGGGTTGTCGCCCATAATGGGTTCCGTTGAAACAACATCCAACCCTGCGGCCGCTACTTTCCCAGAGTTCAACGCGTCAGCAAGATCCTGTTCCACAATCATTTGTCCGCGGCTATTATTGATGATAATAACGCCGTCCTTCATTTTTGCAATATTTTCTTTATTGATAATACCGGTGTTGAAAGGAAACAGCGGCATCTGCAGACCAAGAACGTCTGACTGAGCAAAGAGTTCATCCAGAGAGACATATTCAACTCCAAGCGCCAACGCTTCCTTACTTTCCCTGCGGTCATATGTAATTACCCGCATTCCAAGAGCCCTTGCAATTTCTGCAGTATGAATGCCGATATTGCCGCAGCCCAGAAGCCCATATGTCTTTCCGGCAAGCTCGATCAGGGGGTAGTCCCAGTAGCACCAATCCTGGTGATTTGCCCATTTCCCGGCGTAAACGGTTTCGCTATGATGACCAATGTGATGGCAGACCTCGAGCAGGAGCGCGATAGCAAATTGACTGACAGATCTGGTGCCGTAAACGGGAACATTAACAACGGGGATTCCTTTCTGTCTGGCAAATTCACAGTCGACAACATTATATCCGGTTGCAAGCACAGCGATCAGTCTGATATTTCCGCAGCGAGCAATTGTGTCTCCGGAAACAGGAGTCTTGTTCGTTATCACGATTTCTGCATCGCCAATGCGCTCGGCAATAATGGGAGATTCTTCATAAGAAGTACGTTCGTAAACCACAAGATTGCCCAGTTCCCGCAAAGGCGCCCAGCTGAGATCTCCAGGATTTTCGGTATAGCCGTCTAATACAACAATTTTCATATTATGTATCTCCTATTCAATCGTAGTGGTGAGAATGATTAAGACTGTTGCTCAAAGCTGCTCGAGCAGGGGCCGCTCAAAAAACGAAAGGTAAAAGGCACGCGAATTCGATGTACTGCTGTCTCCCCACACTTCTGTGTCAGACGTGCAGGAATACAGCGGGATAATTCCTGCAAGAAAGCCCTCCGCATCTATAGCAGTGGCCAGTTCAGAGCAAGCATCCTCTCGGCGCAGCCGCAAAATGTAAGCAGCAAGTCGATCCGCAAAACCGGTAAGAGCTTCTTTAAACGCCAAAAGTCCTTTGTCACCAAACTGATTTTGTATGTTGACATAGCAATGGGTATAGAATAGTGCCCATTGGGATCTGATCAGATGCTTTGCCGGTTTATGCTCAATAGCTTCTCCCGAAGTCTCTCCCATTTCAAAGCAGATCTTACGCTGCGCTTCATCAAGATTCGCAGGACGGAGATATAATGAAATTCGGCAAAGCTCGTCTCTTTCGTGCGTCATCATCTGTGTAAGATTTACCTGCACTCTATTAGAGAGCGTGGATTTGAAATAGGCGTGATAGAATTCTTCACAATAGATACATCCCAGGTCGGACGCCCCTTCATTGGCCCATAGCGTGGCCAGCGGACAGTACGCAACGTTGGCAAAAAGCTCTTGCGGAGCAATTTTGATCCATTCGACTTCTGTCCGGTGATCACTGGGGAAATCACAGCCGGCAGAGATTAGATTTCTGAGGTCTAGAGAAAGCCCTCTGCCGCATAGTTCGGCCTTTCTCCTGTTTCCCCTCTCTGCAGCATATCCTCGGATCGACCGGCGAAGAACGCTGCGCCCTTCTGCGCCGAATTTTTGATCTAAGGTTTTGGCAATGCTGGAATACAGGAGGGCCCATGCGTCTATCGAATTTCTGATATCAACATTCATTCTTCGCACCTCCTGCTTTTAATTTTAAGAAGGCTGAAAAGCTCTTCGAAGAAATATTTTTCCAACAATTCAGGAGCATTATGCTGCCCATATTTTTCTGTCCACATCGGCTCTTCGCTTATATTGAATGAAAGAGCGATGTTAGCGGTAACATAGGCGGCATCTGCTGTTCTACCGATCGATTGTGCTTTTGCCTGATAATAAAGAGCATGCTCCCGAGCTACGCGTGTTAAACCAGCTGCAATGATTTTATGCCCCTCTTTTTCGCCGAAACGTTCGCAGCATACTTCGACAAAATAGTAATAGAGCTTTAGCCACAGCATATTGAAGCCGGATTTCCCCTGTGGCTTTGGCATGGGTTTTGTGGGCTTCACATAACCGGGGTCATATTCTTCAAAGCAGAGCGGTTTTAGTTCGTCAGGAACGTTTTCGGCACGAAATGTAAAATAGAAGCTGCAGCGATCATCACCCTCCTGCGTCAGTGTTCTGGTGAGATTGATTTTTGCAATATCAAATGTAAACGCCTCATAGCAAGCGTGATGGAACTCTTCGCAATAGATCCGCCCAACATCCGTAGAATGGTAGTGTTTCCACAGATCGGCATCCGGACAAACAAATGTCCAGTCGATTTTTTCCTCCCGGGTATTCAATGGACTGTTCTGCACAAAGCGAGGATCTCCGGGGCGATCCCGCCCTTCACAGTACAGTGTTTCCAAATTGATTTTGATGTTGTTGTCCAATAAGCGCTGGCGATTTGTCAGACCCCTGTCGCGCCCAAAACGTCGAATCGCTTCGCGCAGAGCAGACTCTCCCTCTAACGCGTACTCGTCATAGAGTATCCGCGCAAGAAAAGTATACATAATCGTCCAGCTGTCCTGCAGACTTTCCATCTGCATAGCTTCCAATCTATTCATATAAAGTTTAGGCCTCCGAAAAGATATTCTCTAAATAGCCAGAAAATTCGCGTTTGATTTAACTGTGTGCGGAAGGAGAAAAAGCGAAGACGGAATACGCTTTTTCTCCTTCCGCATTGCTGCTAAATCACGGACTTGTTAACCTGTTCAACCCACCACAGGAACAGCGGATGCATATCCGGTCCGTCTGGGCTGAAACGGTCTGTGCCGGTCATTCGTTCAGGATGCCACTGAACGGCAAATACAGGAAGAGTTTGATGAACAATTCCCTCTATCACACCGTCTTCTGCTTCGGCAATGGCAGAAAGCCCTTGTCCGAGCTGCCGCACTGCCTGATGGTGGAAACTGTTGACAGTGAAGCTTTTTCCGAATAGTTGTTCAAGAGTACTGCCGCTGTATGCTTTGGCCGAATGAACAGTATTTCGATGTTCGGCAAAGGAGTAGGTTTTCAGGTCCTGATAAAGTGTACCGCCAAAAAAGGCATTAATGACCTGTAACCCACGACAAATGCCGAAAACAGGTTTCTTCTGCCGGATAAAGGCAGCAAGAAGAGCCCATTCAAGTTCATCTCGCCACAGATCCAGCTTGCCGCATTCTGCCGCGGTACATTCGCCGTACCGTCGAGGGTCAATATCACGCCCTCCGGTCAGCATCAGCCCGTCAGCCGAATCAGCCAAGGCAATCAACTCCTGTCCTGCAAATGCAGGAATCAAAGGGATACCGCCTGCCTGATATATGGAATCAACGTAATTTTTGTGTACGCGCACCTGGTCGATACTCCCGTTGGCAGCGTCAGGTTCCCGTGATGGCGAAACAAGAATAAGAGGCTTTTTTTCTGTACTCATATGCATCAGCTTTACTTCTTGTAGTCCTTCCATTCGTTGTGAATAAATTGATACAGCATCCAGCACGCAAAACCGGCAATGATGATAAGCACAGCTGGAACAATAACATCCATAATGCTCATTTATAAAGTCCTCCTTGAAATTGTTAATCCCTGAACAGGTTCGTACAGGGGGCGTTCTTATCCAGCTTTGTACCAATGAAGAGAACAATGCCAGAGATGACCATTCCCCAAAGGATCGCAGGCATGCTAAGGAACACAAAGTTCGCCAGATCCATTGCCACGGCAAAGCCGCCGCCACAGGCAATTGCAGCAACCGCAGCCTTGTAGGACTTCCGGCCTCTGCCAAACATGGCATAGAGCATCGGAATGAAGCAGCCGCCAACGTATGCTGTTGCGCAGAAATTCCAGACAGACATGATATTGGGGATCAGAATAGCCATTGCAAGACCGGCGAAGCCCATAAAGAGAACAGCATACTTGGTTGTTTTGAGCATCTGCTCGTCGGTTGCGTTCTTGTTTATGAATGTCTTGTAGATGTCGTTAGTAAAGTTGCCGGCGGCGGTCAGCATATAGGAATCGGAGGTGGACATGATGGCAGCCATCAGCGCAACCAGAACAAGCCCCTTAAGACCCGTGGGGAGATAGGTGAGCAGCAGCGTTGCAAAAACCTTGTCCTGGCCAATGTCGGACGGAAGGAGAACTCGACCGCAGAGGCCAAGAGTCATGTTGGTAATTGCAAAGCAGAGCCAGGGAATCGCAACAAGGATGGAGGCGCGGATAGCGGTCTTTTCGTCCTTTGCAGCATAGAAACGGCTGTAGCGATTGGCATCGATCAGATTGGGCAGCGCGGTTGCGAAGACCAGTTTGACAACATAAGTGATGTCGGTGTCGAGTTTGAGGTGTGTTGCGGGGACAGAGGCAACAATACCCTCCCAGTGTCCGACTTTGTTGAAAACGATAAAGCCGAGGCTTACGATACCGATAGCCATGATAATAAATTGAATGTAGTCGGTCATAACGACACCCCACATGCCAGATGAGTAGGTGTAAAACAGTACAACCAGAGCAGCGATAATCATGCCAATTCGCATATCGATGCCAGCGATCAGATGAATGCACGTGCCCAGTGCAATGGACTGCATAGCAGGGCCGGTACCAATCAAGTAGAACATGGAACTTAATCCGCCGAGCAACTGAGCGCCGCGACCATAGGTCTTGCCTAAAATCTCAGCCGCAGTCAAGGCGCCGACACTGCCAAATTTATTCAGCTTCTTTGCAAGGCAAGTGGACAAAATAATCCAAATGGCAACAACAACGACCATTTTGGGAATTTCCACGATGCCGTTGGCAAAAGCGTTTCCGGTTGAACCGGTCAGTGCACCGCCGCCAATATCAGAGGCGAGGAAGGTTGCGACAAGAACAGAGAGCCCGATCTGACGGTCAGCGACAAGATAAGATGATGTGTTCTGTTTGGATTTTTTGTTGAAGTAAAGACCAATGCCGACATTCATCATCAGGTATGCCACGACGATTATATAATCAATAATCTGCATTGTAACTGAATTCCTTTCGTTTTTTCTCCTGTCTTCAGATGCGCTGGTATAAAGTGTCAATCATTGCAGCTTCCAAACCGCAAATTTATTCTATTCTACACAACGAATTATTGAAAGCCTAAAAAAACGATAACGCTTATCAGAAAAAGAGGCAAGGAAAGCAAATAAAATGCATTCCTTGCCTGATAGATTATGGCTCTCTCATGCGCTGCTCCAACAGCCCTGTGAATTCTGAGGCTATCAAACTCATGGGCTTCCCCTTTTTTGCAATCCAGCCGAGTTCAGAACGGATATCTGTGCCGCGCAACGGAATTGTCCTGATCCGATCTCCCTGCGTTCGCATATCAGGCCATAATGAATTGAGGTAATAGGCATCTGTGTGCTCAAGCATTTCATCAATGACTGTGCGCGAGGAGGTGACTGCGGTTGATTTGTTCATAGGCAGCCCGAGCTTTGAAATAATATCCGAGAAAGGTCCGGAATCTAAGTAGCTATACTGAATCATAGGATAATTTGAAAGCATGTCCGGAGTAACAAACGTCAGGTTACTCTCGAAAAGAGGATTGTGCGGACCAATGCTGATACCAAGCTCCGCTTCATAAATGGGATGGTAGACTAAATCGCGCGTTTCAAATTGCCGCAGTTCCATCTTTTTGTAGCAGCTCCACATTCGGATTACGCCGATTTCTGCAATGCCGTTTGCAACGAGATCTCTTGCTTCATTCCCATAGCTGTCATACTGCTCGAGCCGAATACCGATAGAACAGTATTTATTAAAAAGCTCTGTGCAGATGATGGACGGCTGATGAAATCCATCGTTAGCGAGGGAAAAGGTTACAGTTGGTTTTACAGACTGCCCGGTACTTATATTTTGCAACTGCTTAAGCTGCAGCTGAATTGGGATCAGGTAGCTGATAAACGTCTTGCCGTAGGGAGTAGTTACCACCCCGTGTCGTGTGCGCGTGAAAATTTCGTATCCTAATTCTCTTTCAAGGTTCTGAATAGCTTGGGAAAGAGAGGATTGGGAAACAAATAGATTTGCCGCTGCTTTATTGATAGAACCTGTTTTCGAAACTTCGATTACATAATTTAGTTGCTCAAAGGTCATGCTTCATCCCCCCAACAGTTTTTTACATTATAGCGGGAAATTTGTGCTGGCGCAACTTTTTCAACAGTAGATAAAGGCAACCCGCTTCCAGAATACAGGAGACGGGTTGCCTTTATGGTGAAGGAGCAACTAGAACGCTTAGAGAGTCAATAACGAATTACTTCTTGTCACTGCTGATGAGCCAATAGGGAATGACATCACGTGCAAAGATGTCCTGAACGGTCTCCCTGCGGCGGGCGAGATCTGCACGACCGTTGGAGACGATTACCGTTGCAGAGCGGGGCATAGCATTAGCATTACTGGCAAACGATTCCATATAAGCGCCCATATCGAGAAATGCGAGAACATCGCCTTCCTTGACCATCGGGATTTTGCGCTGCTTTGCAAGGATATCATCAGAACTGCAAAGCTGGCCGCAAACATCAACGATTTGCTCTTCCGGAGCTTCAGCATTATTGGCAACGACGATGTGGTGGTAGTGATTCTGTGCATCAAAAGGATCGATCATTTCGTTGGTATTGCCATCGACATAGATCCACTTATGGTCAGTCAACTGCGTATCATGCTTCTGAAGACCGACGCTGGTAAGAAACATCGTCGATTTTTCAACGCAGAAGCGGCCGGGTTCGAGCACAAGCATAGGCAGCTTCATACCGAAAGATTCAAACTTGCGGATAAAAAGGCCAGTGATGTCCTCAGCATACTGCTCAAGAGACGGACATTTAAATTCGTTGCCGTAACGATATGGTGTGAAGCCACCGCCGATATCAACCATTTCCGGAGACCAGCCTGTCATATCATGAACAACCTTGATCTCGTCAAGGAGTTCTTCCAACTCTTCGACATGGAAACCGACACGACGGGGAATACCGCCATGATACATTGCGCCAACGACGTTAAGGTAATCGGACTGCAACGCATATTTAAAGCACTCGATTGCCTGAGGCGGTTCATTACCGAACTTCATTGTGCGTTCCCATTCGGCTCCATCGATACCGTCCTTGTAGCGGGGATCAACATAGTGCTCCATATGAACCTTAGCGAGAGGAAGGCGGCAGCGGACATTAACATATGCCTTTTTGTTGAGTTCCTTGGCAACAGCTTCTGTACGATAGATTTCCTCCAAGCAGTCGAGGTCAATGGTGATTCCGGCGTCGATTGCAGCGCGCAAAATATCGATAGACTTACTGCACCCATTCATAACGATTTTGCGGGGATGAATACCGGAAACCAGTGCGGAATATAATTCGCCAAGGCCAAAGGCTTCGCCGCCAGCACCGGGTTCAGTTGCGAGAATTTTTCGCATGGCGAGTCCGTAGTTGGATTTAAGGCCAACCGTTGTCAGCACTTCGGCTGGATAACGAGACTGAAATGCATCATGAAATGTGCGAAAATTTTTGCGGAGCGTGTTCTCTGAGATTACAAACAAAGGCGTGCCGTACTTCTGTGCTAACTCAGCGCAATTAACGCCGTCAAAAATCAAATTGTTGTTCGCAATCTCAATATAATCACCATATTTTCCCATTTTTTACACCTCAACATTATTATTAGAATTTTTAGCTTGTTGTTTTTGCTGCGCTCTGATATTTGTTTGGAAGTTTATGGCCTGATTGACGTTTCATAGTATATCAAGCTGGCGATTAAAGTGTTAACATACATTATCGATAACAGTTATCAGCTAAAACCAATTACGTTCACCCTGCTGGGGAGCTGAATGTCAACTATAATTGACATAGCAGTACCAAAGTTACATAAAGTAAGCTTAAGATGTAAAATCTGCAAAGAACTTTTTTAAAAATTTTTCAAACTGGCGTTTGTATTTCCGGGCCGTCTGAGGCGACACCTTATATCTTCGTACAAGCATGGGGACGCTGCTCCTATGCTCACCGGCTAAATATAGTTCCAAAAGGAATACCCCCCAGGGTCTCCAGTCTTCTAGTTCTTTCTGAAGGGCTTCCATCTGAAGCTTATCAATCGTTTTCTTTTCTGTATGATCGTCCGCCTGCAGTACATCCTCCAGGGCAATACAATCCTGGCTATCCTTCAGGTATGTATTTAATGAAAGTATGCAAATTTTTTGACCTAAATTGCGATTTCGTCTGGAGGCCATTCTTTCCCGATTCCACTTCCGATATTCCTCATATGATGTTTCAATTACCATGCAGTCCAGGGTACCTGTATCTTGAAAACAATCCGTGATAAAATACCGGCGTTTCTCTGGAGGAAGCATACGGTTTTCCTGTACAATCTGTTTCCATTCATCATAAGAAACCACAGATAATTTTGTGCTTTTATCAGGCTGTTGTATGTATGCCAGATATGTAATTTTCACTAGGCGGGCCTGTTCGCGCTGCGGAAAAGCGGGGCACAGTCTTCTTGCATCTGTGCATCCAATAGTAAAGGCAAGCACTGATTCAAGTGCTTGCCTTTACTCTTTTTTTGAGAGAGGTATGAAGCTGACTGAGTTGCCTATATTTGATTTAACATAAGGACTCTACAAGTGATGACTGCAAATTATTTGGTAAAATATGCCAAAATTAAAAACCTACTGAGTGACTACGTAAAAAGTGGAGAGAGAAATATTCCAAGCACTGCGGAGAGAGCAATAAAAATAATGGGATGCCATTTTAGCTTGTGAATCATTACAAATACTACCACAAAGTACAATAATCGATAGGGAGAAATCAGCGAAACAATAGAAGTGATCTCTGGAGCGGTACAAACGATTACAATTTTGAAAACATCAAACCCTGCCGCCGCGATTAGTCCGGTCACTGCTGGCCTAAGTCCATAAAAGATATATCCGACCTGCTTGCTGTCGCTGAAGCGCTGCAAGGATTTGGAAACCAAGGTGACGATGATAATGGCGGGTAATATCTCGCCCAGCGTAGCGATTAGTCCGCCCAGAAAGCCGGCAGTGGTGTATCCCACATAGGTAGCCATATTGATTCCGATAGGGCCGGGGGTGGATTCCGAAATGGCGATCATATCAGTGATCAATTCCTGGCTATACCAACCGGTTCGCAGGCTAAGATCTTGCAGAAAAGGGATAGTAGCCATACCGCCGCCGACAGCAAAAAGGCCGATCTTAAAAAATTCAAAGAAGAGCCGAAACAAAATCATTTAACGACCTCCTTCATAACAAAATTTTTTAATATGACGCCTAAAAGGCCGGCACCTATAATAAAAAGAACAGGAGATAAACTGGTAAATTCGGTAAGAAGAAAAACGGCAACGCAAATAGCAATTCCCACGTTATCCTTCACTCCCTTTTTCCACAGTCCGAGCACTGCGTCCAGAATTAGGGCCACTACACAAATGGACACACCTGTCATAGCCTGTTTGACAATGGGATTGTTTTGAAAATTGGACAGGAAAGCGGCAATAGTGCTGATGATAATGATACAGGGAGAAACACAGCCGAGCGCAGCGGCAATTCCGCCTGATAGTTTCCGCCTGTGATAGCCGATAAATACGGACACGTTAACAGCAATAATGCCGGGAAGCCCTTGGCTGATCGCGTAGTAGTCCATTACTTGCTCTTCTGTGATCCAATGTTTCTTTTCCACACATTCCCTACGTAGGATTGGCAGCATAGCATAGCCGCCTCCGAAGGTGACACTGCCCATCTTGAAAAAAGAGAAAAACAGTTCAAGAAGTTCTTTCATAGTCAACGGTTATTCCTTCCTGCGGCCCGGACCGAGGGACCGCGATGTTTCCCCTTTCCTGAAAAGGAAAGGGGAAACAGGTGAGCTTAGATTTACCAGACAGCTACCGTGCCATCCGTACGCGGTTCGGTAGCACCGACTAATACGCCGTTTTCATCCCGCCAAATAATCTGGCCGCGTCCGAAGTTCAGCGATTCCGGGATTACAGTGATATTATGCCCTCGACGGACCAGTTCTTCGGTCAGAGCATAGGGGAAGCCTCGTTCCACCTCAATGTTCTTTCCACCAACCCACTGCCATCTGGGAGCATCCAGCGCCTCTTGAGGATTCATGTGGAAATCGAGGGTATTCGTAATGACCTGAACGTGCCCCTGCGGTTGCATAAAGCCGCCCATTACGCCAAAAGGACCAATTGCCTGTTCGTCTTTGGTAAGAAAACCGGGGATAATGGTATGGAACGCTTTTTTACCAGGCTGGAGACAGTTGGCGTCCTGCGGGTCCAGAGAGAAACTGTACCCGCGATTCTGAAGACTGAGTCCGGTTCCGGGGATAACAATGCCTGAACCGAATCCCCAATAATTGCTCTGAATATAGGACACCATGTTTCCTTCGCCGTCAGCAGTGCAGAGATACACGGTTCCACCGCACTTGGGATCCCCGTGCTTAGGATCTATGGCGGAGTGGCCGATCAGTTCGCGGCGACGCGCAGCATAGTCAGGGGATAGAAGCTCCTGCGTTGTGACTCGCATGGCCGCAGGGTCGGTAATATAGTGGGTGCCGTCGACAAAGGCGAGTTTCATAGCCTCCAACTGACGATGGATCGTGTCAACAGTATCCCTTTCAGTGAAGGAAAAGCCCTGAAGAATATTTAATGCCATCAATGCCACAATGCCGTTGCCATTGGGGGGGATTTCCCATACCCGATAACCGCGATAATCGGTGCTGATTGGATCAACCCAACTGCACCAATAATCATTCAGATCGGAACTGCGGATAAAGCCTCCTGTCTTTCGTGAAAATTGGTCGATGGCCTCTGCCAGCCTGCCGCGATAGACGGATTTTGCATTAGTAGCGGCGATCTCTTCCAGCGTATTTGCCATGTCAGGGCAGTTCCACATTTCTCCCGGAAGCGGGGCGCGTCCTTTGGGAGCAAATGCCCTGAACCATGGCTGATACTCTTCGGTCGTTAATTCGATTGAGAATTCTTCGTAGGCGTTGTGCCAAAGCCGAGCGATGACCGGCGAAACGGGGTATCCTTCCCGAGCGTATGTAATGGCGGGGCTCAACACCTCGGTCAGTGGCAAACGGCCAAATTTGGCGTTTAATTCTGCCCAGGCGGAGGGAGCGCCCGGAACCATTACAGGGACCCAGCCACGCTTGGGCATATCAGTGTAACCCTGCGCTTTTACAGCCTCGATGGAGATGGACTGAGGCGCCTTACCGCTGGCGTTAAGCCCGTGGAGCTTTCCCTTAGTCCAGACGAGAGCAAACGCATCGCTGCCAATTCCGTTGGAGGTGGGTTCAAGTACAGTCATACAAGCAGCAGTAGCTACCGCTGCGTCGATGGCATTACCGCCCTTCTTGATAATGTCCAGACCGGCTTGGGCGGCCAATGGCTGAGAGGTGCAGACCATACCGTTTGTGCCGTATACTACGCTACGTCTCGATGGGTAGCTATTCTTCCAAGCATCATATTTCATATAATTAGTTCTCCTTACAAGAAAGTGACCAGAATGCCGGCCATCACAATGGAAAGCGACGACACAGATACAAAACCGGATACAACGAACGACGGGGTCAACTTGTTGATAACGTATTTTCTCTCTTCTTCTGTTTCGGAAACAGCTAACGCCACTTCATTGACAATTAGCTGGGTGGCAGGAAAGCCGAGCAGCTGAGCCATCGCACAGCCCATTGCCTTGTTCTTGGAACCAACGATTTTCCACAGAGGGAGAACTCGCAGACCGATTACGCTGAAGATCAGAACGGCGGCAAAGACCAAGAACGTCTGTAAGCCGATTTGAGCAATATTATTAAGGTTGACGTTTGCAAGGGCGGGAAGGATATCGGCGAACATGGCCATCATCACAATGCCCATAGAGTTGCCGTAGTCTAAGATGCGGCTGGGAATCAGTCCGAGGCAATTAGCGGCACAGCCGAACACCAGTGCCCAGATCCCGTAGTTAATTCCGGGAATAATAGATGCGACTACATAGGACAGGAAGCCGCCTGCCGCGGTGATCGCAAGACAAGTATAATCGGTGTAATATTTTTTGTGCTTTTCAAAGAAAGTCTGCTTCTTGTGAGAAGGGTCGTCCTCCGAGGAGAGTTGATCGAGTTCTGCCATGGGATCAAGCCCCATTGCCTTTTTCTCCCGAAATTCTTTCAGAAGAAGTGCACCTTCCTGACGACCATAATAGGAAGCAGGGATCGTGCCAACAAACTTTTGAATGGCGTAGATAAAAGCACCTAAGGCGGCAGCGGTGGTCAACCCCTTTTCCAGAGCGCCTTCCGTCATGATTTGAGTGGCGTTGATGCCGCCATTAACGATGGGAATAGAGACTAATGCGGATTCCCGTCCAATCAGGGGGACAATGATCAAAACGCCTATCAAGGCTACGACCATGGCTACCATTGACATAACGACCACACGCCACTCCTTTTTGAGCTGAAGCAGGTTGATCTGAGAGCCAATGCTGAAGATAACAAAACATGCGGACCATCGGCTGAAAGCAGTCAGGCCGGCCTGGTCGATGATGTCCTTGGGAAACACGCCGGTCATGAATCCTGCCAGGAAGATCATAAAGATCACAAAGACAGAGGACACTTTGGCTTTGGTGAAGACACCAAAGAAGTCGCCGATGGCAAAGCAGAGCAAAACGATAAATAGGTATTTGGTCATTTGTAGCATGGGGTTTTTCCTCCTTTTATGTAGATGCAAACATTTAAGCAAACTGCGTACCAACTTGAAGAATGTACGGCGAAATTTTGCGAAAGAGTAGATTTTGGCGGATTTTGAAAGCCTTGTTATTAAAGACAATAAAATTATCACACGATAATAGAGTTGAAAATCATCTTAATCAACTTATTATTGCGATAATTTCAACTTTATGATATAATGAGGACAACAGACAGGAGGAAGTGTATGAAAAGATTGGTTTTGTTTACATATCGTCCGGAAATTGGCAATATCTATTATGAGGACTTGAGCGCCCTATTTGAAGGCCGCCTTAATGTTGAGCACTATGCACTGGATATAGGGGAGTTCCCGACGGATGTCTGCCTCGACAATACGGATATCGTTCTGGTCAGTAATGAAGCGATTATCAATCAGGTATATCCCCTGATCAATAAGCGGGCCAAGATTATTGTTGTTGACTTTGCCTATCAGGAGATTAGCCTGGAAAAAATGCGGCAATATCCCGTCGGCACATACGCTTTGGTTTGCTTCAATCCGTTTGTCTGCCGAAAAATGATCAATTTGTTTTACGAATATGGGATCAATAATTTTATCTGGGTAATTCCTCAGCAGGGAAAGAGTGTAGAAAGTAATAGCTATGACGTGGCGATCGTAGACGACCATTCGCCGCACTGTTACGACGAGTCAAAGCCGCTTATCCAATTAGGACGACGCCACATTGCTTTTTCGTCGCTGCTGAAGGTAGCGCAGGAGGCCGAAATCGCAGATAAGGAGCTGGAAAAGAATTTCCTGAGGTATTGCTATAGTTATAAAAGTGCTATGTCGTTGGTTAACAGCATCTATAGTGATATGTCTTCGTTTCATACGCAAGTGCGCCTGATCCTGAATCATGTAGACAGTGCGATAGCTATTTTGAACGAAAAGTTTCAGATCGTCGAATATAATACGCACTTTTTACAGCTGCTGCACATAGATAGGCCGCTGTATGGTGAGTCGCTTCAAAGTATCTCAGCACTTAATATGTTGATACCGTATTTGGAAAAAGGCCAGGGGGTACGCAACCAGCTTATCACCGATCCCGAGCACTTTTTGAGTTTTGCGCTTAGCATAGAGCATATTCGTCAGGATATTGACCGGCGACTACAGTACTTGGTCATTCTGGAAGAGATGACGGAACTCGAGGAAAAGAATTCCTTTTTGAAAAGGCAGCTGCGGTCTAAAGGTTATACCGCTAAATATCATTTTTCAGATATCAAGACGGCAAGTCCCATTATGAAGGCTTGTCTGCAAAAAGCAGCGCGCATTGCACAGATTGACAAGACAACACTGATTGTTGGGGAGAGCGGAACTGGAAAGGAGTTGATGGCACAGTCGATTCACAATGCTTCGCGACGAAAAAATTCTCCGTTTGTCAGTATTAACTGTGCGGCGCTTCCGCCAACCTTGCTGGAGAGCGAGCTGTTCGGATATACGGAAGGAGCGTTCACCGGGGCAAAGAAAGGCGGGAAGAGCGGATTGTTCGAGATGGCTAACCACGGAACGCTCTTCTTGGATGAAATTGGAGAGGCATCTCTCGAGGTGCAGTCGAAACTGCTCAGAGCCATTGAGACCAAGGAGATCATGCGTTTAGGTAGTGACCGGATCACAGCGATTGATGTACGCATTATAGCAGCTACGAACCGGAATCTACAAAAACTTGTAGATGAAAAGACGTTTCGCTTGGACCTCTATTACCGATTGAATGCCATCCTGATTCAGATTCCGCCGCTGAGAAAAAGATGCAATGATGCTGAGCTTTTGGCCAAAGAGTTTATTCTACAGGAAACCGGTAACTTGCGGGAGATGACACCTGAATTTATAGATTTTCTCATTCGATATTCATGGGCGGGTAATGTCAGAGAGCTTCGAAACGTAGTCGAATATATGGTGAACATTACTGACGGTCCTCTGAAAGTTTGCGATTTGCCGGATTATATTTTAGAAAACTGGTATGATGTTCGAACCACAGAGGAGTTCCCCGGCATCGCTGGTGAAGATCCAGCATCGTCTGTACAGGCGCATTCGCCGGTCGGCATTAGAGCACTTACAGAGCGATACTCTGGCCGAGAAATGAAAATGATCGTCGATCTGCTTGAACAAATCAGAACTGGTGCAAAGAGTCGACAGATGTTGGCAGGACGCATTTCCCAGATGGGAACGCCGGTCAGCGATTACAAACTGCGTCAGATTTTGAATGATATGAAGTCTGTAGGATTACTTTCTTTTTCACGTGGCCCGGCTGGAATTAGCCTTACTCCATTTGGCCTGGAAGCGTTAGGGAAAGAAGATCCTTGGCACTAAAAGACGGCGATAGGTATGTACCCCTGCGTTAATGTGGCAGGTCTGCCCGTTGTGGCCCGGCATGTCGGTAAAGGCTCAGTCCATCTGGGATCTGCGGAATAACGGCGGCCACGACTGGCCTGCGGTGCGGCCTGCTGCCGCCTGACTGGAAGAACGTGCATGCGGGAGATGATCGGTCTTTGCCGATGGGCAATTTGCCATCTAAGTCAGACTCCTGTAGATGTTCCAGAGTGACTGTGGAATAGCTGACACCCTTTCAACGCCTCTGCATATGTTAAATCGGTAACGGCAAGCTTTCTGATGCCAAAAAAGTGAAAACCGGTTCTTGCGTACACCGCTCTGCAAAATCAGCTCGACCGGCGAAATTGAGCAGCAGTTCCGCTTGAATTGAGCAATGGGACCGCCCGGATTGAGCAGTCCCACCGCTCAGGTTGAATATGGACAGCACAAAGCTGTCAAGGTATAGCTGTAGCCGCTGTACGGCAGGGTTGCCACGAACACATAGGCTGGGATCATTTCACCGGTGTCTGTGTCAATAACAGCGGCAGTATCGCCGGCCCAGTCCACCTGCATAACCTCACCGGGCTTGTGGTTCAGGTGCATGGTAGCGTTGACCTTTGCCAGATAGCCGACATAGTACTTGTTGAACTGGGTTGATCGGTATGGAATCTTGCCCGCCGCCCGGCACTGGTCGCAGTATTCCAGCCACAGCAGGTTCAGAGTAACACCGCTGCGCTGGAGCTCCTTGTGGACAGAGGCGTAGTCCGGCATCTTGTAGACAGGCTTTGAGGTGCTGGACGGAAACAGGCGCTCTGAGAGCTGCTTATCCGACATTCCTTCCGGCAGCGGCCATTGCAGGCCGCAGTTCGCTGCCCGTTGCAGGGTTGCTGCCACAGTGTTCCGAGCGCAGCGGCAGCTTGACGCGATCTCGGTCTTGTTGAGTCCCAGGCTATGGAGCCTGAGGATCTCACGGTAATTGGTCATACAGGTGACCTCCTTGCAGATATTTACACCGTAAAATACGGTGCATATCTACATTTTACCGTAGTGCTCAACGCCGGCGGCGAGGGTGCTCAATTTCGCCGGAACGGATGCCCAATTTGTGCGGTCGAGGTGCGCAATCTCGCGCGGAATACTCAGTTCTAAATCAACCTGTTTCGAGCACATAAAAACACCAAAAGTTGCCAAATTGCCCACATAACTCAGAGACCGCAGTTTCAAATCCCACCTTTGCAGTAAGAAAAGTCCTGATTTTGAAAGGAATCAGGACTTTTCTTACTTTTTTCGCGGTTGATGCCTGCACACGGCAGCGGGAATCAGTTGGGATCACATTTCTTGCAGGATTTTGTTCCCGCTCTTTGCGGCAGAAGAATCAGGGAAACATCTCGGTGCCGTCAAGATTTATGCGCAAAATTGTTTGCAGGCTCCGGCTGAATGAAGTC
>ENA-OUQM01000828-OUQM01000828.1-human-gut-metagenome-genome-assembly--contig:-NODE-828-length-19276-cov-25.557879_pt1 | contig 19276 bp, 14 predicted proteins | sample MGYA00237949_ERZ548830 | MGnify/ENA primary metagenome ERZ548830 (study PRJEB26490, sample SAMN05194706) | human gut metagenome | biome: terrestrial biome; feature: human-associated habitat; material...
TTTAAGCAGTTACCATTGCATTTTTTAATTTTTCCAGTTTCTCGGCTGCATCTTCGAGGGAAGTGCCTTTTACGCCGAAGTAAAATTTAATCTTCGGCTCGGTACCGGACGGGCGGACACAGCACCATGCATTGTTTTCCAGCTCATAATAGAGAACATTGGAGGACGGAAGTCCGGTTGCACTCTTTTCACCGCTTACGAGATCCTGGCGTACATCTGCTTTGTAGTCACGTACGGCAAGAACTTTAAATCCACCCAGCTCTTTTGGCGGATTCTCGCGGAAATTGGTCATCATGGTCTGGATCTCTTTTGCACCATCAATGCCTTTTAAGGTCATCGTTGCAAGACCTTCTTTGTAGTAGCCGTACTTCTCGTACATATCCACCATGGCATCCCACAGAGTTTTTCCCTGCTGTTTGTAATATGCAGCAACCTCGCAGAGCATCATAACTGCCACGCAGGCATCTTTATCTCTTGCGTACGTTCCGGCCAGGCAGCCATAGCTTTCTTCCAGACCGAAGACATAATGGTGCGCACCACTCTGCTCGAAAAATTTGATCTGCTCACCAATGTATTTGAATCCGGTCAGAACTTCGATCAGTGCTACGTTATAAGCTTTCGCGATTGCTTTTGCCATATCCGTTGTAACGATCGTTTCAACGAGAGCCGGGTTCTCCGGCATGGTTCCGTTTTTGGTGCGCTCGCGCAGGATGTACTCTGCGATCAGCATACCGGACATGTTTCCGGTGAAGCTTACATACTCTCCGGTTTTGCCATCCTTTGCATAAACGCCGAGACGGTCCGCATCCGGATCGGTTGCAAGGATGATGTCAGCGTCCACTTCTTTTGCAAGTTTCAGCGCCAGTGTCCATGCTTTCTCGTCTTCCGGGTTCGGATAAGCCACCGTTGGAAAGTTTCCGTCCGGCTCTTTCTGCTCTTCTACCACGTATACCTGGGTAAATCCAAGCTCACGCAGTACGCGGCGAACCGGCACATTTCCGGTTCCGTGAAGTGGTGTATAGACAATCTTCATGTCTTTTGCCGCATCCCGGATGATTTCCGGATGAATGCTCTGCTCTTTTAATTTTGCAATATAACGGTCATCAAAATCGGTTCCGATTACCTGGAACAGGCCTTCTGCTCTTGCATCATCCTCCGCCATCGTTTTCACAGCGGAAAATTCCGTTACCTTTGCAACCTCTGCGAGGATATTTTTGTCATGCGGCGGTGTAATCTGTGCGCCATCTTCCCAGTATACCTTGTATCCGTTGTACTCTCTCGGATTGTGGCTTGCGGTGATAACGATACCTGAGATGCATCCGAATTCGCGGACAGCAAAAGAAAGCTCCGGTGTCGGACGAAGAGATTCAAACAGATACGTTTTGATTCCGTTTGCATTCAGGCAGAGAGCTGCTTCACGTGCAAATTCCGGAGACATTCTTCTGGAATCATGTGCGATAGCTACACCTTTTTCCTGTCCGTTCTGAGATATGATGTAATTTGCAAGCCCCTGCGTTGCCTGGCGTACGGTGTAAATATTCATGCGGTTGGTGCCGGCTCCGATAACGCCACGGAGTCCGCCGGTGCCGAATTCAAGCTGCCGGTAGAAACGGTCTTCGATCTCTGTTTCGTTTCCTTCGAGCGCTTTCAGCTCCTCGCGGGATGCCTCATCAAAATACGGATCTGTGCACCATTTTTCATATACTTCTCTGTAACTCATGTTTGTGATCCTCCCTGTCACTTATTATGTACTCTCGAAATCTTTCTGCACTTGCTTTTGCGGCTGATTTTCCGCAAACTGCAGCTCACAGCTTGCATACGCTAAAACAGCAGACTCTTTTTATGGATTTAAGCTTCTTTCATTGCAACTTAAAGGTACCATTTATTTAGTCTGCTGTCAACTTAATTTTAATTTATCTTTTCCAGTTCTCTCGGTTCCTGATAAAGCTCCTTTAAATCCCCGATAACCTGTACTTTTCCTTTGTGGTCAGCGGTATAGAAGCTGTAGATGATCTGTTTTATCATCATCTTGGCTTCCTCGTACGGGAAGCATGGCAACAGAAACAGGTACTGATCCGGACTGTATTTCGTAACTGCCGTTCCTTTCGGCAGCACACGTCCAAGCACATGTTTCATCTTGTCCATTCCATCATTTAGTATCCGGCGTTTTTCCTGTTCCTCTGTACCCTCCGGAATGTGAATGGTCAGAAGGCAGAGCCACTCGGTAAAGCCAAGTGTTCCCACACGCTGTGTTTCCATCTCATAAATATGCCGGAAGACACCGTACTCGCAGAACAGCACACCGCTGGTCTCTTTCACACACTGCTCCGCATCCATCTCTTCCTGAATGCTTTCAATATCACTTCCGCTGATATGTCCCTGTTTCATCAATTCAGCAAAAAGACCACGCAGCTCTCCCGATGGACGGATACCCATGCGGTTATAAAGATATCCTTCCGCCTCCTGACAGTATTTCATAGCCTCGGCCGTTTTTCCCTGATGCATCAGCGCACGGATGAGTCGGCAGTAAACCTTTTCGTTCTGCGGATCCATACGAACTGCTCGCTTACAGATTTCCTCGAGCTTTTCATATGCTTCTCTCTGCTCCAGACTTTCTGTCAGCTTTGTCACTGCCTTCATGTAGCAGGCATGATCTTCTCTCAAACGGACTTCCATCCAATACTGGCTGACTACGCCATTCAGAAATCTTCCATTGCAGCCACAAATGGCCTGCTCCCACAGAAGATCCTGCTCCTCCTGCTTTTTTGCACGCTCTGCACGTCTGCACAGCTCAAAAAATACCTCTTCATCTACCTCAATTGCAACCTGCGGATTCCACTGATAATAGCCGCGGCCGGTCAGGATAAACTCTTCCACCGGCCAGACCTTCCGCAGTGTTACACGCAGACGGTACATCAGATTCTTCAGCGCTCCATATGGATTTTCGCTCTCCTCGTCCGTCCAGAGTGCTTCTGTCAGCTGTTCCAGCGTGACGATGTGATTTTTATTGCAGATCATATAGACCAACAGCTTCGTGATCATCGGGGAATGAATCGCTTCTTCGCTGAGGCAGCGTGTTTCATCGTACATGCGGAATCTTCCAAGCAGCTGTACCCGAATCATGCTTCATCGTCTCCTTTTAAAAGATCCAGCTCTCTTTCTGTCTGGATTGCCGGCAGTGCACTGTATTTCAGATTCTTGATCCAGCCCTTCTTTTCCTCGGAAAAACGCTCGCTGATTCGCTTAAATACCAGCTCACATCCGCTCTGGCTGCCACCCTGCAGTAAGATCACATACTGGGACGGACTGTATTTCGCAAAAAAATCAGAATGGCGCAGACTGCGTTTCATAACCTCAAACAATTTTTCGGACATGCGATCCAGACGCGGTCCTCCCTTTGCCGGGTATCCTTTTCCATCTGTAATGGTGCACAGCATCAGCCACGGCATCTGTCCGTTCAGTTCCGACATACGATAAACGAGACGATAGCAGTCACGGAATCCGGCGAGTGAACAGAAAAAGGAACCTCCCTTTTCCCCCGGATTCTCCTGCAGATCTGCCTGTACTTCCTCGATAACACGGTGTCTGCTGCCCATGCGGCTTCCCAGATAACGATACTGCTCCACCAGTTTTTCACTCGGTGTAACACCAAACTCCTCAAAGTAATGTTTTGAGGTCTGTTCGTACAGCTTCATGGCCTCTTTGTATCGCTCCAGACCGATCAGTGCCTGCATCTGCACTGCCTGCCATTCGTCAAACGGATACAGCTCTGAAGCAACAGCAGTCAGCTTCTGCAGCTCCTCAAAGTTTTCCTGTTTCAGAAGATATTCGCTTACCTCCCCCAATGCATCCGCATATACTTTTTTCAGCTGTGCGCGCTCTGCCTGCACCCACTCTTCCTCGCCAAAATCCGCGAGAAATTCTCCGGTGTACCGCTCAAGTGCTTCGATCATCTGATCCATACGCGCTTTTTCATCGGTCTCCTTCTGTGCTTCCAGAATTTTATTTTTGATTTCAATCGCATCTACCTCGACCGGCATCGGGCTGATCCAATGGTAAACACCTTTCTGTGTGTAAATGTACTCGTACTGCGGAAGACCGGCCTCCACCAGACTTCGTTTCAGACGGTGCACGCCGACACGCAGACTGTTTGCTGCATCCGCTACATCCTCTCTTCCGTAAGTGCTCTCCAGCAGTCTTCCTCTGGAAATTCCATTTTCTTTATTATAGAGGAAAATCTGCAGAAGACGCATCGATTTGGTTGCCATCGTTTTCCGGAAGGAAATCGGCTGGTCTCCGTATTCCAGGAAAAAGCTTCCCATCATGTGTACTTTTAAAATCGGTAACTGTTCTGTCTGATTTTTCATTTTTTCGCTCATAATACTCCTGTAATGCTTTCAGTGTTGATGTAATTCTGTTGTCGGTTTCTGTTTACACCGCAACCGGCTGCGGGAACTGATCCTGCTTTTTTATTATGAAAACAATTACGAACACAGGATCTCTGTTTTCTATTTTACATCATTTTAATCAAAAATCCTACTACTAAATGTGTAAAACATCAATTTTAACACTGAAATCCTTTTCTTTCCTCTCGTTTTTTCCTGTTATTTCTCCATCTATTCCTTTTCATCCATAAATTGCCCGCATGATTTTCGCCAAAAGCCGCCCGGCCGGCGCTGAAAGTACCAGTATTACCACAAGTAACACCATGCCACATCCCATCAGCACCCGGTTTACAAGCCCTCGCGCCGAACAAAGTCCGAGACAAAAGCCCTTTTTCCACGGCCAGAACAATTTTTCCGGTTTCCGGTTGAAAAAGTCGAGTGCCAGGTGAGACAGAAAACCCACAGCAAAATAAGCAGATGCATCCGGATAGATAACATCCACGCACGCTGTCAGCAAAGCAAGAGCTGCAAAGGAATGCATGAACGAACGGTGCGGCTGCTGCTTTCCGTAAGCACAAATCAAAAGAAATGCTACAGTTCCGGCAAGAAGACGCAGAATGCTACTGTCCCCCTTCAGGCGGCGGGAAATTCCAAGATTCAGTTTATACTCTGCAAGAATCATAACCACCGCGACGACAGCTGTTGCTGTGATAATCTTATCAGCCTCACGGTGTGCCTGCGAAGTGCCGGCGTCAATATCACTGATCATTCCACCGATCGCAGCTGCCCCGGCTCCCGTTACCAGCGCCGGAACCGTCTGTGGCTGCAAAACAGCAAGTGCCGCTGCTGTTCCAATAAAAAAATGTGTTTTTCCAAGCATTTGTCTGTTTTTCCTTTCATAAAGTTTTATTTTTTCTGCTTTTCTTTTCTATCATATCATACCATCGCTTTTCGATGCAACCATTTGTTCGATTCTATTTGATTTTCTGCTCTCTTTTGATTGCTATTTGCAATACAACAGGGCACAGAAAAAGCCCCCACAGCATTTTTCTGCTGCGAGAGCTTTTCTTTACTTCCTGTTTTTCAGTTTTAAGTGACTGCACGCTTTTGCTTATTTTGCAGCTTTCCACTCCTCATACTGTTTCTAAGCTTCTTTCAGAACATCCTGATATCCGGCCTCATCCAGATTTCACCTCGCGATGGACACCCTTGCCTTCGGCTATATCTTTCCCACTACCGGATGGATTCCAAACTTGCACCGGCCAGAAACGCGCGCCGCCGGATGCACTTTTTTCGCCCTTACTTACGCTTCATATACTTTCTCTCCGCCAAGGAATGTCTGGCATACCGGAATATCCTTGATGGTATTTTCGTCCACTTCAAACGGATTCTGCCCCAGAACAACAAAGTCTGCCATCATGCCCTCTGCAATCTGACCTTTGACATGTTCCTCGAAGCTCGCCTCGGCACTGCGAACCGTATAGCTGTCGAGTGCTTCCTGTACCGTGAATTTCTGCTCCGGCAGATACGGTCCGACATGGTCACGCAGTGTCGTTCTCGTCACAGCACACTGCATACACGCAAGTGCATCCGGCAGTTCAACCGGGCAGTCCGTTCCGTTGCTGACCGAAACACCGTTATTCATCAGTGTCTTCCAGCTGTAACTCGTACTTGCCAGCTCCTTTCCGACACGCTCCTCCACGATATGGTTATCGTAATCAAGGAAAATACTCTGCGCATAAACGTGAAGATGCATTTTCGCAATTTTTTCCAGCTGATCCGCTCTGGTAATCTGGCAGTGAACAATGCCGTGGCGGTGATCCTCTCTCGGATTTTCGGCAAGTGCTTTCTCGTATGCATTCAAAACACGGTCAAGGCACGCATCACCAATCGTATGGACAGCAGCCTGCATGCCATGCGCATTCGCATAGCCGATCATTTCGTCCATGGTCTCCTGTGAGAAGACCGGGATTCCGCAGGTGGACGGATCATCCGCATACGGACGGCTAAGATAAGCGGTTCTCGCGCCGAGCGCACCATCTCCGAGCATTTTCAGCGGTCCGATTTTGAAACGGTCTGTGCCGACACCGGTCATATTTCCGGCTTCTACGAAACCCTTTAAGGATTCCAGATCGGTGAAATTGCTCTGCTCGTAAACGCGGACGGTCAGTTCGCCGGACTCCTCAAGTTCTTTGTATGCTTCGTTTACTGTCTGCCACGGAACGGCACGGTAAACACAATAGTCATCACTCTGACTGCTGGTGACACCATAGCTGTTCAGTGCTTTGCAGGCGCTGCGGATCATATCCTTTATCTCCTCTTTACCCGGTGCAGGAATACTGTCGTAAACCGGCTCCATTGCATTATCGAAAAATCTTCCGTCCGGCTCGCCGTTTTCCATTCCTATCTCACCGCCTTCCGGCTGCGGAGTTTCTGCGGTAACACCGAGCAGCTCCAGCGCCTTGCTGTTGACAACAAGGCAATGGCCACACGCTCTCGTTGCACAGATCGGAACCTCTGTGGATACACGGTCGAGATCGTAACGGTTCGGCATACGGTCCACATCAGCAAAGTAATCCTGATTCCAGCCACGGCCCATCAGCCATGCACCATCTTTTCTCGGATGCTCTTTCTGGAAGGTATCAAGACATTTCAACATATCTTCCAGGCTCTCCGTATGTGCGGCAAGCTGCGCTTTTAACAGGGATCCGCCATAATTCAAAAGGTGCATATGGCTGTCGTTGAAGCCACTGCAGACGAATTTTCCACCCAGGTCTACGACTTTGTCTTCTGCCTCTGTAAGAGCATCTGCCTCACGATTGCTTCCGGCAAAAACAAAGGTTCCGTTTTCCACCGCAAACGCTTCGACAAGCGGAAGCTTTCCGGTATAGACTGTTCCGTTTTTGTAAATTGTTTTCATTTTTTATCCTCCTTGTCCTGTCAAGCGGATATTCGCAATCCGCTTCGCTACTTGCTCATAACCGAATAACTGCTCCGCAGTTTATCAGAAGGAGCTTGCACTCCTCCTGATACAAGCAAGTCCCCACCCACTGCTTATTGCTTTTCGCAATGGAAGCAGGGGAACTTACTTGATTCGGTTAAAATATGCTCCGGAAATCTTATTTCAGATTTTCCGGCTTTTATATAAATTCAGACACGCAGTTCTCGTGCGTGCCTGGATTCCTTTTTGAATGCGTATTATTTTGTTTTCTCTTCGTAGAATAAAGCTGTATTCTGATCCGTTTTTCCCTCTCCAAGGTATCTTGCCTTGTAATCCTTCAGCAGCTTGAAATACTGATTTGACAGAATCAGGATGACAGCCACATTGACAAAGGTCGGAATGGCGGATGTAATATCAACGACAGTCCAGATAAATCCCTGATTGTTGGTCTTTACCAGATAGATCGTCCACAGCAGACCCGGCAGGGCACGGATTGCATAAAACGCTTTCATAACGATATCCTTCATCTTGCCTTCTTTTTTATAAAGGTGCTCCAGAATCGCCAGATAATAGGTAAACCATCCACCGGAGGTTGTTACGGTAAAGATGACCATGATGACTGCCAGAAGAATACTTCCGGCCTTGCCGAATCCACTTGAAAAAGCGCTTAAGGCAAGCGTTCCGCCGTTGGTTCCATCCGTCCAGTTTCCACTTAAGATGACAGACAGGGCAGTAATCGTACAGATGATCATGGTATCAAAGAATACCTCAAAGGATCCCCACAGACCCTGCTCTACCGGATGCGGTGTTTTTGCAGAAGCATGAATCATAGGAGAAGTACCCCATCCAGCCTCATTGGAGTATACCGAACGTGCCATACCGACACGGATGATTTCGCTGACTGCGCAGCCTGCAAAACCGCCGATGGCTGCTGTACCGGTAAAAGCATCCTTTACAATAGATGCAAATACACCAGGAACACGGTTAATGTTGATGATGATCATACCAAGTCCCATAAGAATGTAAAGAACGCTCATAAACGGAACAAGCTTGCTGAACAGGCTTGCAATTTTCTTTGTACCGCCGCTCGTAACCAGATAAGTCAGGACACAGAGCAGAACACCCATTATGATAACGCCGTCAACCTTAAAGCTGCCAAGATTAATCTGCTTCAGGCCGAATGCACCGGCTACAACCTGGGATGCGGTCAGATTGGAAGAAGTTACAAAGAAGGTGGAAAAAATACCAATACCGAAGATAATGGCCGGAATCAGCCACAGTTTACCCCAGCGACGTTCCTCGCCCAGTCCGCACTCCATATAGTAGGTCGGACCGCCGTAATACTCGCCTTTTTCATTTGTGTGGCGATAATAGCAGCCGAGGGTAACCTCAACCTGTTTTAATATCATACCAAGCAGAGACGAAAGCCACATCCACATAATGGCTCCCGGGCCACCTGCTGCAACCGCAGTTGCAACACCGGCGATATTACCGAATCCTACGGTACCGCCGATAGCGGTCGAAATCGCCTCAAACGAGGAAAGCATACCCTTTCCTTCACTTGCCTTGTCTTCTTTCTGGAACATTTTTCCGCCTGTTCTCTTCATAATCCAGCCGAAGTGACGGAACTGGAAAAATCCGGAACGAACGGTGAAATACAGGCCGGTCAGAATCATCAGCGCGATCAGCGGTATGCCCCAAAGGATACCGTCCAGCCAGTCAAGAAATGCTATCATGTCAAAATCCTCCTTTTTTTCTTTCATGTACTCTCGGAGTCTTTCTGTGCTTGATTTTGCGAGATGATTTTTTATCAGTTGTGCCCAAATTTCTGAGGCGTACGCGGTGCGTACGTTGATGAAATTCGGGTGCAGCTGGCGGAAAATCAGCCACAAAAGCAAGTGCAGAAAGATTCCGAGCTTACATTTTTCCGGCAACAGTTTCCTTCAGACGTATGGACACAAAAAGAGCAGCGGTCTTTTACCACTGCTCCATTAAATCTACGTTCATGAAGCAATAGCTCCTCCACCGGTACGGTGAGAGTGCACAGCCTGTTCGACTGTACCCCAACGCAGACAGTTTTCCGGGAACTGCCCCGTTTCGGCGAATGCTCCTTTCCCTGTCCTTCTCTGACCCCGTTGTCTCCAGACAGATACTCTTAGCCTTCGCGCCTCTATTGCCGAATATATATATTGACAGGTACTATCATAAGTTTCTTTTCACCGCTTGTCAATCATTTTTGTGACATTATTTTACAAATATTTTATAATTCCTCGTACATTCTATATTTCCCGAATAATTCCAGATATTCCTTTTCCACTTCCGCAAACGGCCGCACCGTATAATCCAGTGTGATATGAAGCCTGGGCGCATCTGTGTCCTGCTGCTCTTCCAGCAGATTCGTCAGATCATACCACAGCAGATCATTGTCGATCTGTTTCATCATCCACTGCTCCTCCGCGGTCAGATCGCTTCCCAGATATTTTTCATAAATGACTGAAAGAAGATGATCCTCTATCTCACGATACCGCGGCATCTCCTGCTTCAACGGACGCGGCACATCCGACATATAGCACTCGCTTGCGTCATGCAGAAGGCACGCCAGCACCAGCCGCCTCGAATAGCCGCGCGCGGCAGCTTCTTTCGCACAGCAGATACAATGCTCTCCTACCGACCAGAACGTCGTTACCTGGCCGTTTCCGCGGCAGATCATTGGCAGCGCATGTGCGAAATCCTTTACGCAGAGCAGCTCCGGATCGGGATGCACAGGATCAAATCGTTTTCTTGTATAAGTTATAATCGTACTCATTCTTTCACCTCACTGTACCGTTTTACCATCGGCTGTCCCGCATGCGGCTCGCCAATCATTTTTTCCATCCAGACCATATCGTACCAACGGTCAAATTTGTAGCCGCAGTTATGGAAAGTTCCCACAAGCTCAAAGCCGAGATGCGCATGAAATTCGGCGCTGTTTTTCGTCAGATATTCATCCTCGACCTGCGGATAACCAATGCAGGCGTAGAGATTCAGAATTCCCATCTTCTTCAGGCGCTCTGCCAGCTCTTCATATAGTCTCCGTCCCAGTCCGCTTTTTCTTGCGTCCGGATCAAGATAAATTGTCAGCTCGCTTGACCAGTCATAGGCCGCACGGCCGACAAAGGTATGCGCGTATGCATAACCTTCGATTTTTCCGTCCCGCTCGATGACAAGATACGGATATTTCTTCATGATCTCCCGCATGCGGTTTTCAAATTCTTCCAGTGACGGCACGTCCCACTCGAAAGAAATCACAGTGTGTTCTACATAGTAAGCATAAATTTCCAGAATGCGTGCTGCGTCTTCCGGTTTTGCATCTCTGACAATCGTTGTATTCATCCTCTTTCCTCCTCTGACTGTGTTTTGCATTTCACCGTTTCCCAGCAAAACGAACAATCCCCGTCTTTTTGAGCCTCTGGATTTATCTTATCACTCTGTCGAAAAACAGACAATCTTTTTCCATTTAAAACGCTGTTTTGATTGACAGTTTTTGCAAAGCATGTTAGCGTAAAATATACATCTTAATTTATAATTTGTAACTATTCAGAGCCATGCGAAATGAAAGAAAATTGCGAATCATGCTTGCATGAATGAGCAGTTTTCTGGAATTTCATATGGCGAGAAGCAACATCGAGATGCAGCGGAAGCGGAATCGAGATGGGGCTCTGAATCGTTACTATTATAAAATATATTTTGGGGGAGAAAATGACAAAAAAAATAAACTGGGCGGAACTAAGTCCGCAAATCCAGCAGGTCGGGCGTCTCAGTCTGCCTGCAATCCTTACACAAATCACCACGATCGCGATGCAGTATATCGATTCCGCAATGGTCGGTGCACTTGGAGCAAATGCCTCCGCTGCAATCGGGCTTGTCTCTTCTACAACATGGCTCTTAAGCGGTACGATTTATGCGGTTTCGGCCGGCTTTTCTGTTCAGGTGGCACATCAGATCGGTGGAAATCACGATAAAAAGGCAAGAGATGTTGTGCGGCACGGCCTCCTTTCGGCACTTGTTGTTTCTGCTCTTTTGTGTCTGATCGGACTTCTGATCAGTCATCCGCTGCCAAAATGGCTCGGCGGTGCGCAGAACATCCGGCGCAATGCCACGCTCTATTTTATGATGTTTGCCATCATGCTGCCGTTTTCCCAGCTCAATTCGCTGATGTCGTCCTTCCTGCAGTGCAGCGGCGATATGGTGACACCCAGCATTTTAAATGCCGTCATGTGTGTCCTCGATGTGATTTTCAATGCTCTTTTCATCCCGGCTTTCGGCGTTATGGGTGCCGGCATGGGAACAACACTCGCATGCGCCGTCATCAGCCTCACAGGCGCCTGGTTCTGCTGTGTCCGCAATCCGCACCTGCGGCTGCGCCGGGATGAGAAAACCGCTTTCGATGCAAAAATTCTGAAAACCGCATTCAAAATCGGCGTTCCGGTCGCTGTGCAGGAAATCGCTATGAACAGCGCGATGGTCGTCTCGACCATGCTGATTGCCCCGCTTGGCTCCATCGCAATCGCGGCAAATTCATTTGCTGTCACTGCCGAAGGCCTCTGCTACATGCCGGGCTACGGTATCGGCTCCGCCGCAACGACACTCGTCGGCAGAAGCTACGGTGCCGGGAATTACAAGCTGGCAAAACGATACGGAAATATCTGCATTGCCATGGGCGCAATCCTGATGGCCATCACCGGCGGTCTGATGATGCTCTTTTGCCCGTTTGTCTTTGGTATCCTTACACCAGACCTGCAGGTGCGCTCCCTTGCCGCCGGGATACTCCGCATCGAATTGCTCGCCGAACCCTTCTTCGGCGTTTCCATCGTTGCCGCAGGTGCCCTTCGCGGAACAGGCGATACACTTGTGCCAAGTCTTCTGAACCTCGGCAGTATCTGGGTGATCCGCCTTGGCCTTGCAGTGCTCCTGATTCCCCCGCTCGGCCTGCCCGGCATGTGGATCGCCATGGCCATTGAGCTTTGCATCCGCGGACTGCTGCTGCTCTATCGCCAGCGCACATCGAAATATTACCGGCTGCCCGCGGTGTAATCTGCCAAAATGCAACACATGCACAAGGGAGAATCCTGCTTTACGGGATTCTTTCTTGTGCATGTGCCGGATCGCAAAAGCGATATATTTTCTCTCCGCCGCAGTGCAATCCTGCACGGAGAGTTTTTTCGTTCCGCTTTTTCATTTCTTTCCTATTTGAAACGTTTCAACCTCCACAACCCGGTCTTTTCCTCTCGTTCCCCAAATCATCAGATGCGCTTTATATTCCACAGAGTCTCTCGCATAAAAGAACGGCTCCTCGCGCAGCAGCGATGCACGTTTTCCCTCGGCTTCCAGTGCTTTTTTCCGTTTCATTGCCTGCTCCCGGATTTTTCGGATGCGGATTCCCTCTTCACCGTCAAAACACCGTTTGGGATACTTTTGTGCTTCATAAGCCAATTTTTTCTCCAGAAGATCCACCGTCTTCGCATGGCGGCTTGTATGAAGCAGTTTTGCAATTCGTTTTGCAAGCAGTTTTCCCTGCCATTTTTCATACAGTGCAAGATACCGCAGCAACGTTTTATCGTTTGCTTCCGAAGCCAGCTTTTTCATTTCCGCGACTGCCGCTTCCGACGCCTCCCACCACGGACACGACGGCACCAGATATCGATCCGGCACAGCCGGATAACAGCAGAAATTAAGCGGGGGAAAGCTCGCCAATGCAGCCAGCTGTATTTCCTCCTCCGTACAGAACGCTTTGCCAAGATATTCTACCTTGTCCCGCAGAATCGCAATGCGAAATTCAAGCTGCCGCAGATATTCAAACCCGTCGACCCAGAAATGACCCGTCTTTCCATAGTCAAACAGGTGTACCTCCATCGAAAGGCTGCTAAAAAACAGCGTACATACCGTCTCCCCCTGCCGCGCGATCAAAACATATTGCTCTCCGTCTTGTTCCAGTGCAGCGTCAATCTCCCCCTCGTACTCTTTTCGATACGTTCCTGTCAGCTCAACGTCATGAAAAACAAGAAAGCTCTCCACTGCGTCGTTCATCAGATAGACAAGCCATACTTCCTTTTCTCCTCCCCCGCACCGCTCGCCCGGAAACAGAAGTTCAAACTGCCCCTGTTCCAAAAGCAGCTCCAGCTTTTCCAGTTCCTCTGTCCATATGATATTTTCCGCAATTTCCATTTCGGTATTTCTCCCCTGCTGTATTTTGTTTTCTTCTACTATAGTTTTCTTCCATTTCGCATGGATTTGAATCGTTACAATTTTCTAATGACAGAATGAACCATCTTCATTCTGAGCCGTCAACGTAAAATGTTTCCTGTTCGTTTTTATAAAACCCTCTTTTTGTAGCTTTGATATCTCCGTAGACATTGCCGCACGGTCAATGCAAAGATAATCTGCCAACTGTTGCCGGTCAAACGGAATATCAAAGGATAGCGATGACTGCCTGACAGATTCTGCCGACAGATAAGACAACAATTTCTCCCGGGTCGTTCGCTTTCCGACATGTGTAATCTTGTCGTTCAGAATCAGTATCTTGTTTGCCAAAACACTGACCAGATTGCGAATCAGCTTCTGATGGTGTTCGCATGCGGTCGGGCAGGAAACCAGAAGTCTCTGGACATTTAAAAAAAGGATCTCCGAATCCTCATCTGCAACCACACTGATATTCAGGACAGCCCCCGGGCTTGCTGCATATGGTTCACCGAAAAAATCCCCGGCATGACATTTTGACAGAATATTCCGGTGGCCCCAGAAATCTTCCTGAATAATCAGGACACCGCCTGACACCACAAGTCCCATAACCTCGGTAGCGTCTCCCGCCCGGAAAATATAGGAATCCCGTTTTCGGGAAACAGTTACTGCATTTACACAATGAAGAATCGATAATATCTCGCAATCAGAAAGCCCTTTAAAAAAAGGACTGTTTCGTAAAATCGGTAAATATTGTTCCAAAATCATCCCTCCTGTTGGAAATCAAACATACAAGTTGTATTTATCATACTATAATCCTTTCAGAAACAAAAGTAAAATTCCTGCACATATTCTACATTTGGAGGATAAAAATGATAAGACGAATTATTCAGATTGATAAAGAAAAATGCAATGGCTGTGGTGCCTGTGCAAATGCCTGTCATGAGGGTGCTATTGATATCATGAACGGAAAAGCAGAGCTGGTAAGGGAGCATTTTTGCGACGGACTTGGCGACTGTCTCCCGGAATGTCCCACCGGAGCCATTTCTTTTGAAGAAAGGGAAGCCCCTGCATATGATGAAGAAGCGGTAAAAGAAGCACAAAAGAAAATAGTTGCCCAAAGCCAGGCAATGTCTGCACACACCGGCTGTCCCGGATCGAAAAGTATGCAGATCCATCGAAAAGAAACAGCAGAAACAGAAAATCCATCTGAAATCGCAGATCAGATAGCAAGACTTCAGAATTGGCCGGTACAGATTAAGCTGGCTCCGGTCAGTGCACCCTATTTTCATAATGCCAGGCTTTTAATCGCAGCTGACTGTACGGCTTACGCTTATGCAAACTTCCATCAGGATTTTATGCGAAATAAAGTGACCTTAATCGGCTGTCCCAAATTAGATCAGGTCGATTACTGCGAAAAGCTGACTGCCATAATTCAAAATAACAATATTCAAAGTGTAACGATCGCAAGAATGGAAGTTCCCTGCTGCGGCGGCCTTGAAATGGCAGCAAAAAAAGCGCTTCAGAACAGCGGAAAATTCATACCATGGCAGGTTGTAACCATTCGTATCGATGGAAAAATTTTGGAATAGAAGGAGAATACCACAATGGATAAAAAAATGTTTTGTTTTCAATGCGAACAGACCGCCGGATGCACCGGTTGTACAGGAAATGCCGGCGTTTGCGGAAAAAAAGCAGATACTGCTAACTTACAGGACGAGCTGACAGGCGCATTAATCGGCCTTGCCAGAGCAGTAGATAACACCATGCCGATACCACAAAGCACCTGGCATACCATGATCGAAGGCCTGTTTACCACCGTTACCAATGTCAGTTTTGACAATGCCGCAATCGAAACTATGATACAAAAAGTCAGATCAGAAAAAGAAAAGCTGGTTCCTGACTGCAGCAAATGTCCGTCCCCATGCGGCAGAACAGACGACTATGATATGCAGCAGCTCTGGAATGCCGATGAAAATATCCGCTCTTTGAAGTCCCTCATTCTCTTTGGAATTCGGGGAATGGCTGCCTATGCCTATCATGCGGATGTTCTGAATCATACTGATCCTGAAGTGAATCGCTTTTTCCGTGAAGCATTATTTAAAATCGGTTATGAAGAAAGTGCGGAAGCCCTGCTTCCTCTTGTCCTTAAAGTGGGAGAAATCAATCTGAAATGCATGGCACTTCTCGACAGGGCAAATACAGAAACCTATGGAACACCGGAACCGACTACCGTTACACTTACCGTAGAAAAAGGGCCTTTTATTGTAGTAACCGGACATGATCTGAAGGATCTGCAGCTTTTGCTTGAGCAGACAGCTGGAAAAGGAATCAATATCTATACGCACGGTGAAATGCTCCCTGCCCATGCTTATCCATTTTTAAAGAAATTCCCTCACCTGAAAGGTAATTTCGGCACCGCATGGCAAAATCAACAGAAAGAATTTGATCATCTTCCTGCTCCCATTCTCTACACCACAAACTGCCTGATGCCGCCGAAAAGCAGCTATGCCGACCGCGTGTTTACAACAGAAATGGTTTCTTTCCCGGGTGCTGTTTCGATCGATGAGAAAAAAGATTTCACACCGCTTATTGAAAAAGCGCTGAAACTGGGTGGTTATAAGGAGGATCAGGTATTCTCAGGTATCAACGGCGGTACAAAAGTGACAACCGGTTTTGGTCATGCAGCGATCCTGTCCCACGCAGATACTATAGTAAATGCCGTAAAATCAGGTGCAATCCGCCATTTCTTCCTGGTTGCCGGCTGTGACGGTGCAAAACCCGGACGAAATTATTATACAGAATTTGTAAAACAGACACCCTCTGACAGTATTGTCCTCACTCTGGCATGTGGCAAATTCCGTTTTAATGATCTCGATCTGGGAGAAATCGGTGGTCTGCCACGGCTGATGGATATGGGCCAATGTAATGATGCTTACGGCGCAATTCAGGTGGCAGCAGCGCTTGCAGATGCATTTGGATGTTCTGTAAACGAGCTTCCCCTTTCCTTTGTTCTCTCCTGGTACGAACAAAAGGCTGTCTGCATCCTGTTGACACTTTTGCATCTTGGCATAAAAAATATTCGTCTCGGTCCTTCGCTTCCGGCATTCCTGTCTCCTGATATTCTGAATTTTCTGGTGGAAAATTATGGTATTGCACCTATCACCACACCGGCAGAAGACATCAATGCTCTAATGCATGCCTGAAAATAACCTTTTGTAAGCCACATGGCACCTGGGAATATCCCAGGTGCCATGTTCGGTTCGCGTCAGTCATCTGTCTCTGCCTCGTGTTTAAGGATTGTACCTGATACCGCATCAATTTCATATTCGTATTCCGTATTGCCGGACTTAAACTCGACCTCATAGATGGCCACACCGTTCTCTACATCCATTTTCGTGTTCATGTCATAGATCGCGTCTGCATCTACACCGGCGTGGTTCAGGGCAATGGTCTTCGCCTGGACGTTGCCAATATCCTGTGTTTCTTCTGTCTGGGCAGTCTGGCATGATTGCTCTTCCTCCGTTTCGTCATCATCTGTCATTTCGCGTTTGACATCTAAAACTTCACCGGTGTAGGCATCGATCTTATACTCGAACTCCTCGCCACTCTGACCTTGAATCTCGACATCGTAGTACGCGGGTGATTCGTCCAGCTCAGGATCAACTTCACAATTCACCAGCGTATCCGTGGAATTCTTGCCGAATTCCGCCACCGCAATATCCATTGCCTTGTCTTTGCCGATCGGCATGGCGGGTGCTCCATTCTCCGCAAGATCCATGAGTTCCTCAACAGAAAGATTCGCAAGCTCATCAAAGCCAAGTGACGGATTTATGGCAAGAACACGATTCACCAGCGCTGCTTTTCCGGTGGAAATATGGTTTTTCTGTGCCTGCTGTTCCCGCTCCGTGTCCTCTGTCAGCGTCTGCGTCAAAACTGTCGCTCTCGATGCGCTGGTTTGCAGCACATCATCTACGGTTGTCGTCAGTTCTCTCTGAAGCTTTTCTGCCCGCGCGGTATCTTTATCCTCTACCGAAATCATAATGGCAGAGGAAATGCTGTCGAGGTAACCATTACGCACAAGACTTCCTACGATCGCATTTACGGCCACATCAAGCTTTGCCCCTTTGAGGTCCGCACCGTAACCCATGTCTGCGAGAATTTCCTTTGCATCTTCATTGAGTGGTGCACAGGCCAGTACCTTTTCACTTCTGTTTACCTTCAGCTTAAAGCTTGGGTTCACATCCAGCGACACCACGGACGCAACTGCATGGATCTGTTGATAGAACAAACCTCCGCCGCTTAGCAACATCACCGCAAAGCAGGCAGCAACAAGGGGCAGCCATTTTTTCTTTCTTACTTTCTTTGTTGTCATATCGATCACCGTTCCTTTCCGCACTTCACAGCGGGAGAGAATGCCGCTCACATCATCCGGCGCAGTCTTTTCAAGTGCCGAAGCCAATTTCTGTTCCATTTTTTCATTCGTCATCGGGCATCATCTCCTTCCAGAAAAATTCGCATTTTCTTCAATGCTCTGTGATATTTTGACAGGACGGTAGCCAGTGGCATCTCCAGCAGTGCCGCGATCTCCCGATATTTCATACCTGTGACTGCATGAAGCAACACAATACGCCGCTCCTCTTCTCCGATCAATGCCAGTGCGTGTTGCAGGAGCGCACGTTCATCGGCATCCAGTCCGCACTCCTGCACCGGAATGGCATTCCATTCCTCCTCGCTGAGCGCAGCATTTTTCTTTTCGCGCCGAAGATGCATGAGGCACAGATTGCGGCACACCGTCAGCAGCCAGCCGATCGGTGAACCGGACGGACAGTACTGCTCCGCACAGTTCCATACCTGTACATATACATCCTGCGTCAAATCCTGCGCATCCTGTACATTTTTGAGGTAGGAAAGTGCAAGCCCGTACACCGCCAGGCGCGTATGTTGATACAATTCCGCCAATGCCTCACGCTCCCCTCCGGCAATACGCAGGAGCTGCTGCTGCTGCTCTTTCCGTTCCTCCGCCGGTGCAGGTTCTATTGTCATTCGTATACTGAGCATTGGATTTTTTCTCCTTTCATCCAAGTAATGCGCGAAACAGACGTTTTATTGCATCATAGTTAAAAATAATCTTAAGAATCCGTTTTCTATATACCTTCCCCGATCATATTCCATCGTACGATACTCTATACTTTGTCCATGAAGTTTCTCCTCGTCCTTAGAGCGTGTCTGAAAAATCATTTCCGCAATCCGCAAGCCCCAATTTGCGAAACGTCTTTTTCAGACACGCTCTTAACTTATTTCATATGACTTCGAATTTTATCTATCAATGTGACATCTGCCGGTAACCAGGCAACATGACCTTAATTTCCGTGTCCAGTTTTTCCATAATCTCTCTTGCGCAAGCCGATCATTTTAGCTTCTTAACAGTACCACCGGCACTCAACATAAACCGATAAAACACAGCGCAAAATACAAATGCAAATACGACACCAAAAACATTCTGAATCAATCTGAGACTAACTGCTCCTTTTAATCCATAACTCTCTGTAGCAATAGCCAGGGCACCAAACGTATTAAATACTGCCTGCCATCCATATTTGGCAGAAAGTCCCACACCGATTCCACCAAGGATTCCTATGTATGCATAGATGGATGACGGAAGCAGAAAATATAGTGCGATAAAGCATATGACACCCGCTATATTTCCGACAATCCTTTTACGGACTCTGTA
>ENA-OUQM01000829-OUQM01000829.1-human-gut-metagenome-genome-assembly--contig:-NODE-829-length-19270-cov-5.310591_pt1 | contig 19270 bp, 12 predicted proteins | sample MGYA00237949_ERZ548830 | MGnify/ENA primary metagenome ERZ548830 (study PRJEB26490, sample SAMN05194706) | human gut metagenome | biome: terrestrial biome; feature: human-associated habitat; material...
GTCCAGGACGGCACCGTCCTCTCCGGGCGCGTGCAGATCGACGAGATGCTCTACCCGCTCGCCCTCGCGGACCAGCCGAGGATGCCGGACGGATCCAGGATGCCCGGCGGCTACTCCCGGTCGAACCTCTGCATCGGGATCGGCTGCGACGCCCTCGGTCTGTCGGTCTTCCGCGCCGAGGGCGCGGGCAAGACGAGCGGCGCCAGGACGATGGCGGCGTTCGGCGGCTGCATAGAGCGCGGGTCCACGCTCGTCCACGACAAGGAGAACGGGCACAACCGGCTGGTGCGGGAGCTGGGGCTGGCCGACGAACGCTATGACTCCCGCGAGATCAAGCGCCTGCCGGACCGCGAGAACCCCCTGCGCGACGTGAACCGCCTGTGCTTCCTGCTGCGTCTCTTCCTGGACTCCCACAACGGGTTCGACCGCTCGCGGATCGGCGGCTACCTGGACCTGTTCTCCGTGATGATGAACCCTCCCCGGGAGCGCATGGAGAAGGCGGCGATGGTGCTCGACCGCGCCATGTCATCCCCGAAAACGCTCAGGTACAGGGAGTTCTATTCCAAGAACCCCAGCTAGACGGGGCGCGGAGCCGGATTCCATCCCCAACGTGCAAAGGGGGATTGAAAACGGATTTAGGCGGGCCGATGAATACCTCTTCTTTGTAATGGTGGGCGATTCATCGCCGGCGAAGCTTCAGCTAAGTGACGAGTGGTCCGCGTCATCAGCAAAAGCTTCTGCTGACAAGAAAAAAGGCACAGTGAAGCTTGGCTGGACGTCCATGATGCGTCGAGGATCCCATTCCCATCGGCATGAGCGACCCGGGCTTTACTACCCCATCTTCGCCGATCCTGAGAAGCACATGATCGCACAGATCGGTGAGGTGCTGCCCGCAGAGCAGCATGCAGGCGCTGACATCGATGGGCTGGTGCAAATTCTGCCCCTACGCCGCGACGGAAGCGAAGGATGCTGGCAAGTCGGCCCATCCGAGCTGCGTTCACGAATTGAGCAGGGGCGTGTAAAGCTTGGCTCAAAAACCAACTATGGCTACGTGGTTAATTACTTGCCAGATGGCGAGTATGCAAAGGTAACCAGTGGCTTCTACAAAGTTCTCGGCAGGGCTGAGGATGGCTCCCTCATAGCTGAAACTGAAGAGTCATCAGACATGGCAATCGCTCCGACGCAATGGAAAATCGCTTCGCACAATGCCACGGAATACGGAACAGGCCTAATCCAATCCCTTATTGGCAGAAACTTCTCTTACCCCAAGTCTCTCTATGCAGTAGAAGACACGCTTCGCTTCTTCATTGCGAGTAAGCCCAATGCACTCATTGTAGATTTCTTCTCTGGATCGGGCACAACAGCACATGCTGTCATGCGCCTCAACCATCAAGACGGCGGTCAACGCAAGTGCGTCTGTATCACCAACAATGAAGTGTCTGATGAAGAGAGTAAGGGGCTTTTGAAGCAAGGACTTCGTCAAGGCGACCCCGAATGGGAGACCCTTGGAATTTGCCAGCACGTGACCAAACCCCGCGTGACCGCTGCCATTACCGGCAAGACCCCTAAGGGCGATCTGATCAAGGGCAACTACAAATTTACCGATGAGTTCCCCATGGCGGACGGTTTTGAGGAAAACGCAATCTTCTTCGACCTCACCTACGAGGACCCCGATGCCGTCGAACTCGGAGCCGCCTTCGAGCAGATCGCGCCGCTCCTATGGCTGCGCGCGGGCGCAAAAGGTCGCGTCATCGAGCACGAAGCATTGGATTATGAGATTGCCGATAGCTACGCCGTGCTCTTCGACTACGCGAGCGTTGGCGAATTTGTCGACGAGGTCTCCTCAATAGAAGGCATTTCATGCGTTTACGTGATTACCGATGACACCGCGCGCTACGCCAACGTCAAAGCCCAGCTGCCGAGCATTGACGTCGTACGCCTGTATGAAAACTATCTGCAATCCTTCAAGATTGCAGCCGAAGACGCTGTGAGGTAGAGCATGGGAATCGAACTAAAAGACTTCCAAGCGAAGGCAGTCTCTACCCTGTCCTCCAAACTTGAGAGTATGAGAAGACGCTATGAGCAGGACGGCGAGACGTCTTCCATCTGCCTCGCGTCACCGACCGGATCGGGTAAGACCGTCATGTGCGCGGCAACCATCGAAGCCCTTTTCTTCGGCGACGATGATCTTGGCCTCTCGCCCGATGAGAACGCCGTCGTCCTCTGGCTCTCGGATTCGCCCAGCCTTAACGAGCAAACCTGCGTTCGCTTCGCCAACGTTGCCGACAAGCTCGCCGACAGCGTTCTCGATCACAGGCATCTGGAAACTGTCACCAATCATTTCGGCGCCGCCCATGATGTTCTAGACCCGCGCCACGTCTACTTCCTCAGCAAAGACCTCCTGAGCAGAAACGGACTCCTCACCAAGGGCGGAGAACCCAATTCCGGTCGTGTTTTCTGGGACATCCTCGACCGCACCATCAAAGATCCTGAGCGGAACCTCTACCTCTTCATCGACGAGGCCCACAGGGGCCTTGGCTCCAACGCTTCGAGTGACAAGGGCACCGGCACCATTTACGCGAACCTTATCGACGGCTATGAGGGCCGAGCAGCCATGCCCATCGTCGTCGGCGTGTCCGCCACGCCGCAGCGCTTCGATGCCGCCATGGACCTGAGAGAAAACCGCATCAGGATGCCTCGCGTTACCGTCACCCCTCGCGAAGTTCAAGAATCTGGCCTGCTGAAGGACATCATCGAGCTTCGTGTCCCCGAAAAAGACGACCCGGTTGAGCATCAGTACTTGACCATGGCTTGCCAGAGGTTTGCCCTCGCTTGCAGCAAATGGGATGAATACTGTTCCGAGCAGGGCGAGCGAAGCATCCACCCACTGCTGCTCATCCAAACCGCCGACAACATCAGCATGCCGGCCCTTGCCGAGCTGTGCGACCAGATCACGAGCCTAGTTCCTGGATTGAACGAGTCAACCTGCTTCGCGAACGTGTTCGGTGAGCACAAGATGCTCGCTGCGGGCAAATACCTCATCCCCTACATAGATCCCGAGTTCGTTCAGGACAGCCCCAATGTGAGGGTCCTTTTCGCGAAAGAGGCGGTCTCGAACGGATGGGACTGCCCGCGCGCCGAGGTTATCTTCTCGCAGCGCAGGCGCTCAGACTCCACCTATATCGCCCAGCTCGTCGGTCGCATGGTCCGCACTCCACTGGCAAGGCGCATCGACGGAGACGACATGCTCAACTCCGTCGCATGCTATCTCCCGCAGTTCAACCCGGACAGCACCAAAGATGTCGTTGACTACCTTATGGGCCACAAGGACGCAATGGGCGAAAGCTCCATTGGCGCCAAAAATATCGTTCTCAAACCGGTAACCGTAACGACCGTTGATCCTCGCACCAACGAGGACTATGAGGACGAGCTGGAACGATACGAAGCCAATCAGGAGGCGATAAAGAAGGCCAAAGAGCAGCAGCCCGGATCCCAGCCTCCCATCGCCGGCATTGGAACGCAGGGCTCGCTTGAAGACGCTCTTGTACCCATTCGTGATGAAGAACCAATTATCGACTCGGACCAGACGGACAGCGAACCCCCATCGACAACAGATGGCAGCACCAATGCCATCCCCAAACCAACTGACGGCATAATCAAGCCAATCACCCCCGCGCAGCTTTCCAAACCAAAGCCGCCCACCAAGCAGGAGCAATCCTTCACCAAGGAAGAATGGGCTGGCATTAAGGAGGCCTTTGGCTCAATACCCGTTCAGAGAATCCCCAAAAAGGCGCGCAACGAGTTTCAAAGCCTACTGCGTACAGCGAGTCTTTTGGTCGAAACCGGTCTTGACCGCGATGCCGCGAGGGATGTCAATCATAAGTTTTCCCAGCGCCTTGCTGGCTCGATCGTGTCAAACGAGGACGAATACCTCGCAGCTCGCCATGAGGTCGAGGTTTCAGAGACGGTCAAGATTACGCTCGACAAGCTGAACGAGACCGAAACTTCCAGCCAAGAAGAGGCAATGACCGATCCCGAGGGGCTTCGCAAAGCAGCCCGAGATGCGGACGTTCGTTTCGGAAAAGAGCTCACCCAAGCGTATCGCAGGGAAAACTACGCACAGCTCGGTCGGCAGGAGTGCGACCTCAGGCTTGCCGCCGCGGTGCGCACGCCCGCGATCGTCGATGATCTTGAGCGCTGGGCGGCCAAAGCTCGAAAGGATTACTTCGACACGGTTGACGGCAGCGGGTCGTACGATTTCCTCATCGATGCGGCAAAGCAGCGCTATGACGAACTTGCACGCGAAACCGAGGGTAGGCGTCTGACCAGAATCGAATGGCCCACGAGCCTCATCACATCCGATCTGTTCGCCAAGTACCCACGCCATATCGTTCAGAAGGAAGACGGCCTGTGCCCGCTCGAACTGAACGACATGGAACAAGCCATTGTGAATACTGAGCTTGCCAAGGCCCGGACGGTCGCTTTTTACCGCAACCCCTCCGGGAGCATGTCGGCAAAAGCGTTCTCCATCCCCTATATGTCCTCAGTCGGTCGAAAGGCTCTGCACCCCGACTTCATTTTCTTTGTCAGGGACGCAGAAGGCACTGTCCTCCCCTCCCTCGTTGACCCACACGCCGAATTCCTTGGCGACACGCTTGCCAAGCTCAAGGGCTATGTGAGCTATCTCAGAGAATTCCCCAACGTGTTCAAGCAAGTGCTGTTCGTAGGCGATATGGGCAACGAGGAATACCGGGTCATCAATCTACTCAGAGACGATGTGCAGGAAGCTATTCTGTCGTACACCGAGGTTGACTGCAAGGCGCTGTTCTACGGACCCTATGCGAACACCTACCAGTAGACACCTATGAAGCGAGGGCCGTAAAGCGTTCAAAAGCTCACGGCCCTCGCTTCGATAATTCAAGCAGAATTGGGTTTAGTCATTTGCCCGCAAGCGCCTGTCGGCGCCGCCAAAGGGAACGGTTTTTCCGCCGGACATTTCGTAAAGACGTGATGCAATTGCATCCGCCGTAGTCGAATCTCCCCCAACGCACAGCCGCCTGCGCAGCTCTACGATGGTGTAATTTGTCGTAACTATGACAGGCAGCTCGCTCTCGTAGCGCGCGTTGATAACTTTGTACGTTAGCGCAGACAGCCAGTCGCTCGGCTTGTCCTTGCCCAGATCGTCAAGGATAAGCAGTTTACAACGAGAAAGGGAGTAAAAAAGCGCCTCCTCGGTCGTTTCGTCCGAAAAGATCGCAGCATTTATGACGGAGAGACTGCTGAATTTTACACTCATTTCGTCCAATAGCTCCATGGCTATGGAACATGCCGCGTACGTCTTGCCACTCCCCACTCCCCCTGTGAAAATCAGAGACCTCCCCGCCCTCACAGCTTCGATGTGCTCCGGAAAACAGCCCTTTGCGTCTTGATAGCGTTTTGGGATTCCCGAGCGCTTAATCTTCTCAGAACGACGTTTACGCTGTTCGCGTTCCTCAAGCTCACGATTGCGCTTTTCAATCTTTTCACGATGCAGGCGGGCGCCCTCACAATTACACGGCTTAAACCCGCAGAAACGCACGACACCCCCGAGTTCCATGTAGAGCCTCTCGAGTGGTTCGCCGCAATACTGACACAAACTAGAAGTCATAGGGATCTTTCTCCTTTCCGTTGATATCGCTCTTAGTTATGGCCTTCCCTTTGGACATTTGCTGTCTGCCCGCTGAGGCATTTGTGGTCATTTGTTGTCTCCCATCTGGGACATTTGGATAGGCAGCCCTGCCCCCCGAGCCTCCTGCCCCTTTCAGCTTGCTTAAGCCAAGCATGTGGAACGTGCTACCTCCCCCGTTACCCAATCGCGTTACCTGCCTCACGAGCCCTGCGTCTACAAGCTGAGCAATCGCCCTACGAATGCCCGAACGAGACACGCCAATCGCTTTCGCCAGAAACACTTCGCTAACACGAACCGCATAACCCTGTTGACTCGCTCGGGAAATCAACCACAGATACGCTGCACCCGCAATAGGGCTACACTTCGATAGCTTTGGGGCGATCCAATCAGCATCGGCTTCGAACAATGCCGTCCACAAACTTTTCATTGGCAGCTACTCCTCGAAAGCGCTCTCGGAATCGATATAGTCGCGAAGCCATTCACGGCGGATTCGATAACAGCGACCGCATCGAATCGCGCGAATCTTGCCTTCGCGAATATAGGCGCAGACCGTTTTTTCGTGCAGGCCGAGAAACTTGGCAACATCAGACACGTGAAGCACCTCGGGGAGCTGAGCTTTGTCCTTGACCACCGTACAGTTCATCTCCTATTTTGGATTGTAGTTAGTTTCTAATCCATATTGTGGTAACATAGATAACAACGAAAAGTCAAGGATTGGATTTTTGATTGATATGAGTCCATTATATAGCTTTGAGCGCCTGCCTCTGTCGCTTCGCAAACCCATCAAACTCGATATCGAAGCGGTAAGGCCGTGGCTCCGCTATAGGTTTGACCGGTTGTGGGGGACCACCGCCGACGGCGAGCGTTTCGCGTACTATATCGAGCATGGCGAGCCCACTGTCATGCAATTCGAGCATCTGGAAAACGAGTTTTTTGCAAGCAGCCTCCAGAAGGTCAACGTCGATCGCACCGAAAGCATCGTTCGCTTTTGCGAGCGTTACGGCTTCCCCGTTTCCAGCGGCTACGATAGCGCTCAACGTCTCTCTCTTTTCCGCAGCCGTTTCAAGCTTTTCAAGACAGATTTTCAGCCGCTCAAGAGCGAATGGGACATTCTGGCCAGCGAGAGCGCAACCGCCGCAGGCATCCCCTTGTTCAGTAGCGCTTACTCGGAAGACGACAAAACGTTACTGGGGCGCAGACCGTACTTTCTCTCCGAGGAAGCTCGCCGCATCCATCTAAATGACCACTCGGTCGTGGGAGCCATTTCCGAGGCGGAGGTAATTCAGACAATACGTGCCCTTCAGGTATCGACTGCCCTGATTACCGCCGTCGCATATGGCTTGGAAAACACCGACACCTGGGGCGCCAACGAAGTTGCCGATTACCTTTGCGACCGCTCGCACATGGCACAGAACGGCATTAGCTTTTTCCTTCTCTCCAACAGCGACGCTCTATTGAAAAATACTCGCCTTAAGTCATACGATACGCTCATTCTCGAGAGTTCAGAATTCAAGTCGATAGTGCAACAAGGTGAAAATGCGGGCTTCAACACGCGGGAGAGCTATACATCAACCCTTGCGGATGGACTGGTAATCGCATCAAATACCGCAATCTCCTTCCTAGCGAACTCTCTTCTCTCTTATCGCTTTGATGGAACAGGTGGAACTCCCGACGAAGCCGAAGATGACAGCGGTGGACCCCTCGCCGCTTGGTCCCATGCGCGAAAAAAGACTCTCCGTAGACCAGCGAGCACGCATTCCTACGGATGCCTACCCGAAGCGATCATCTCCCAGTTCGGCCTCCTCTATGACGACCCCGCCGAATGGCGCATATGCGACAACTGCGGGCGGATCTTCAAGAAGTACCGCGAAGAGAAGCCGGGCAAGGTGATCCAGAAGACCCGCTTCTGCAAGCGCAGCTGCGCAAACGCCTACAGCAAGAAGAAGTCCCAAGGGCTCATTACCGAGTAATCGGTTTGAGATAGAACTATCCGCCCTCAACGCACTTTAAGGAGGTGAACAGATATGAGAACAGTCAGCGAAGGCTACGCCCCCGTGAAGCGCGGCAAGGACTCTTGGCTGCTCAGGGTCAGCGTGAGCGAGGACGGCAAGCCCTCCAAGCGCCTGAGCAAGACCGTCCACTGCCGCACCAAGACCGAGGCAAAACGCCTACTGGACGAGTGGCGCGTGGAGCTCATGACGGCCCGCACACGCGTGGACCGCGACAACATCACCCTTGAGGAGTTCCTGCGCGACCACGTTGCGTACCTGCACGACGTGAAGCACCTGAGCGCCAACACGATCCGCGGCTACCGAGACATCGTCGAGACGCGCTGGGCACCGAGGCTCGGCACGACCTTGCTGAAAGACTTGAAGCCCTACATGGTCGAGGACCAGCTGGCGTGGATGCGACAGAGCGGAGGGGTCAACGGCAAGCCCCTCTCTGGCAACACCTGCCAGAAAGCCCTTTCGTTTCTGAAGACCGCGCTCAAGCGCGCACGCCGCCTCGAATACATCGAGTCCAACCCCTGTGAGCTTGTGGACGTCCCGTCCAAGGAGAAGAAGGAGGTTCGGGTCATCGATGAAAACGAGTTGTGCCGCATGAAGGTCGCCCTGCTCGGATGCCCGGACTACCGCTTCGCCGCCGCCACGAACCTCGCGCTCGACACAGGTATGAGGCGCGGTGAGCTGTGCGCCCTCAGATGGCGCGACGTCAGCCTCGATGAGGGCGTCATCCGCGTCCGCCGCGCACTCGCCGAGGCACGCGCGACGGACACCTACTGCGGCGAGACCCTGGAGGAGAAGTTACCCAAGAGCAACCGCTCGAATAGGGACGTCACCATTCCCGAGGGGACGGTCGAATTCCTGCGACATCACAAGCAGATGCAGCTTTATCGCCTGATGTACAACGACATCGAGCAGGGCGAGGACACACCCGTGTTCTGCAGCGACCTCGGCGAGCTCTACCGCCCGTCGAAATTCACGAGCGACTTCAGCCGCTTCGCCCAGCACAAGTCATTCGACCTCACGCTGCATGGGACCCGTCACACCCATGCCTCCCTACTTCTGAAGAAAGGCGTTCCGATTCAGTACGTATCCAGCAGGCTCGGACATGAAAGCATTGAGATTACGTACAAGATCTATGCGCACTTCCTGCCGGGAGACGACGGAGGCTCCTCGGAGAAATGGGGCGATTTGGCCGAGCTGCCGAAGGATATCTTCGGCCTTCTTCCCGCTGCCTGATTCTCTGTGTTTGCCATGGGTTACTGCCACAAATCTGCCACAAGCCCCAAAACGGGCTGCCACAACAAGAAAAAAGGCCAGCCGCATAAGCGACTGACCTGCAAGTTCTTGGTCGCGGGGGCAGGATTTGAACCTACGACCTCCGGGTTATGAGCCCGGCGAGCTACCAGACTGCTCCACCCCGCAATGTCTGGACGCACCGTGTGCGCAAGGAGTTATATTACGCAGGCACCCATGTATCTGCAAGGCCGGCGGCACCTCTCCACAATTCCATCACGCAAACCACTCGATGCACAGGCCGCATCGCCGGGCTCATAACCCGGAGGCCGTAGGTTCAGCTCACCCAAAGCCACCAGGCACGCCCGAAGCTGCCATAATACTAGGATCAATACATTCACATTGCGCCGACGCTAGGAGACCCATGGCGAACACGTCTCTCACCACGCACGACACACCCCTGCACGAGTTTTACGCGAGCTGCCCCGAGGGCTTCGAGGCCGCACTCGCAGACGAGCTCCGTGGCATGGGGCTGCGCCAGGTCCGCCCGCTCAAGGGCCGCGTGGCGTTTGCCGGCTCCCCCGCCGACGCCGAGCGCGCATGTCTGTGGTCCCGCCTTGCCAGCCGCATCTTTGTGGTGCTCGGCCGCTTCGCCTGCACCGACGCCGAAGACCTGTACGAAGCAACTCGCTCCATTACCTGGGAACGCATCCTGCGCGCAGGCGCCACCATCGCCGTGACCGCGCGCGGCACCAATGACGAGCTGCGCAATTCCCACTTTGCCGCGCTCCGCGTGAAGGACGCGCTGTGCGACCGCATGCTCGAGGTCGAGGGCCGTCGCCCCAACGTCGACACGGACGACCCCGACGCGCGCATCTCCCTCACCCTGCGTGGCAACCGCGCGAGCATCCAGCTCGATCTCTCCGGCGACCCGCTGTTCAAGCGCCTTCCGCGCGAGGCCACGCGAACGCACGCCGCGCACGTCCTGCGCCCCGACTACGCAGCGCTCGCCTGCGCCCAGGGCAATTGGCAAGAGATCTGCTCGGCCGCACTCACTAATACTAAAGACGCGATGCGCGATGAGGATACCGCCGCGTCGGCCGACGGCAGCGTTCCGGCCAACGGCAGCATGCCAGCCGATGGCAGCGCTCTGGCCGGCTCCACCGTCGAGCGCCCCGCCCCCACGCTCCCCGTCCTGATCGACGCCTGCTGCGCGGGCGGCGGCGTGGTACTCGAGGCGGCCTCGATCCTGGCCGACCGCGCGCCCGGCCTCGAGCGCCGGAACTGGGGCTTCCAGAGCTGGTCCGAGCACGACGCTGCCACATGGCGCGAACTCATCAACGAGGCCGATCGCCGCGCCGAACTCGCAAAAGGCCGCGTCGCCCGCATCGTCGCCACCGACCCGTCCGGAGACGCCGTCGCCTGCGCGCGCCGCATCCTCAAAGCCGCCGGCCTCGCCGACCGCGTGATCTTTGCCCAGCCCGACCTCGACAAGATCTCCCGCAAGCTCATGATGCCCGCATGCTGCGGCGGAGAGCCGCGCGGCTTCGTCTTCCTCGACACCACCGAGACCGCCATTTCCAAGATGTCCCGCGTGCTCGACCTCGCCACGAGCCTGCACGCCGGCGCCTGTGGGGCCGACCCCGTCCGCGCCATGCTGAGCACCATGCCCACCGTGGCCCTCACCCGCGATGACCTGCTCATCCGCACCCTCGGCGAGCCCGCGCGCTCCCTGCGCGTCATGCCGAACAACGAAGAAGCCGAGCTCGCCGTCTTTTCAGCGGCAAACGGCGCAATAACCGCCGGAGAGGGCAACGCGGCCGCCGAGGACCCCGTGCCCGCGGAAGACGCCGTCAAATCCAACGTCGCCCTCTCCCCCGCCACCACCCTCATCGACCTGGGCGACGGCAAGCCCTGCCCCGTCCTCATCCCCGAGTCCGAGCAGTTTGCCCGTCGCCTGCGCAAGGTCGCCAAGCTGCGCCGCAAGTGGGCGCAGCGCGAAGGCGTGACTTGCTACCGCGTTTACGACGCGGACCTGCCCGACTACTCCGCGGCAATCGACCTGTACGAGGGCAGCGCCACAACGCCCGGGCGCTGGCTCGTCATCGCCGAATACGCCGCACCGCGCGAGGTCGATCCCTCCCTGGCCGAGGCGCGCCTGCTCGACATCCTCACGCTCGCCCCGCGCATCCTGCAGGTCGATCCCGATAACGTCTTCGCCAAGGCGCGCATCCGCTCGCGCGGCGGCTCGCAGTACGGCAAGCAGTCCGGCGGAACGTCCCCCTCGAGCCAACACGGCAAGGGCGGCAAGCCCCGCGGCGAACGCGGCGGCTCGGCATCCAACCGCCCCAGCCAGGGCGCGGGTTCGGGCACCCCGAGCGATATCCGCACCCGCAGGCTCCCCCTCATCGAGGAGGGCGGCCTCACCTTCGCCGTCAACTTCAACGATTACCTGGATACGGGCATCTTCCTGGACCACCGCATCACCCGCGGCCTCGTGCGCGAGCACGCCCGCGGCAAGCGCTTCTTCCTCAACCTGTTCGCCTACACCGGCACCGCGACCTGCTATGCGGCCGATGCCGGCGTGGAGGAGACCGTCACCGTCGACCTCTCCAACACCTACCTGGACTGGGCCGAGCGCAACATGGAGCAAAACGGCTTTGTCGGCCCCGACCATCACTACGTGCGCGCCGACGTTATGAGCTGGATCCGCGACATGAGACAGACCCGCAACCGCTGGGACCTGATCTTCTGCGACCCGCCCACCTTCTCCAACTCCAGCAAGATGGGCCGCCGCACCTGGGACGTCCAGCGCGACCACGTCGAGCTGCTCGTCGGCCTGTCGCGCCTGCTCTCCCGCGAGGGTGAGGCGATCTTCTCGTGCAACCTGCGCACGTTCCGCCCCGATATCGAGGAGCTTGCGCGCGCCGGCGTGGTCCTCACCGACATCACGGACGAGACCATCCCCGAGGACTTTGCCCGCAATAAGAAGATCCACCATTGCTACCTGGTCAAGCGCTACACGTCCGAGGAAGCCATGCGCCGGATCGGCATGAGCGAGGATGCAATTCGCGAGCGCACGCGCGAGTTGCGCGAGGCTTCCGCGCGAAAACCTGCCGACACAAAGCGTTTCCGCAGGTAGAGGCATATAGCCTACGCCCTGCGTACAGCCTATAATGGCTGGAACGTTAGATGGCATGCATATGCCTCTCGGCGCGCTGGGGGAAGGCCGGCGCCGGGTCACCTTCGCCAAGGAGCAATACCGCAATGGCACACTCAACTGAATCATCCGAGCACGGGCACGGTTCTGCCGCGATCCCGGTAAGCATCGGCGCGATGCTCGTCACCCTGGGCGTCGTGTACGGCGACATCGGCACGTCGCCCATGTACGTCACCAAGGCGCTGCTTGCGGGCCAGGGCGGCATCATGACCGTGACCGAGGAGTTCATCCTCGGCGCGCTCTCGCTCGTCATCTGGACGGTCACGCTGCTGACCACCGTCAAGTACGTGCTCGTCTCCCTCAAGGCCGACAACCACGGCGAGGGCGGCATCTTCGCGCTCTACAGCATCGTGCGCAAATACGGCAAATGGCTGATCGTGCCCGCCATGCTCGGCGGCGCCGCGCTTCTGGCCGACGGCATCCTCACCCCTGCGGTGACCATCACCACGGCCATCGAGGGCCTGCGCACCATCCCCGCCGTGCACGACATTATGGGCGACAACCAGATGAACGTCGTGGTCATCACGCTCATCATCGTGTGCCTGCTGTTCGCGGTGCAGCGCGTGGGCACTTCCAAGATCGGCCATGCCTTCGGCCCGGTCATGACGTTTTGGTTCCTGTTCCTCGGCGGCGCGGGTCTCATCTACGTGCTCGGCAACCCTGTTGTCTTGCTCGCGTTCAACCCGCTGCGCGGCATCAGCTTCCTGCTGTCTCCCAACAACCATGCCGGCATCATGATCTTGGGTAGCTGCTTCCTCGCCACCACCGGTGCCGAGGCCCTCTACTCCGACATGGGCCACGTCGGCCGCGGCAACATCTACGCCACTTGGCCCTTCGTCAAGATCTGCCTCATCCTGTCCTACCTCGGCCAGGGCGCTTGGCTGCTCGCCAACGCCGGCAACCCCGAGCTCGCCCTCATCGAGGACCTCAACCCGTTCTTCCAGATGCTGCCCGAGATGGTCCGCCCGTTCGGCGTCATCCTCTCCACCTGCGCAGCGATCATCGCGAGCCAGGCGCTCGTGACCGGCGCGTTCTCGCTCGTGTCCGAGGCCAGCCGCCTCGACCTCATGCCTCACATGCAGATCTTCTACCCCGCCGAGACCAAGGGCCAGCTCTACATCCCCATGGTCAACAACGTCATGTGGGTCGGCTGCGTTATCGTCGTGCTGCTGTTCCAGAGCTCCGCTCACATGGAAGCCGCCTACGGCCTGGCCATCACCATCACGATGATCTGCACCTCCGTGCTGCTCTTCTTCTACCTGCACGGCGTGCGCGAGATGAAGGTCTTCCCCTGGGCCTTCGTCATCTTCTTCGTCGCGCTTGAGGGCTTCTTCTTCGTGTCCTCCCTCACCAAGTTCTTCCATGGTGGCTACTTCACTATCCTGATGGCCGCACTCATCATGGGCGTCATGGTCAGCTGGTACAACGGCAGCCGCGTCGAACGCCGCCAGTACACGATGCTCCCCGTGCGCAAGTACATCGACCAGCTCGACCGCCTGCGCAACGACTCGCACTACGAGACGCTCTGCGACAACCTGGTCTACCTCACCAACAGCAAGTCGACCGACATGCTCGACCGTGACATCCTGTACTCGATCTTCGATAAGCACCCCAAGCGCGCCCGCGCCTACTGGTTCCTGAACGTCGAGGTCACCGATGAGCCGCACACCTTCGAGTACTCCGTCGAGAACTACGGCACCGACTTTGTGTACCGCGTGCACCTCTACCTGGGCTACAAGGTCAACCAGCGCGTGAACGCCTACCTACGCCAGATCGTTTCCGACCTGTCCGCGTCCGGTGAGCTGCCGCCGCAGGTGCACGATTACTCCGTGTATGACAAGCCCGGCGTGATCGGTTCCTTCCGCTTCTGCCTGATCCGAAAGACGCTTGCGCCCGAGTCCGACGTCGAGCAGCGTGAGCGCCACGCCATCGCGATGAAGTACGCGATCCGCCGCTTCGCCGGTTCTCCGGTGCAGTGGTTCGGCCTGGAGAACTCCAGCGTGTTCTACGAGTACGTGCCGCTGTTCACCAAGTTCAAGCCGGTCGACCGCATCGCGCGCGTGGCCGTGGAGGAGCGCTGCTAACGAGCGCCTCCGCAATCTCGCTGAATGTCAAAAAGACCCATCCGCGCGGATGGGTCTTTTTTGTTTGTGCATGCCAAGACGTTCGCCGTGAAAACCGAGGCCCCAGCGGGGCCCCGAGCATCGCGCTTAAGATGTTTCTACCAGCTCTTTCCAAGCCAATTCCGAAGCCACAAGTCCATCGACCGGCTCATCTCGGCCATGAAGTCGCTCGTGTGCTTGCGCGTGTAGATGTCGCGCACACGCGCCCCGGGCTCCGTCGCGTGAGGGCGGAACATCGCGTCCATCTCGGCGATTTGAGCGTCCATTGTCGGAGCGTCGGCGCGACGATAGCGCTCCTCCATCACAAGGTTGACGGTCGGATGCGGGGTTGCCGGACGCTCCTTCTTAGGAGTCCCAAGGATGAGCATGCTCAAGGGCACGGTGTGCTCGGGCAAATCCAGAAGGTCACGCACCTCCTCGGCGTTCTCGATGATGTCGCCTATGTAGCAGGTGCCCAGCCCCACCGCCTCGGCGGCAATTGCCGCATTCTGTGCCGCGATCACCGCGTCCTGCGCCGCGATTCCAAAATCGCCCAGACCGGGATGCGGGCGGGCAGCGCAGCCAGATTCGGTCGCGAATTCCTCGGTCAAGCATCCCGCGTGCTCAAACAGGTCGATCCACTTGCAGTAGTCCACCACAAACACCAGCGCCCACGGCGCCTTGGAGATCATCGGCTGATTGTCGCAAAGCACCGCGAGGCGATCTCGCGTCGCCTGCTCGCGAATATCGATAATCGAATACATCATCATCGCCCCGGCGCTTGGGGCCCTACTCGCAGCATGGAGCACGGCCTCCCGTTGTTCGGCCGTGATTTCCGCCGTCAAGTCGAACTGCCGCGTCGAGCTCCTGCGCTCGATGCAGTCGAGCACCGCGTTTCCCGTCATTCCCATTTGCCGCCGTCCTTAAGCATCGGTTACGCTTCTTGGCCCATTCTATGGAAACAACGGATACCTGCAGCTTATCGACTAAATCTCGACAATCCGTGGGTAGTATGTTCCCTTGTCGCCTTCCGCGCGTAGCACATGTTTATCAAGGCCGGGTAAGCGCTGTCCAGGATTTGGGCATGCCGCCTGCTTCAACATCCGTTGAGCGAAGAAGAGGTTGTCGTATGTTCACTGCCATCGTATCCATCGCGGGGCTTATCGCCTCCGCCTACTTGGGCCGTCGGGAGCTCACCCGTCGCAAGGAATCGGGTGATCGCTCCGGCATGGGCTGGGGCATCACGTTCTGCATCATGCAGGCCATTGCCGTCGCGCTGGGCTTTCTCGGCATGGCGCCCGACGACATCCTCTCCCCCATCATCCTGAACGCCGTGCTCACCGCCTGCGCTTGGGCCTCTTTCGCGCGTGACATCACCTGGGCGCGCATCGAATCCTACATGCGCTTCGGTGACGAACTTGCCGCCCGCACCTTCCAACCCGACTGCGGTGCATGTGACAAGTACGATGCGTGCGCACATCGCATCACCCGCGACGAGGACCTCTCCCGCATCGGTCGCCTGGGCCGCAAGCTGCGCGGCCGCGCCCACGAGCTCCGCATTGCGCTGCACCGCCCCACCGCGGTCTGTGTGATGCTGCTCTTGCTCGCCGGCCTGTTCGCCATGCTCGGACTCGAGACCCCCTCCAACCATGACCTCACCTGGTGCTATCCGCTGTGCATCCTGCTTGAGTGGGCACTCATCACCGCCGTCATGGTCGGCCTGTTCTACCTGTTCCAGCGTCGCGGTGGCGCCCCGGCGTTCGTCGCCTTCCTGTGCTGGGGCATCGGTATGGCGCAGTTCTTCGTCATCACGTTCAAGTCCATGCCCATCCAGCCCGCCGACCTCTCCGCCCTGGGCACCGCTGCCGCGGTGAGCGGCGGCTTCACCTACATCTTCAGCGCGTTCGGCCTGTACGGCATGACCTTCCTGGCCATCTCCATGCTGCTGTGCTCGCTCGCCGGCGTCTTCCGCCCCGAGCCCGCCAAGCGCAACCGCCGCCTCTTCCTCACCAACCTGTTGATCGGTGCCCTGTGCCTCGTTGGCGTTGGTGCCCACGTCACGCTCATCGACTACTACAACACCCTCAACATCACCGTGTACACCTGGCGCCCGCTCGAGAGCTACTACCGCCAGGGCTTCATCCCCACGTTCATCTCCTCCGCGCAGACCATCAAGCCGCCCGTGCCCAAAGACTACGATATGGCCAAGGCCGAAAAGCTCGAGAAGAAGCTCGCCGGCGAGTACGACGAGACTGCCGGCAAGACCCAGCAGCGCACCGATGCCGAGGCCCAATTCGCCGAGGAAAAGCCCACGGTTATCGCCATCATGAACGAGACGTTCTCGGACCTCTCCATCTACCAGAACATGCACGCCGGCTACAACGGCCCGCAGTTCTTCAAGAACCTCCCCGACACCCTCTCGCGCGGCACCCTCTACGTGAGCGCGTACGGCGGCGGCACCTGCAACACCGAGTTCGAGTTCCTCACCGGTAACTCCATGTCTTACCTTGGGTCGGGCGTGTATCCCTACACGATCTACGACCTGCTCGACACCAAGAATCTCGCCGAGCAGTTCAAGGATCTGGGCTACACCACCACGGCCATGCACCCCAACCACGGCACCAACTGGAACCGCGAGAACGTCTACTCCGGCTTCGGCTTCGATCGATTCATGACGGTCAACGACTTCCAGGATGCCGAGAGGCTCCGCGGCATGGTGTCCGACGCCGCCACCTACGACAAGATCCTCGAGATGCTCGAGTCCGACTCCGCGCCTCAGTTCATCTTCGACGTGACCATGCAGAACCACTCCGGCTATGACACCGGCCTGCTCCCGCCCGACAAGCTGAACAACTACCTGATCGACGGCGCGGTGAACAACGAGGTCAACGAGTATCTGTCCCTCATTGAGGAATCCGACCGCGCGCTCAAGGACTTCGTTGGCAAGCTGCGCAAGCTCGACCGCCCCGTCGTGCTCGTATTCTTTGGCGACCACCAGCCATTCTTCCCCGACAAGTACAACAACCGCTGGTTCACCAATGAGGATAAGGCCGAACACAACATGCGCCTGTGGACCACCGACTACCTCATCTGGGCGAACTACGATGTCGCCGGCAACGACCAGGACAGCCATGTGGACAACCTCTCCACCAACTACCTGGGCACCGAGATGATGAACATCATCGGCGCGCCGCTCAACGACTACCAGAAGGCTCAGCTCACCCTGCGCAACGCGCTACCCGCCATCAACACCACCGGTTACCTTGACGCCACCGGCACCATCTACCTGTCCAGCGTCAAGGAGGATGAGAACGGCGGAGATGCCCAGACTTCGCTGCAAAAGGCATTGCAGGCGCGCTCCGAGTACGCCACGATTCAGTACTACGAGCTCTTTGGCGACGGCAAGGATGTGTACACCAAGCTTCGCCAGAGCGCCGCGAACGAGACCGACCCGAACCTCGCGCCCGGTACGACGCAGATCAAGTAACCCGAGCGAAAGGTCAAGAGGCAAGCGCTCGGCCCGCTTCTGAATATCATGACGTCAAAACCCCTGCATGCAATCAAAATATGCAGGGGTTTTGCATATGATTGCCGTCTCCGTTTTTCACTTGAGGGACTTTTGGTAATTACTTTCCGACCTTGCCCGGTAGACAGCCCCAACGACAAAATAAACCCGCAGGTCGGGCGCCCAACTTCTCACCCGCTACTTCACGGTTTCGACTTCTAGTTACCAAAAGTCCCATTCATGAACTTTCCGACACGCCGCACCCCCACGAAGCGATCACCCAAACCTCAGTCGATGCGCAATGCGGTCGAGCACGGCGACGGGAACCCCGGCGTGACCCTCCAGATACTCCCGGACCGTTCCGTAGCGCTCGTGCAGATGCTCAAGCGTCAATTCCATCTCGGCGGGAATCGCCTCGAACAGGCAACGAGGAGCGCGACGACACAAAAGTGCGGAAACAGCCACGCGCTGAGCACGCAGCCCCCGTCCGAGATACCGCTGCGTAGCCGCATAGTCCGCAACGATGTCCTCATCCGAAACCCCAGCGAGTCCCAGCAGCAACATCGCCACAACGCCCGTCCGGTCTTTGCCCGCCCGACAATGAAACAGCGTGCAGCCATCCTGCCCAAAGGCGTCAATCGACTCCATCACGCGTCGGATGCTCGAAGCGTGATTGTCGAGCAGCCCCTTGTACACCGTCGACATGCGATCCGGCAGTGCATCACGAAACTTTCCCGAATTGAGCTGGTCGAGCATCTGAACATGCACGTACGCCACACCGTCTCGGCCGCAGGCATAAGGATCGGGCCAATGACCAACCTCAAAATCGCTGCGCAAATCGACAACGCATTTCAGACCCTCTCCGTACTCCTGCAGATATTCATAGTCTCCAGGCGTCAATTTGCGAAGAGACGGACCGCGAAGAAAGATGCCATATGCTGTTTCCCCTCGCGAGCCGTCCTCCGCCCTATACGCATGCCCGCCCAAATCGCGCACGTTTCTCACGCGAGCAAGCGGAAGCTGCTGGGAGCCGGCGGAATGAACTGCGGCATCGCGCCGCTCAGTTGCAATTACCATATGCGCCAATCCACCTTGCGAATCGAAGCTCTCATACACTGGATTTTGCCATGCGGTTTGTACACTACATCGTATCGCTCGGTGTTCGTCACTTGCTTACGCAACGCTTACGGCATCCCGCTCTGCCTCGAAATGCCCGAATCGCCAAAACAAAGGGGCGAATGCCTTTGCACCCGCCCCGCTCTCTCAAGTTGAAGATGGTCCCTGGATGAAGATGGTCCCCAAATTGAAGCCGTTTGGCGTTGGGGACAGCCCCGAAGTGAGGCTGTTTGGCATTTGCGCTCCCCTACAGCTCGCGCGCCTTATACACCCGCAGAGAGACCAGCGCGCTCACGATATAGCACACCACACCGAAGATCAAAGCGCCCGCGGTAAACGACGCCAGGCCCTCAGGCGTTTCCGCGAACGAAAGCGCCTGTTGCATGGGCACAATGGCCTCCTCGCCCATAAAGCCGCCCG
>ENA-OUQM01000830-OUQM01000830.1-human-gut-metagenome-genome-assembly--contig:-NODE-830-length-19224-cov-5.115551_pt1 | contig 19224 bp, 20 predicted proteins | sample MGYA00237949_ERZ548830 | MGnify/ENA primary metagenome ERZ548830 (study PRJEB26490, sample SAMN05194706) | human gut metagenome | biome: terrestrial biome; feature: human-associated habitat; material...
TCTTTTTTCTTCTCCAGGTTCTCTGCTTTCTTAGACCGGATACATAAAATGGAAGAAACAGTCATCATGATTGCGAGATAATTAAGCATATAATTTCTCAGTTTCTTACATTTTACATTTTTTAATTGGTACATATCAATCATTGTCTTTGTAACAAAAATCTGCTGATCCAGTCTGGATATCATAACTTTCTCATTGACAGACTGATCTTCTCTTCCAATATAATAACGATAAAAATCCACATCCAGGTAATACACTTTTCGCACAAATGGCAACGGATAATACACATAAATATTATCTACATAAAATGTATGTTTTGGAAGCTCTAACTGGCTGAGCTTAAGCATCGCTGTCCGATAAATAACAGAATGCATCAGAATGTACTGATCCAGATGGAACCGTCCGATTTCTTCCCATTTGAAAATCTTATTCTGCGGAAGCACATTACGGTAGTGAATACATTTCTTATGGGTTGCTCCTACTTTCTCATAAACATAATTGGAAATGAGCATGTCCACCTCTTCATCTTCAGATTCCAGCTTCTTAAGAAATTCCAGAATCTTCCGAAGAGCCTCGGCATCTACCCAGTCATCACTGTCCACAACTTTAAAATACTTTCCGGTGGCATGTATAAGTCCTGAATTCACAGCATCGCCGTGGCCTCCATTCTCCTTATCCACCGCCTTGATGATCGTCGGATATTTTTCCTCATACTCATGTGCAATCTTAGAAGTATCATCGGAAGATCCGTCATTTACAATTATAATCTCTACATCTTCCCCGCCCACAAGAATACTCTCAATAGCGTGAGACATATATTCCTGTGAATTGTAACTTGGTATTGCAAAAGATATATATTTCATGCATCTTTCTCCTTATATCACATCTTTTTGAATTTATAATTTCTTTCTTATTATGTCACTACTTACCCAAAGCAGAGCCTTAGGAATCTTTTTAAGTATATAGCATCTGTGCACTTTTTCCAACCAAAATTTTTGTGTCTTTTTTGCAATCTCCTTGTAAAAAATGCTATGATTCGATATAGTAGAGATAAAATTGATAATTTTTCAACAAAAGGAAGGTACACATATGAAAAAGAATCTGATTGTCGGACAATCCGGCGGCCCGACTGCGGTCATTAACGGAAGTCTGTATGGCGTAGTCACTGAAGCCATGAGACACACTGAGGAAATCGACGAAATATACGGTATGATTAATGGAATTGAAGGATTTTTAAACGGACATATGATGGATATGCGTTCGCTCATTGAAACGAACGAACTCGCCTTGCTCCGTACAACACCCGGCTCTTACCTCGGGTCATGTCGTTACAAGCTTCCCGAAGATTTAAATGATCCTGTTTATCCATTGTTATTCAACAAGTTTACATCGCATGGCATCGGTTATTTCTTCTATATTGGGGGAAATGATTCCATGGATACTGTAAGTAAATTATCCCGATATGCCCAAAAGATCAACAGCGATATTCGCTTTATCGGTGTTCCGAAAACCATAGATAATGACCTGGTCCACACAGATCACACTCCGGGATTTGGAAGTGCTGCAAAATATGTTGCTTCCATGGTCCGCGAAGTTGCTATGGATGCAAGTGTTTATGACAACAAAAAATCTGTCACTATTGTAGAAATTATGGGGCGTCACGCCGGCTGGCTCACTGCCGCCAGTGCCCTTGCCCGCAAATATGATGGTGATAACCCACGCCTTATTTATCTGCCGGAAACTGCATTTGACCAGGAAGCATTTCTTAAAAAAGTACAGGAAATGCTGGAAACAACCCCAAACTTAGTTGTATGCATCTCTGAAGGAATTCATGACAAAAATGGAACCTTTGTCTGCGAACTGGCCGGTGATATTGGAACTGATACCTTTGGTCATAAGATGTTGACCGGCTCTGGAAAATATCTGGAAAATCTGGTCAAAGAGCAAATCGGCGTAAAAGTCCGCTCCATTGAATTAAATGTATGCCAGCGCTGCTCCAGCGAATACCTGTCAGCTACAGATTTAAATGAATCTGAAAATGCCGGAATCGTTGGTGTTCAGGCTGCATTAAAAGGAGAGACAGGCAAGATGATCACATTTATCCGAAACGGTGATCTTCCTTACGAGCTCTCCTACGAAACTGCCGATGTAAATGAAATCTGTAACATGGAAAAAGCCGTACCATCTGATTGGATCACCGAAGACGGCTGTGATGTCACAGAAGCATTTATACAATATGCAAGACCACTGATCCAAGGAAAAGTGGTGGTACCGGAAGAAAACGGCTTACCGCTTTTTGCTTACCGAAAATAGTTTCCCTACAATGAGGCACAGAATAATCGTGATCACCATATCAGGCAGTGTATTTCCTACCGGCATATCGATATTCATCAGAATTCGATACGCAATAAATCCTATCACCCAGATAATCATATTCGGTACATGCACTGCCTGATTACTCTTATCCAGTTTCAGCAGGAAGAAGTCTGCAATCTGGATTGCGATCATCGGTGCAAATACGGAACCGATGAGATACAGGAAATCTGTAATATTATCCATCGGGTATACAATTGCTGCAATCGTTCCAAGCACAGTTACCACGATTGCCACATGTTTTCCATTCCATTTGTTCACAACGGTTTCACTGGAAATTCCTGCGGAATATGCATCCAGAAATGTTGTTGTAACTGTTGAAAATACGATGATCAGAAGTCCGACGATTCCAAGACCTGCTTTTAGCATGATCTGTGCAATATCGTACTCTCCGGTAATAATTGCTGCTCCCATTCCGATCACATACATCCAGCAGCTTACAATACCATAAGTAATTGCGCTGACTGCTGTTGCTTTTACCGGCTCTTTTGCTTCTCTTGTATAATCACTGATCAGCGGAAGCCAGGATAATGGCATGGCAACGGCAAGTTCAACTGCTGCGCCAAATGTCATGCTGTCATCCGATGGTACACCTGCTCCGTTTCCTGTGAAGATAACTTTACAAAGAATCAGTGTCAGGATAAATAATGCTGCCATAGCAACCGTGTTGATTTTTCCAAGATTTGTAATTCCAATAACAATCCAAAGAATGATCAGCGCTCCGATGACCAGGCACCAAATCCAGCGTCCAGTATTCATGACACCATCTGCTGCCAGTGCTCCATCATAAATCATAATTGCCGTCCAACCCACAAGCTGCAGCACATTTAACACTGCAAACAGAATACTTCCCTTCTGTCCAAAACTCATTTTTACAGTTTCCATTGCACTTTTTCTGACTTTACCACCGATTACACCTGCCAGAAATAACATAAGGCAACCGATGATATGTCCTACGATAATTGCGAGAAGTCCTTTCCCCATTCCAAGTGGTGCCAGATAAGTTCCGGTCAGAATCTCCGCGATAGAAACGCCTGCTCCAAACCAGATCAGTCCATTTTCAAATAAACCTGTTCTTTTTTCTTCCATGATGTCTTTCCCTCTTTATGCTTCTTTCTTATATTCTCCCGTAATTGCAAATCCGTGATCCATAGGTCCGCTTCCTTTTCCGAGATCCAGCATCGCAGCCAGCGCTCCGGAAATGTAATCTTTTGCACGCTCTACGGATGTGTCCATATCAAATCCTTTTGCAAGGTTCGATGCAATGGCACTGGAAAGTGTGCAGCCGGTTCCATGTGTATTCGGATTATCAATACGTTTTCCGTTGAACCAACGATAATCACCATCACGATAAAGCAGGTCATTTGCATCATTCAACTTATGTCCGCCCTTGCAGAGAACTGCGCAGTGGTATGTATCACTGATTTTCTTTGCAGCCTCGATCATATCATCTGCTGAGTGAATCTCCATTTCCGCCAGAACTTCTGCTTCTGGAATATTCGGTGTCAGAACACTGGCAATTGGAAGAAGACGTTTCTTTAAAGTTCCGATTGCCTCTTCACTGATCAGCTTCGCTCCACTTGTTGCTACCATAACTGGGTCAACGACGATATTTTTTGCTTGATACTCTTTCAGTTTATCTGCAATTTTCTCAATCAGCGCACTGGAAGATACCATTCCGATCTTCACTGCGTCCGGATAAATATCTGTAAAAATGTTGTCTAATTCCTCACCTAGAAATTCTGGTGTCACTTCCATAATCCCTGTCACACCTGTTGTATTCTGTGCGGTTAACGCTGTGATTGCACTCATAGCATAAACGCCATTTGCAATCATTGTCTTAATGTCTGCCTGAATCCCTGCTCCACCGCTGGAATCACTTCCGGCAATTGTTACTGCTGTTCTCATTGTTTTGCCTTTCCTTTTCTTATCTATTCAAAAAACACATCCGCCTTCAAAAAGCTTTCCATATAAATGTCTGCTTCTTCGCGGATCATTTCCTGATCTTCTTTACTTTCTTCGTCATACACGCCAACCGTATGATATCCTGCCAGTTTTGCTGTCTGGATCGCATACAATGCATCTTCAAAAACATACAGTTCTTCCGGATTCCTGTCCAGATATCCTGCTGCCATATGATAGACTGCTGGGCTCTGCTTTCCGGCTCCTGCCTGCGCGCATGTAAAAATATGTTTAAAATACTGGCTTACCCCAAGACGGATAAATGCATGTTCCAGATGATCTTCATCACTGGCTGTCGCTGCCACGACCGGAATCTTTCTATCTGACATTTTTTGTAGAAATTCTTTTACTCCGGCTTTTAACGGCGCCTCGTAATAATAGAAATCTCTCACTACATCTTTGATCCCCTGACTGATTTCTTCTACAGATTGTTCAAGCCCATAGCGTGTCCGCATATATAATACAGCCTCCGGGATAGACATATAATAAATCTTCTCAGCAAGTCCAGGCTCTGCTTCAATCTGCTGACTCGCAAGGTATCTCACACCCGCGTCCTGCCAGATGGACATAGAATCCAGAACTGTCCCGTCTATGTCTAAGATAACACCACCCATATTCTGTACAGGAACTTTTCCACAACATTTCTGCTCTGATGCATTTTTCTCTACGTCAGATTTATTTTCTAACATGCTTTCACCATCTTCTCAGTGGCTGCTTTCAGCTCTTCTGTCGCTTTCTTAATATCCGGTTTTGCGAAAATAGCGCTGATAACTGCGATTCCACAAAGTCCACAGCCTGACAACTCCTGCACATTATCTTTTGTGATGCCGCCAATTGCGATAACTGGAATGTCTACAGCCTCACAAATTGCTTTTACCATCTCATGGTCAACTTCTACTGCGTCATCTTTGGAACTGGTCGGAAATACAGCTCCGACTCCAAGATAGTCTGCTCCGCGCTCCTGAGCGAGAAGTGCCTGCTCCACTGTCTGTGCTGAAACTCCGACAATCTTATCTTCACCAAGCTTTGCCCGGACATCTCCTGCTTCCATATCACTTTGTCCTACATGAACTCCGTCCGCGCCAACTTCCAGTGCAAGCTCCACATCATCATCCAGCACAAACGGTACCTGGTACTTTGCACACAATTCCTTGATTTCCTTTGCCTCCTGAAGAAAAGCATCGTGATCGAGATGTTTCTCACGAAGCTGTACAAATGTAGCTCCACCTTCCAGTGCCTTCTCAACCTGACTGTAAAGTGTCTCTCCATTCAGCCAACTTCTGTCTGTCACTGCATAAAGCAGTAAATCTTTTTTATCGCACTTCATATTTTGCTCCTTCGTCTAACTGCTCTTTTGTCATGTTATAAATAGCATCAATAATTCTATTTCTATAGGTAGAATTACCGTCACCTTTCTGCATGTAGCTCCATCCAATCTCACCGGCAAGTCCCATCGTACAAACTGCCGCTGCTGCCGCCTCAAGCTTCTGCTCAGGATTTGCAACAAGATATGCTGTCATCAGTCCGGATAGCTGGCAGCCTGTTCCTGTAATTCTTCCCATTTCCGGACGTCCATTACGGATCACGTAACATTTTCTGCCGTCGCTGACAAGATCAATTGCTCCTGTAATTGCAACTATACTTCCGGATTTTTCAGAAAATGCTTTTGCAAATGCAACTGCTTCGTCCAGATTTTCTTCTGTCACTGCGTCAGCTACATCCGCGTCAACACCCTTTGTAGTACCGCTTCCTGCAGCTAATGTCTTGATTTCGGAAATATTTCCACGGATTACATCAAACTTTATTTCCTGCATCAGGTTGACAGCTGTATTCGTTCTAAGAGAACTTGCTCCTGCACCAACCGGATCAAGCAGAACCATGTGCTTTAATTCATTTGCCTTATGACCTGCCGCCAACATTCCTTCAATCGTTCTTACATTCAGCGTTCCAATATTGATGTTCAGACCTCCGCAAATTGCAGTGATATCCTGCACGTCCTGCGGCTCGTCTGACATGATCGGGCTTGCACCACACGCAAGAATCACATTTGCTACATCATTGACCGTAACATAATTCGTAATATTATGGACAAGCGGTCCTTTTTCTCTAACGTTCTGTAAACATGTACCTAGCATAATTCTCTCTCCTTTTTGTGTTGTGAACATTCGCTGATTTTTACATTGCTAACATAAATAGCAGATATACCTAATAAAAGATATACCTGCTAACATTTACGCATCTTTTTCCCTACGTTGGCATTATCCAAATCAGGTTGCAGGTCAAGGCATTCATCCCAATCTCAGCCTGCTTGATACGCAAGCCCCCTGTTGTTCGTTATTCGTTTCATATATATTATACATAATAGACAAAATTTTACAAGTTTATTAATTATAATACACTTTGTTCTTATAGTATATGCATATTCCCTTTGCAATATTCTCAAAAATATTTTTTCACTTTTACTAATATTTTCTCAACGTATCATGACTGTCATCGGTAGTCTTATCAATCCTCTTTACTACCACATAATATCCGTCATCTCCTGCAGCTATTTTCACGCGGTCACCAACTTTATGTCCAAGTACTGCTTTTCCAAGCGGTGACTCGATGCTGATCAGTCCTGCCAGGGAATTTCCTCGAACACTTGTCACAATCCGGTATGTCTCCACTTCTTCATCATCTTCAAAATAAAGATCCACGGTATTATTAATTCCTATCTCGTCTTCTTTTGAATCATCAGACACAATGTTGGCAGTTTTTAACATTCTCTCTAGATAACGGATACGGCTTTCGTTGCGGTTCTTATCCTGCTTCGCTGCTTTATACTCAAAGTTCTCGCTCAAGTCTCCCTGTGCTCTTGCCTCTTTTACTGCTTCCAGCTCTTTTTTACGGACAACAATCTTTCGGTACTCAATTTCTTCCTTTATTTTCTTTACATCACTTTCTGTCAGTTGTTCTCCCATATGATACAGTCCCTTCTATATTAATTGATAATGTTTCATTGCTTTTTCAATTCCGTCATTCATCACACTGTCCGTCACATATTCTGTATATGGATCCAATACAGAATCATGCTCTTTCATCGCTACTGTATGCGTGGCGTATTCGAACATCGCCAGATCATTGCTGCTATCTCCAAATACATATATCTGATCCATGTCATAGCCAAGATATTTCCTCATATACTCAATCCCGGTCGCTTTTGTATATTGCTTTTGAATACACTCATAACTTCCATGTCTCCGATCGATGACTGCCAGATTGTCACGGACTTCCTCTATGAATTTTACTACATCACTTGTCTGATCAGAGAGTAAGAACATTTTATCATAAATGAATCCGCCATCCTCTATATATTTCTTACAGCCTAATCCCCAGGCTTTTCCCATGCGCTGCCTGATATCTTCGATTTCCGGAAAACGGGAACTATTTTTGGGAAAATATAGATCGTCACTGGCTTCCAGAACTCCTTCCATATGACACTCCTGAATCACCTGTATGTAACGTCTGCATTGCTCCTTGGTCAGTGTACTGTGCATTAGCACATTTCCCTGATAAATGATTTCCGTTCCACACCCACACACATAACCATCTACTGGAATATGCTTCATAGAATCCAATGTATTACAAGATGTACGACCTGTATTGATAAACACAAGATGTCCGTTTTCTCTCGCCTGCTTCAATGCACGAAGTGTACTTTCCGGCACTATCTTCGTCTGTTCGTCAATCAATGTACCATCTACATCAAAAAATAATGCTGCTTTTTTCATCTGTCAAAACTCCCTTATCTCGCAATTCCAAAATACTGATCCACGCCATTGGCAATCCCGGTTACGATCTGCCACTGATATTCGTCTGTCGCCATCTTCTGATCTTCCGTCGGATTACTCATATATCCCATCTCCACAATGGTCGTCGGAACCTGTGCCCAGTTGATTCCACTCATGGTATCTGTCTCCCAGACACGCTCTCTTTTTGCTCCGGTCGCTGCTACCATCTGATCTAAAATATCTGTAGAAAGTGCCTGACTTTGGGAATATAGATTTCCATTATATGGATTGGAAGCAGTCTGACAGATCGTCATCATGCCGTTGGCACTGCTACTATCCGAACCATTGGCATGAACACGGATAAATGCATCGACATTGGCATTGTTTGCAATCTGTGCACGCTCTGCATTCGATACATTTACATCGTTCGTCTCTCGTATCATCAAAACATCATACCCACGGTTCATCAATTCTTCTTTCAGCTTCATAGAAACAGCCAATGTCAGTTCATATTCCTGAAGCCCTGATGTCTTGCCACTTGTCCCGGAAGCCACCTTTGCTTTCATTTCAGAAGAACCTGGACCGACCGGTTCTTTCTCGCTATTCCCCTTTGCCTGATGTCCTGCATCAATCGCAATCAAATGTCCATTTTTCTGCGGCTGTTGTTCATTCGCCTCTTCTGCCTGTGATTGTCCGTCTGGCTGTGAAGCCTGTTCCTGCATATCTGTCTGTTCCTCTTGTATATTGTCTTCTTTTTTATCTTCTATATTTAATACCAGTTTGTCTGGATCTTTTTCCTTTGTCTTCGTTTCTTTTTCTGTTGTCCCACAGCCTGTAAGTACCATAAGCACTACAAGTCCCAGTAACAATACTCTTTTTTTCATATTCCACCTCCGTAAGTACTATTCTACCATAACTTTATTATTTCTTAAGTGGTTTTTTATAAATTTTCGATTTGTTTAAGAGTTTCAACATACTTTCGTCACATTTTCCTCTTATACTAAATGACAGATAGTTGAGAAAGACATCAGCTATCACCCCTCATAGAAGTGCGAAAAGCACTTACTCTCATTCCTTTATATAACTATAACAGCACACGAAGCCTCGCCGGGAACGCACCCGCGGGGCTTCGCTGTGTCTAGAACACTCCTTTCATATCTACTCTTTTCAAATTTCCGTAAACCATGTACAATAAGAATAATGGTATTATCATTCATTGAGAGATTTACCAATTCAAGAATGCCGGAGGCTATATCAGCTTGTTCTCAACACCTATAGAGGTGGGAGTCATCTCCCGGCTGATATACAACTGTTAAAGGAGTTTCTATTATGTCTGGGAAACGTAAAAACACTATAACAAAATCTGCAACTGCTAATACAACAACGAAAAAAGGGCTATCACAGGGACAGGCCGATATTCTGATTGCCATCGTAGCCATGACATGGGGAAGTTCATATCTGATGATGAAAATCGGGTTGACTGGAATGACGCCATTCTCTATTATCGCACTGCGCTTTTGCATTGCATTTATTACTGTTGCACTGGTTTTCTTACCGAAAATGAAACTGATGAACCTGCGCACTCTTGGATATGGAAGTATTCTCGGGCTGCTTCTGTTTGGTGTGTTTGCTTTTCTCGTTCCAGGAATGAAATACACGACCGCTTCCAATGCTGGATTCCTGGTTGGTATTGTGTCTGTATTCGTACCGGTAGTACACAGCTTTTTAAAACACAAACTGCCATCCAAACACTCTTGGAGTCCTTTTGGCTTTACTTGGAATCTGCCTGCTTACATTTCTCTCCACCTTTACAATTAATCTTGGAGATATTTTATGTATCCTCAGTGCATTTTCCTACACCATCCAGATTATTCTGATGGATCATTTTACAAAAGAAACTGACAGCTTTCTTCTTGGAATCTGGCAACTTGGATTTACCGGTCTGTATGGTGTGATCTTTACATTTTTATTTGAGACTCCCTCACTTCCAGGCAGTGGCGCGCAGTGGGGTGCAATTCTTGGTCTGGCGATACTCTGCAGTGCTTTTGGATTTATCGTTCAGCCAGTTGCTCAAGAATACACATCTCCGGAACATACCAGCATGCTTTTCGCACTGGAACCAGTATTTTCTATGATTTTTGCCTATATTTTTCTCCATGAAAAATTATCTCTGCAAGGAGCAATTGGGGCATTTCTGATTATGGTCGGTGTCGTGATTGCTGCAAGCACCCATGAAGAGTGATTACTCCCTCTTTTCCCGGAAATTTGTTTTATTTTCCTATTCAAGAATGCCTCGGCATTCGGTTTAATGCGCAAAAAATGAGATTACAACTAATCTCCAACGTTGCACTTCTTGATTATTTATAGTATAATTCTAAGTATACTTATTATTGTACTTAAAAGAAAAAATTTGATCATGGAGGTCATTATGAATAAAAATCAAAAAGACGGCAATTTTGAAGAAAACCTTGGCTCCCGCGTGAAGAAATTACGCCAGGAGATGAATCTGACACAGGCAGAGGTCGCAGATGCCCTGCACGTAACACCAGGATATATCAGCAACGTAGAGAACAATCGTACAGCAATGTCTCTTCGTATCCTGATCTACTATGCAAAGCTTATGAATACAACACTGGATTCTCTTGTTGGTTCTCTGGAGCCTGCTTATAAAGAGAACGCTCTGGACAATGAAGTTATGCATCTTGTAGCTCAGATGAATGATCTGGAAAAACAGAAATTAATCAATACATTAAGAATCTGGATTTAATTTATACTTATTGATTTTATAAGATGCCGGCAATCTGTGTTTTATCACGCAGATTAACCTGGCATCTTTTTTATTGCAATAAGATAAATAATATATAAAACCAACCGGGTATTCTTATAAATTTATTTCATTGCTTCTTTAATCGCACTTAACAGTTCATCATATGTTTCATATGCCGGGATCTGTGGATAGTCTGCTTTGATCTTATCGGTACTTCTAAATAAAAATCCAGCTTTACTAGCCTGAATCATGCCTAGGTCATTATAAGAATCTCCACTTGCGATTGTGTCAAATCCGATAGACTGCAGCGCTTTGACTGTACTGAGTTTCGACTGTTCTACACGCATCTTGAATCCGGTAATCTCTCCATCTTCCGCAACCTCCAGTGTGTTACAGAACAATGTAGGCCATCCTAATTTCTCCATCAGTGGTGTTGCAAACTGTGTAAATGTATCACTGATAAGAATCACCTGACTAAATGTACGGAGCTCATCTAAGAACTCTTTTGCTCCCGGAAGCGGATCGATCTTGGCGATTGTCTCTTGAATTTCCTTCAGTCCAAGACCATGCTCCTTTAAAATACCAAGACGCCATTTCATAAGTTTGTCATAATCAGGCTCATCTCTTGTTGTCTTCTTAAGTTCCGGAATATTACTTGCCTTGGCAAAAGCAATCCAAATTTCCGGTACTAATACTCCTTCTACGTCTAAACATGTGATATACATCATTCTTTCCTCCTCTTTATATGTCATAAGATGATGTTGAGTACAAAAGCCTTCAATTATATTTTTTTACTCTACACCTTGTGATACCTTGAAATCGTACGAAGCACCTTCTCCATCTCAAATGGCTTCGCCAGATGCTCATTCATACCGGCATTTTTTGCTTTCTGAATATCGTCAGCAAATGCATTTGCTGAAATTGCAATAATCGGTACAGTTGCCCCCCGTGGGTGAGTGCATGTACGAATTCTTCTGGTCGCTTCGAGACCGTCCATAACTGGCATCATAATATCCATCAAAATCAGGTCAATCTCCTGTTCCTCTGATTGTTCAAAGATATCCAGTGCCTCCTGTCCATTTTTTGCAGCTATCACCTGTACTCCTGCTTCTTCCAGAAGATACCGGGCAATTTCCAGATTCAGCTCATTGTCTTCTACAAGCAATACGTGCATACCTTCCACATTGGGTGTCTCCGGCTCTGACTGTACACTTGCATTTTCATAATCCTTGTCAATTGCAAATGGAAGAACTAATATAAATGTACTTCCTACATTCTTTTTACTCTTTATCTTAATCGTGCCGCCCAAAGCGTCCACCAGCTTCTTTGCAATTGCCATACCAAGACCGGTTCCTCGATAAACCGTACGCGCTCCTGTATCCTCTTGTGTAAATGTTTCAAAAATATGTTTCTGAAATTCTTCACTCATTCCAATTCCAGTATCCGAGACAGAGAATCGATACACTACATCATCTTCTGTCCGTGATACCATATCTACGCGAAGTGTGATCTTACCATGGATTTTATTATATTTTACTGCATTACTAAGGATATTTGCAAATATCTGCCGGAAATACATCGGACTTCCCACTACATGTGGACATTCAATTTCTGACACTCCACTCTTTTCCAGCTCCAGTCCCATTTTCTCTGCCTGGGATTCCAGATCTGTCCAACAGCCTCTAAGTACTTCCCGGATATCAAATGGCTTATGTTCTACTTCCAGCCTGCTTGTCTCCAATTTGTTCATATCCAGCACATCATTTACAAGATGCAGAAGATTACCTGCTGTCACTTTCATTTTTTCATGGCATTCTTTCAATCTTTCTGGATCATCCCAGTTTTTCTCTTCAATATCCAGCATACCCATGATGCCATTGATCGGAGTCCGGATATCATGGGACATTTTCCGAAGAAATTCTGCCTTGGCATCATTAGCAATTCTTGCCTCTTTCAATGCCTTAACCAGCTCTTGCTGATAAGCCAGCTCTTTCTGCTTATAATCATCAATAATCTGCGTCACATACAACACTTCTGTTACGGATTCTGCCGGAACTTTCTCCTGCGCGATAAATAATGCACGTCTCCAGATTCCCTGCTTATTCGGATATTCCCGGCTGACAAAGTTCTTCTCTTTTAACCGTTCCCTCAGTGTTGACAAGTCAAAGAACTTTCGCATTTCTTCCTGATAATCTTCATGAATCTGAAATGTACAAAATTCCATCAGCTTTTCAGATGCAATTCCTCTGTCATTTGCAATTTTGTACATTTTATTTGGTTCAGAAATCTGCTCCATATAATCTGTGTTCAGATTTATATTATAGATTGCATAATAAATCTCACTTGTTGCAGCTTTTAGACTTCGAAATCTCATTTCCCGCTCGATGTTCTTAGTAATATCCTGATGATAACCACGTATGCAGACTCCGATTCCCTCATAATCTTTCGGCCGCACTCCTCCACATCGGATCCAGATTTTTCCACGAGTCGGATGGTGCCACGGATAAATGACGTCAGCATATCCTTTTTCCAAAGTTTCTTTCACACAGTTGTCCACTTTTTCCGTATATTCCGATGGAATATTGTCTCTCCATATACGGTAACATTCCTCACTTGTGGTACCTTTCGTCAGCCCCAGAAGCTCACACATATTTGCATCGGCCTCCATCACCGGTTCTTTTCCCTCTTGCTTGATAATCGACCAGATACCAATCTGTGCTCCGCAAAAGATTTCTTCTATATTCCTGCGGTATTTCTGCCTGGACTTGATAGATGCCATCTCAAGCTTTGTACATTCTTTCTTGTAAGCATCAACTGCCACTCCGATATAATAGCCCAACAGAGAAAGCAGCCTTCGAATCAGTCTGGATTTCTTCATATCCGGATTATCTACGCCCACAAAACCCATTAATTTTTCATGGACAGAAATTGGAAATGCAATCAGTGTCTGAACATTCTGGAACTTTAAAAGTCCGTATTCCTGGGGCATCTCTGCCTTAATATCTTCCAGTTCCTCAATCAGAATATTTTCCCCCTGCAGGAACAGATGTATCCAGTTCGGCATACTCTCGAATGGAATTCCTTTTAGATTATCAATCTGTGGTGTCACCCCTTCTTTACACCATTCATATGTATTGGTTGTTGTATAATCTTCATTAATTTCAAATACATAGGCACGGTCTGCGCATGTATACTCACCGACTTTGCATAATACGTTATTAATTCCATCGTCGATCAGTTCTGTACTGCTGAGACTTGTAATCAGCTCAAGCATAAATCGTTCCGCTTCCAGTTCTGCGCTTAACTTTCCATTTTCATACAATAATTCCGCTATTGTATGGTTCTCTGTCAGACTCATAAGGCCACCTCTTTTCATATCTGGTTATCTGTTTTTGTCTGCACGTGGTCTTTCTTTTCTCATGCACCATATTCTCTCTTACTTTTATGAATCGGTAAGCTCTTCCAGCATCTGTCGTACTGTCTTTCCATTTCCCGGGTGCCGTTTGTATGGTGCGATTTCCTCCAAAGGCTCCAGTACAAAAGAACGTTTATGCATTTCAACATGGGGAATGCATAAGTCATCCTCCTGACTGATCAGATCATCATAGAAAATGATATCCAGATCCAGCGTTCTTGGTCCCCAGTGAATGATCCGCTCTCTTCCGGCTTCCTTTTCAATCCGGTTCAGTTCTCTAAGGAGCTCCTTCGGATAATAAAGAGTTTTCATTCTCAGACAGCCATTCAGAAAATCCGGCTGGTCTGTCACACCGTACGGTGGGGTTGTAATAAATCCGGAGACTTTTTCCACTTTGCTTGCAGGAAGCGCGTCAATTGCTGACACTGCATCGTCCAGGATTTGTCTGCTGTCTCCCATATTAGATCCGAGGGCAATGTAAGCCGTGTGCCAGCTTCTTGTGATTCTGACGCTGACAGTTTTAAGCGGAAGTCCTACCGGTGCCCATGGTTTCTGGATCTCCAGTGTTACTTTTTCAAGCCCGTCAAACTTCTGAAGCATATCTTCTACCAGTTCTTCGGCCACGCGCTCCAGTAATTTGTATGTATGTGATTTTACAAATTCTGTAATAAATGCACTGACTTCTCCGTAATGGATCGATGCCGTCAGCTCATCGGTCTTTCCGGCTTTTCTTGTGTCTGTATAAAGTGTTGCGGACACGATGAACTTCTGTCCCAGTACATTTTCTTCCGGAAATACGCCGTGATTTGCGAATATTTCCAAACCTTCAATTTTAATCTGATCTAATTCCATCCTCTATACCTCATGGTCACGCATAAGCGCTTTTGCCATCTGAATGGCTCTCTTATTCTTCTTTACATCATGGACACGCACAAATGCACTGCCTTTTTGAACACCGTATACCGTCGTCACGAGTGTTCCTTCTTCCCGCTGATCGACTGGCAGATCCAGTGTCAGACCAATGACGGATTTTCTGGAAGTTCCAAGAAGGATTGGGTAATTGAGCTTCTGCATGATTTCTAATTTGTCAATAATCTCCAGATTCATCTCGTAAGTCTTTCCGAATCCAACTCCCGGGTCCAGAATAATCTTATCATCTGCAATACCTGCTGCCTTTGCCAGACGTATACACTCCCGCATATCCTCCATAAAATCATCCAGGAAATTGCTATATTCTGTATTGTCACGGTTGTGCATCAGGCAGCAGGCAACGTTATGTTTTGCGATGACACCTGCAATCTTCTTGTCGTATTTCAATCCCCAGATGTCATTCACAAGATCTGCTCCTGCCTGAACTGCTGCTTCCGCCACCTTACTTTTATAAGTATCAATGGAAATTGGCACATCAAACTCTTTTTTCAGTTTCTCAATGATAGGAGTCACTCTTGCAATTTCTTCCTCATCCGTGATCATTATATGTCCCGGTCTTGTAGACTCGCCTCCTACATCAATGATGTCTGCGCCGTCCTCGACCATCTGTCTTGCATGCTCCATTGCCTGATCCATGCCATTATATTTTCCACCATCAGAAAAGGAATCTGGTGTTACATTCAAGATTCCCATAACATAAGTTTCATGCTCTACGTCAAATTTCTTTCTGCCAATAATCATATCTTTATCTCCATATTCTTCTCTTCTTCGCTCCAATTACACTGCTCTTTTACCGGACACGCAAAACAATTTCTGGAACGCTTGTCACACTCATAAAATAGTCTTGCCACCTCCGACATGCCGTTACATTTTCTGCGATGTCCGCGCACAGCTTCTAATATCCATGCCCGTTCCGTCTCTGAAAATGCATCATTTTCCGAAAGTGTATCTAAAATCTCGCCTGCGATCTTCTCACCTGCAATTTCGTGAGGAATCTTGTCCGTGTACTGCAAAGCTTTTCCAATGTCATGTAAAATTGCTGCTGTGTAAATTAACTCCTTATCAATGCCAAGACCTGCTTCCAGATTCTTAATATACGCAATCCGCGCTACATCCAAAAGGTGTGTGATCTGGTGACAACAAAATTCACGGTCATGCTCAATTTTTTCATTTTCCCGGTAATACTTCTGATAAAGTGGATGATTCCAGACTGCATTGAGGCGCGGCATCTCTATATACTTTTCCATCAGCATCGCTATCTCTCCAACATGCGGAAAAATCGTTCTTCCAGTGCCGGGTCTGTCTCGAAGACTCCACGTCTTGCCAGCGTCACTGTCTGGCTTCCCGGCTTCTTGATTCCGCGCATAGTCATGCACATATGCTCCGCCTCGATCATCACAATTGCGCCTTTTGCCTGCATATGCTCCATCAGCGCATCGGCAATCTGTCCCGTCAACTGCTCCTGAAGCTGCAGTCTTCTTGCAAATACTTCTACTGTTCTTGCAAGCTTGCTCAGTCCTACGACTTTTCCATCCGGGATATATCCGATATGTACTTTTCCGTAAAATGGCAGCAGGTGGTGTTCGCATGTGGAGTAAAATGTAATATCTTTTTCCACAACCATCTCACTGCTGTCTACTGTAAATGTCCTGGACAAATGTGTTGCTGCATCTTCTTCCATGCCGCCGTATATCTCTTCATACATTCTTGCAATCCGGTCCGGAGTGTCAATAAGCCCCTCCCGGTTCACATCTTCACCTATTCCTTCTAATAAAAGCCGAACTGCCTGTTCTACTTTTTCATGATCTATCATTTTTATTCGCTCTTTTCTATTTTTCTATTTTCTTCCACAATCCGCTTCACTTCTCCCAGATAAGAAAGTGAACCACATGCGATGATTACCTGATTATTCATTCCTGCACCACATGCTGCTGTCGCTGATTCCACCGCCGACTGAATACTGTCTTTTGCTTCTACTTCTTCGCAATATTTTCTGGCACAGTCCGCAAGTTTCCCGGCACTTAAGCTTCTGGCTTTGTTCGGAAGTTCTACAGTGTAAACCTTCTTTGCCAGAGGGCACAGGATACTTGTAATCTTTTCATACTCCTTATCCTGAAATACTCCCATAATAAGCTGGATTTCCTTTCCTTTAAAGTATCGCTCAATGGATGTTCTCAGTTTGATCGCAGCGTCCTCATTATGCGCTCCGTCTATGATAAAAACCGGATTCTTTCTAAGGCAGGTAAATCTGCCTTCCCACACGGTTTTTGCAAGCCCGTCCCGCACTGCTTCATACGGGATCTCATATCCAAGTGTTCTTAACTGCTTTACAATCTCAAGTGCTGTGGCAAGATTCTCTCTCTGGCACTGCCCCGCAAGATTCGAATGCATCTTTTCAAACTCTTTATAAGAAAATGTGATTCCATCGTAACTGTCCGTCAGAATTTCCATTTTCTTTGGCTCCGCCTCTACATAAGAGCAATTCTTCTCTTCTGCTTTTTTCTTCAGTACATTTCTCACAACGTCTGTCTGTCTCGCGGATACTACTGCACAACCATGTTTGATAATGCCCGACTTCGTCCGGGCAATCTCCTCCAGCGTATCTCCAATCACACCAAGATGATCGACGCTGATGGTTGCAAATGCTGCACAGATGGTATTCTTCACAATATTCGTCGCGTCCGTCTCACCGCCAAGTCCGGTCTCAAGTACGACCATGTCGCAATGCATTTTCCGAAAATACAAAAAAGCCATTGCCGTCTCTGCTTCAAATAATGTCGGGAGAGGTTCTCCCTTTGCTTTCAGACTGGCAATCGCTTCCTTTATCTTCTCTACACTCTGTGCAAAATCCGATTCCGAGATCCATGTTCCGTCCACCTGGATTTTCTCCAGATAAGACATAACGGTCGGAGAAACATATCGCCCGGTTCTGTAGCCAGCCTCACTTAATATAGTCGAAGTGTACGCAAGCACAGAGCCCTTGCCATTCGTTCCTGCAATATGTATGAACTTAAGATCGTCCTGTGGATCACCAAGCTCATGCAACAGACCTCGAATCGTATCTAAGCCAAGTACACTTCCGTATTTCGACATCTCGTCCAAATATACCCTTGCTTCTTTGTAGGTCACGTTTTTTGTTCCCTTCTTTTTTATAAAATTTACTATGATATTTACACATTAGATTTATCATACCACTGTAAGCGCCTGATAACAAGCGAATCTTTTCGAAAAAATATACCATAACTTTTTCCATTTGTAATGGTATATTTCATCACCTCAAGATTCCCGAATATCGAATCAGTGTAAGGATTACCTGCACTGCAAAAATCGCCGGAATCCCGTACCGGAACTCGTTCTTTCTTGTCTTATGGTGGAATACATGCATTCCGATCCATGCTCCCACAGAACCACCGATGCATGCAAACCCAAGAAGAGTCTTCTCGCTAGTTCGCCACTCGTCATTCTTCGCTTTCCATTTGTCCTGGCCAAATGCCAGGAATGTAATGATATTAATAACACAAAGATAAATGATAAAATTTTTGTTCATGTTTTTTATAAAAAGACGAAATTCCAAAATTTCGCCCCTTTTACCTCTCGTAATTCTTATCTGTTTTTATTATTTTACCACATATTCCGTAATCTTTTCAAACAAGATTTCACCATCTCATGGCTGATATATTTTACTCCCCTGTGAAACAATTCCCCCTCCCAGATGTATTATACCTGAGAGGGGGATAAAATATCTCGGATATCTGTACCGATATGCCCTTTTGTTATTTATTTTTTCTTCTTATAACCGTCACACTGATTACAACTGCCGCTGCAATTGCTGCCAGCACATAAAGCATCGGTCTTGCTTCATCTCCTGTGACTGCTGCCATCCGGTTCTTCAGCTTATTCATCGGAGTTTTCTTGCCCGAGTCCTGTCCATTTCCACCGCCCGGTGTTCCTTTATCCTTATCCGGGTCTTTGCTTTCGCCGCCGCTGGTATCTTCTGCTGTCTC
>ENA-OUQM01000836-OUQM01000836.1-human-gut-metagenome-genome-assembly--contig:-NODE-836-length-19135-cov-5.710692_pt1 | contig 19135 bp, 15 predicted proteins | sample MGYA00237949_ERZ548830 | MGnify/ENA primary metagenome ERZ548830 (study PRJEB26490, sample SAMN05194706) | human gut metagenome | biome: terrestrial biome; feature: human-associated habitat; material...
GTTCAACCCGTTTCAACCAATTAGCGAGGCAAATTCCTGATATATCAACCAAAGTGTTGTCTAATACGCTACAGATATTGGAAGCTGACGGACTGGTAAAACGAACCGTTTTTCCGGAAGTTCCGATAAGAGTGGAGTATGAGTTGACAGCAACAGGAAAAAGCCTTGTCCCTATCATTATATCGTTAACTGAATGGGCGCAAAATAATATGCAATCAATAATGGAGCACAGAAAAAAGTTCGAGAGCTTGTCATAGAATGAATATATAGAATAGCATTGTTATTAAGAATCGGAACGGCAAAAGGTTATTTCATGGTAACACCGGCAGCTCTGTTCCGTGCGGAAAGACTCTTTATAATATTCGGCTACTCTATTATCGGTATATCAATATTCTCGTTTTTCTCGTTCCAGTCATCGACGGTAAAGTCACCGGAGGATTCTTCAGAGAAAATATCACCCAGACTTAACGTTAATGTCAGTTTGGCATTGGCATCGAGCGGGCTGCTCAATGCTTGTCTGAAGCTTTTCACATTACCGTTTTTAAGAATGATTGCCAGTTGGAATTCCGGTTTTCCGGCGGACGGGAACAGCATAACGGTGCTGTTGCTCATCTGAGTACCATCGTTCGAACGAATCAGAGGGAACGCGATTGTACGTGGTGTACCTTGCGGTTTTCCCGTATAATAATTGAGTTCGCTGTAAATGTTGGTGATGCGTACGGACACACTGTCTATACTGGAACTTAGTACGGCATTGTCTTTGTCCTTCAGAACAACCTTTATTCCGGCTACCACTCGTTTTAAAGAGCCACTGAGGCTTTCGCTTCCGATGTTTACCGGCTGTGTGGCGTACACCAGGTCGAATACGGGATAGTAAATGGTATCGGCTGATATTCTGAACAAGCCGAGAGACTGTTTGGACATATCGGCTCCTATGCTGTGAGCCGCCTCTTTTATGGCAGGGTGGGCATAAATGGGAGTCTGGTATTGGGGTGTTCCCCAATAAATCATATTGTAAGTGCCTATCGGCAGAGAAATCTCCCTATTGATGGAATTGTCATGGAAGCTTCCGTCCTTTACCCGGTAATAGCCGTAGAAAGGAGACAGTTTCTCTTTTACATAATTTCCATAGTATATGGAACTGTTTGCATCGCATGGCATAATTGTAAGAATGCCGGTAAACGGGCTTTGGCGGCCGTTGGTGTTGCTGATGCTCACAGCCATTGAGGGACTGACAAGATGCTGATTATCCGTATCGTTGTTCCGGTCATCGTCCGAACAGCTTGCTATGAGAGCTGCAAGGCCCATTAACAGTATCGATTTTTTCATTATCCGTTGGGTTTTGGGTTATTTCCATAGAGAACATTCTGCAGTGGGAATGGTTCCCGGATACGGTACATTTCGGGAAAATTATTCGTCCGGCGGGGGAACAGTTATCAAAGGAAAGCTGTGCGGTTAGCTTCCGTTTCAGGTTTTTCCGTATTTTTGCAACACAATAAAGAATTAACTTGTGATGAACCGTATGTTACTTGCGCTAAAGCGCCCTTTTATCTGGCTGTACCGATTCCGCCACCGCTGCGGTTACGGGGTGCACTCGCCTTTTGCCTTCAACCTGATAACGCACGTTATCTATGAAACTACTCCTTATTATAAGTATAAGGAGCTGGCTTCCGAGCAGAAGCGGCTTATGCCGCAGAAAGACCGGGCATGGGGGTACGAGTCCTTAAAGGTGAAACGGCTTCTGTTCCGGCTGGTAAATTATGCACAGCCGGCTACGATTGTGGATGCAGGCATGCAGGCTGCCTCTTCCTTATATCTGAAAGCTGCGAAGGAAGGAGCGGACTACACTGCTGCCGCCGACCTGTCCGAACTGTTTCTGGAGAGTGGCGCGTCTGTCGACTTTTTATACCTGCACGATTACCGCCGTCCGGAGTTTGTGGAAGAGGTGTTCCGTATCTGTGCCGACCGCACTGCGCAAACGTCCGTCTTTGTAATCGAAGGTATCCGTTATACTTCCCGGATGCGTGCCGTTTGGAGGCGTATCAGCCGGCACGAAAAGGCAGGCATCACTTTCGACCTTTACGATCTCGGTATTATTTTCTTTGATAAAACCAGGATAAAACAAGACTATATTGTCAACTTTTGATTACCTTTAGGCGTTTCAAAGGAAAAAAGACCATTATGAAGAAAAGCCTTGTATATACAAAGACCGGAGATAAAGGAACCACTTCCCTTGTAGGAGGCACGCGTGTTCCTAAAACCCACATCCGCCTCGAAGCCTACGGTACGGTGGACGAACTGAATTCCAATCTGGGGTTTCTGATTACTTTCCTTTCCGACGAGCCCGACAGGCAGTTCCTGCAGCAAGTCCAGGACAGATTGTTTGCGATAGGTTCTTACCTTGCTACGGATCGTGAAAAGACACGGCTGAAGGAGGCGAGTATCATCACCCCGGAACAGGTGGAGGCGATAGAGCGCGAGATAGACCGGCTGGACGACAAGCTTCCCCCTCTCTCTGCTTTTATTCTTCCGGGCGGGAGTCGCGGAGCCTCCGTTTGTCATATCTGCCGTACCGTTTGCCGCCGTACCGAACGTCGCATTCTTGCTTTGGCGGAACAGACGGACATCTCTTCCGAGCTGTTGGCCTATGTAAACCGTCTATCTGACTATTTGTTCGTTCTTTCGCGTAAAATGAACCAAGACGAGAAAAAAGAAGAAATATTTTGGAATAATAGTTGCAAGTGAAATATTTTGTTATACTTTTGCCGAAAAATAAAGAAAGGAATTACTACTCACAATTTTAATACTTAGAAACTATGTATTGGACATTGGAATTGGCATCTAAACTGGAAGATGCCCCTTGGCCGGCAACTAAGGACGAATTGATTGATTATGCCATGCGTTCGGGTGCTCCGCTTGAGGTTATTGAGAACCTGCAGGAAATGGAAGATGAAGGCGAGATTTATGAAAGTATTGAAGATATTTGGCCTGATTATCCCAGCAAAGAAGATTTCTTCTTCAACGAAGAGGAGTATTAATGCGCTTTGATTGAATTTCATCCGTCGGCTTACGGATATACAAATTATAGAAAGAGGTAGTACGAAGGCCTTTACTATGGCCGGAATACTATCTTTTTTTCTTTTTAATCCCCCATTATATTAATGATGACACAAACAGGAGAGGCACACCGCTTGCCCGTATTGAAAGAACGCCACTTGCCCGGGGAGTGCCGGCAAAGTGTAACGGAACTGCTGAAAGAGACCTATGGTTACGACGGGTTCCGCAATCTTGAGATTTACGATGATTTGTTTAAAAACAGGGATACTCTCTGTATCTCTCAGGGACAACTGGTTGAAAATGTAATCCGGGAAGCGGAAAAGGCGTACAAAGGCGGCGAACAGCCCGACAATATCCTGCTGACTGCTCCGACCGGTGCGGGAAAGTCTCTCTTGTTCCAGCTTCCCGCCATCTATTTGGGAAAAGAATATAACCTGCTGACTATCGTTGTCTCTCCTTTGAAAGCACTGATTGTGGACCAGGTGGAAGGCTTGCAGGACGTAGGGTATGAACGTGTGGCATATGCGTCTTCCGACCTTTCGCCGGAGCAGAAGATGGAAGTGTACCGGGCGGTGCGTGAGGGGGAAATCGACTTGTTCTACCTTTCACCGGAGCTGTTGCTCTCCTACGACATCAGACATTTTATCGGCAACCGCCGCATCGGTATGGTTGTTGTCGATGAGGCGCATACGGTAACCACCTGGGGCAAAGAGTTCCGCGTGGACTATTGGTTTCTGGGACGTTATTTGGACGCATTGAAACAGAACCTCGGTTATTCGTTCCCCCTGTTTGCCCTTACCGCCACTGCCGTGTGGAATCCCAAAGGCGGCAACGATATGGTATTCGATACCATCCGCTCCCTGCAAATGGAACCTTGCATACTTTATGTAGGTACGGTCAGGCGCAAGAACATCGGTTTTGACATCCGCCGGCTCACATTGGAAGAGGGAGAGACTTATGACAAAGGCAAGCAACGCGTCATATCCGGGCGTGTGGAAGAGTTTCTCGACGGGCATAAGGCGCTGCTTTACTATCCTTTTGCCGGTGGTATAGATATGCGTATCAAGACCTGGGTGGCTCCTGCCGACTGGCGTCTGGTGGCCTCTTACTACGGCAAGAAGGACAAGGCGCAGAAGGCTGCCATCGTCAGGGACTTTAAAGAGGGCACGAAGCGGATGATTGTTGCTACAAAAGCTTTCGGCATGGGAGTGGACATCAGCGACATCGACCGTGTTTACCACGTGGCGCCTTCCAGCACGTTTGTCGATTACATTCAGGAAATAGGCCGTGCCGCCCGTGATGCGGATGTGCAGGGTATTGCCGCCACCGATTATCACGAACGCGACTTTTATTACATGAAGCGTCTGCACCAGACCGGCAACATCGGGCAGGACCAGTTGGAACTTATCCTGAAGAAACTCATGGAGGTATATCGGATGAAAGGGAAGAAGGAAGAGATACTTGTTTCCCTGTCCGATTTTGAGTTCGTGGTGAAGCTGCCGCGTACCAAGAATAAGCTGGAGTACGAGGCCGAGTTGGGGCAGCTTATCAAAACGGCCCTGCTGTGGCTGGAGGATGATTTGGAGCAACGCTACGGCACACGTCTGCTGGAGGTAAGTCCGCAAAATCTGTTGACGGAGGGTTACATCCAGGACAAGACGGGCGATGCCTTTGCACGCGAATTCCGTGCCTATCTTACCGGGGTGGACGGTGAAGAGGGGGTCTACCGTGCCCGTTTGGACACTCTCTGGGAAGAGCGTTTTCCGGAGTTGGGATACAGGGAGTTCAAGCAGAAACTGAACAGCGGCATGTTGTGGGAAGGTTCACGTGCTGTTTCGGTGGGCAAGCACGAGGTGTTGCTGAAAGAGGATGCAACGGTTATCCGCCAGCGCATGGATGCTTTGTTCAAGAGCCTGGTATCGATGCTGAAAACAGCTTTGCTGAAGTCGAAAGGCCGTTTCGACGAGGAGGAGTTGCGTACGGTGTTTGCCGAGCACGGCATGGATGTGCCGTCGGCCAAACGTTTCATCGGTTCGTTGCTGGAAAGCCGCACCGAGGAGGGGCGCAGCGTAAGTTACATCAGCAGCGTCAAGAAGAAAGACTCGAACGAGCTCTCGTTTACCGTCACCAAAGGTTTCGACCTGCTTCTGTCCCGTTATCAGAAGCTGTTCGCCCAGCGTATCGCAGGCAACAGGGGCGACCGCTTGCAGTTCTATTGCACTCCGTTCTCCGATTTGAATATGTTGCTCAACCTTCTTTCCATGCTCGACTGCCTGTCGTTCAGCGTCGAGGGAGGCGGTACGCCTTGCGTGCATGTACGGTTCGATAACCCGGAACTTCTGCAACAGTTGGCGGATTCCGACGAATATCATAATCTTATACTGGACACGAACGAACGTATCTTCGAGGAGCAGATTGAGCTGTTCTCCTTTTTCTTCGGTACGGATACTCTGACCGACGGCCAGCGTTGGGATTTCGTGGAAGAGTATTTCACCGGAACAACCGTGGAGGAGCTGAAGAAGAAGTATGGCGGCAGCCGGCCCGTATGAGTTTGGTGCGTGTGCCGTCGCTACAGCTTCTGGAAAGCCAGCCGTTCGTCTCCATTCAGCAGGTATATGATGCCGCAATATTGGAAGCCGTGCTTTTTGAGGATATGTTGCAGGATATGGTTGTCGCGGTGCGTGTCTGCCCGTAGGTTGGGAATCTGGCGGTAGCACCATTGCAGGCAGGCGGATGCCACTCCTTTGCTTTGCTCCGTGCTTGCCAGGCGGTGGATGACGCCGTAGGGACGCGTGTCGTCACTCCATGCTCCTTCGTAAATTCGGGCGTAAGTAGGGTCGTTCCCTTGTATGAAGGTGAAAGTCCCTACTATGTTCTGTTCTTCATCGAGGCATACGTAGCTGTTTCCGTTCTCGATGTCCTTCTTTACAAGTTCTTCATCGGGATAGCCGCCGGTCCACTGTTTCATGTTTCCGCTTTTGCGCATGATGCGCTTTCCCTGTTCAAAAAGCTCCATAAGGATGCCGAGTTCTGCAATCTCTGTTTTCCTGATTTCTATCATATTCCGTAATAAAGAAATGTGTTTTTTTTGAATAATGTTTTGCAAAGGTAGTCAATCTATGCTTTCCGATGCCTATCTTGCATTTTTAATCTCCTAAAAAAGAAAATACGTTTTTTCTCGTCACTCGTCACCGGTAGTGTTCTATCCCTTTGCAGAAGGGGGATAGAGAGGGTGTTGACAATGGTGACGAGAGTGTTGACCAATTGTTTGTCGTCACTTCCGGTCGTCACTTTTATCCTTCTTGTTTGTTGTAACAGGCTTATACACAGATGTAAAACCTATGTGAAGTGAAATTTGTTAACGGCAGTTAAAAGCCTCCGTTTTTCAAGGGCAGAGCGTTCCAAACTCTGCGGCTTAATGTCACTGTAGCTCATTGGTTTTGTCGTTTTACAGCATGTATAATGTAGGAAAGCCGGATGTAAAACCTCGTTTTCCAGTTGCGGGCTCTCCGGTTGCCGGTTGCGGGCCGTACGGTTTCCATATGCGGGCCGTACAGCCCGCAGTTGCAGGACGAGGAAAACGATGTGGCATAGCAGGTTTTTGCATAGGGTATTTCTCCTTTATACATAAGGGATGTCGTGGAAAAACACCGGCATACGGAATGTTCCGGGCTGGAGATTGGGACGGTCTCCCACCGGTGGCGCACCGGGACTCTTGTTTTAATTTTGAACAATTCGGAATGCCTGTTGTTTTTTTAAGGGATAATTTGCATATATTTGTCCGCGAAATTTAAACGTATTGAATTATGAAAAAGTTCTTTAGTGTTTTTATGATAGCTGTATGCTGCATGGCATTGGCTATGCCTGCCCAAGCTCAGTTGATTAAGTTTGGTGTAAAAGGCGGTGTGAACTTGTCGAAACTCAAGTTAGAAGGAATGAAAGACAACTCTACCGGATTCTTTTTCGGACCTATGGCGGAAATAACGATTCCCGTTATAGGACTGGGAGTGGACGGTGCGTTGCTGTATTCTCAGAAAGGCGATAAGATGGAAGGCCTTGATATAAAGCAATCGGGGCTGGACATACCTGTCAATCTGAAATATTCCATCGGTCTGGGTAGTATGTTGGGTATTTATGTAGCGGCCGGTCCGGACTTCTTCTTCAACTTCAAGGGTGATAAGAATTTTGAAGATGGAAGAAAGCTGGAAAGCAAGAAAGCGCAGGTGGGTATCAATGTGGGAGCCGGTGTGAAACTGGTTCGGCATCTGCAGATAGGTTTCAACTATACGATTCCTTGCGGCGACTCGTTCACCTGGAAGAGTGCCAGTGAGGCTATCGGAACAAAGAATAAGACCTGGCAGATTTCCGCTGCTTACCTGTTCTAAAGATATAACGGGATTATCTCTGTATGGCGTTGCCGATTTTGATTGGCAACGCCGTTTTTTTACGTTATCTTTGCCGTTGCAATGGAAAAGTTCGTAGATGTCATATTGCCCCTTCCCCTGCATGCCTGCTTTACATACTCGCTGCCGGAGGATATGGCGGGGAGTGTACAGATTGGCTGCCGGGTGGTCGTTCCTTTCGGACGGAAGAAATACTATACGGCTATTGTGCAGAACATACACTATTCCGCACCGGCCGGGTACGAGGTAAAGGAAGTGAGTGCCCTGCTGGATGCGCATCCCATCCTGCTGCCCGAGCAGTTCAGGTTTTGGGACTGGCTGGCGGATTATTATCTCTGTACCCGGGGCGATGTCTATAAAGCGGCGCTTCCTTCAGGCCTGAAGCTGGAGAGCGAGACCATCGTGGAGTATAACCCCGATTTCGAATCGGATGTGCAACTGCCCGAAAAGGAACAGAAGATACTGGACCTACTTGCTGCGGAGCCGGAACAGTGCATTACGAAACTGGAGAAGGAGAGCGGCATCAGGAATATCCTGTCCGTAATTAAATCCTTGCTGGATAAAGAGGCGGTCTTTGTGAAAGAAGAACTGAAGCGCACCTACAAGCCCAAGACCGAGACCCGCGTACGCCTGACGGAAGCGGCAGGCAACGAACACCGTCTGTACTTCTTCTTTGACGAACTGCAGCGCCGCGCTCCCAAACAGTTGGACTTGCTGATGAAGTACATCGAACTTTCCGCCTGTTTGGGCAAAACGCCGAAAGAAGTCACCAAGAAGGAACTTTTGCAGCGGACTTCCGCTACGCCTGCCGTGTTCAACGGGTTGGTGGAACGCGGGGTCTTTGAGGTATACCAGCAGGAAATAGGCAGGCTGAACGCAGCCGCTGCCCGGACAACCCTTCCTTTAAATCCTTTGAACGAGCATCAGCAGCGGGCATACGACAGCATTGTGGAAAGTTTCCGGACAAAGAATGTCTGTTTGCTGCATGGAGTCACGTCCAGCGGAAAGACGGAGATTTACATCCATCTGATAGAAAAAGTCATCCGGCAAGGGAAGCAGGTGCTGTATCTGTTGCCGGAAATAGCCCTGACCACACAGATTACCGAAAGGCTGCAACGGGTGTTCGGTTCGCGTCTGGGCATCTATCACTCTAAGTTTCCGGATGCCGAACGGGTGGAAATCTGGCAGAAACAGCTTTCGGACAGTGGATATGACATTATTTTAGGAGTGCGTTCTTCCGTGTTCCTGCCCTTCCGCAAGCTGGGCCTGGTTATTGTGGACGAGGAGCACGAGAACACATATAAGCAACAGGACCCTGCCCCCCGCTACCATGCACGTAATGCCGCCACTGTGCTGGCTGCGCTGTATGGCGCCAAGACCCTGCTGGGAACGGCGACGCCTTCCATAGAAACCTGGCACAACGCCATGTCCGGAAAGTACGGGCTGGTGGAGCTGAAGGAGAGGTACAAGGAGATACAGTTGCCGGAGATTATTCCGGTAGACATTAAGGAGTTGCAGCGCAAGAAGCGGATGAACGGGCCCTTTTCCCCTTTGTTGCTGCAATATGTTCGCGAGGCACTGGAACGGAAAGAACAGGTCATTCTGTTTCAGAATCGCAGGGGGTTTGCCCCGATGATAGAATGCCATACGTGCGGGTGGGTTCCCAAATGTAAGAACTGTGATGTCAGCTTGACCTATCATAAAGGACTGAACCAACTGACCTGCCACTATTGCGGATATACCTATCAACTGCCCCGCATCTGTCCCGCTTGCGAAGGAACGGACTTGCGCAACCGCGGTTTCGGTACGGAAAAGATAGAGGACGACGTCAAACTCCTGTTTCCCGAAGCGACCGTTGCCCGTATGGACCTGGATACCACCCGCACACGCGCGGCCTACGAGCGTATTATCGCCGATTTTGAACAGGGAAAGACGGATATTCTTATCGGTACGCAAATGGTTTCCAAAGGGCTGGACTTCGACCACGTAAGCGTGGTAGGCATTCTGAATGCGGATACGATGCTGAACTATCCGGATTTTCGTGCCTATGAGCGTGCTTTCCAGTTGATGGCGCAGGTGGCAGGGCGTGCCGGACGGAAGAATAAAAGGGGCAGGGTAGTGTTGCAGACCAAGAGCATTGAGCATCCTATCATCCCTCAGGTAATTGCCAATGACTACGAAGGCATGGTCGACGGACAGCTTGCCGAGCGGCAGATGTTTCATTATCCCCCTTATTATCGCCTCATATATGTGTATCTGAAGAATCGCAATGAGTCCCTGCTCGATTTGATGGCGCAGACTATGGCGGGCAAGCTGCGTGCCATCTTCGGCAATCGGGTGTTAGGGCCGGATAAACCGCCGGTGGCACGTGTGCAGACGCTGTTTATCCGCAAAATTGTAGTGAAGATTGAAACCAAAGCTCCTATGGCGCGTGTCCGCGAATTGTTGCTGCAGGTACAGAAGGAGATGATAATGGAAGACCGTTTCAAGTCGCTGATTGTATATTATGATGTAGACCCGATGTAGATGGCCGTAGTGCGGGTTGCGGAATGTTTAATATGAGTTTGAGTATGAAAGAGAAGAAAAAGATATTATTTGTTTGCCTGGGCAACATTTGCCGCTCTTCTTCGGCGGAAGGGGTGATGAGGCATTTGATAGAAGAGGCAGGGCGTGAAGATGAGTTCGTTATCGACTCGGCAGGTATTCTTTCCTATCATCAGGGAGAGCTGCCCGACAGCAGGATGCGTGCCCATGCCGCCCGTCGGGGTTACAACCTGACGCACAGTTCCCGTCCGGTACGTACGGATGATTTCTATGAGTTCGATTTGATAATCGGAATGGATGACCGTAATATTGATGATTTGAAAGAGCGTGCCCCTTCTGTGGAAGCATGCGGAAAGATACATCGCATGACGGAATACTGTACTAAGTTTGCCCATGCCGATTACGTGCCCGACCCTTATTATGGCGGGGCCGAGGGGTTTGAATACGTACTCGATATATTGGAAGACGCCTGTGCCGGGTTGCTCGGAGCGGTTGGCGAATAATCACCGCTCAATGCCTGTTGTCATGATAAAAACGCTTGTTGTCGTTGAGGCTGCACGTTGCATCCACTCCGGCCTGCTGCAACCGTTCGGCAATCTCATTCAGCTTCTTCCTTGAAACCCGGCCGATGTAGAAAAGACGGTAGCGGTAGTCCTTGTCGAGCAATTCCATGACGTGGGTGAAAGTCTGCTCCCGGGCAAAATCGAAGTTGACCTTGCGCAGGTCTGCATACGGATAGCGGATTGTCCTGCCTGCACTGTGTACGGTGAGGTTTTCGTTGTCCAGCGTCAGGTAGCAGAACCGGGTCATCAGCATGCAAATGAAGAAAAGGCTCAGTCCGAAGGACAGGATGGCCGGAATGAATCCCCACCATGCATCGATGCCGACGGAATAGTAACCCAATATCAGGAACATAAGGAATAATATGAAGAACCAAAACATATACAGCGAGGGACGCCGGTAAGTTTCCTCCGGGAGGGTTTCCATGCTCCGTCCGCGCGGAACATAATTGGCAAAAGGCACTCCTTGCGACACCAGAAAGCGGACGAGTGATGAAGGATGCCTGAAGGGAGGCATGTATATTACCTTATCCTGCTTTTCCTTTAGGTGGAAAACGAATATTCCGGGACCGTATTTGGCTTTTCCTGCCGGGATATCCTTATGCGCCTGCCGGGGGTAGCGTTCCATGAAACTGAAACTTTCAATCTGATGCAGTTGAATCCGTTGGCTTTGCAACAGAAATTCCGCTCTTTGCTGTTCTTTGGTACTGATTTTCATAGGTCTTGCTTTTTAAGTTCCGGGTAACTGATGCGGGTGTGGTAGATGGTTTTCAATTTTTCTTTGAAAACGGCTTTTACCGTTGCTATGTCCTTGAACGTGACGGGGCACTCCCTGAAATAACCTTCCTCCACCTGCGAATCGATAATCTTGTCTACCAGGTTGCTGATGCTCTCTTCCGTATATTCGGGCAGGCTGCGCGAGGCTGCCTCTACGGAATCCGCCATCATCAGGATGGCTTGCTCCTTGCTGAAAGGGTTGGGACCGGGATAGGTGAATGACCCGTTGTCGGGTTCCTCGCCGGGATGCTCGTTTTTCCAGGATATGTAGAAGTATTTAGTCTTTCCCCTACCGTGGTGAGTAGTAATGAAATCCTTGATGACTTTAGGCAGGTTGTTCTTCTCGGCCAGTTTCAATCCGTCCGTTACATGTCCGATGACGACCTGCGCACTCTGCTCGTAACCGAGATTCTTGTGCGGATTGACACCGCCCGACTGGTTTTCGGTAAAGAATGCCGGATTCTCCATTTTGCCGATGTCATGGTATAAAGCGCCTGTACGCACCAACTGGCTGTTTGCACCGATGCGGTTGGCTGCTTCGGCTGCGAGGTTGGCTACCTGCATGGAATGCTGGAATGTGCCGGGTACGGTTTCCGACATGCGCCGCAGCAAACTGTTGTTGATGTTGGACAATTCCACCAGAGTAACATTCGAAGTGAAGCCGAAGGTCTTTTCCACCAGGAAGAGCAACGGATACGTGAAAAGCAGCAACACGCCGTTTATCACGAAGTAGGTGTACATACTGCCGTTCAGTTTGGAAAGGTCGTTTTCCGTTATCAGTTCAAAAGCGAAATAAACGGCTGCATAAGTCAGAATCACCAGGATAGCCGTGCGGAACAACTGCGAGCGTTGCGATAATTCTCTCAAACTGAAAATCGCAACCAAACCTGCCGTTAGTTGCAGCAGGATGAACTCGTGCGGATAGCGCAGGCAGATGGAGCAAATCAGTATTGTGACGACCTGTGTGAGAAAGGCTGTCCGTGAGTCGAGAAACACGCGGATAATGACGGGCAGCATGGCATAGGGAATGATGTATACGTTGAATATATTGTTTGTTACCATAACGGCCGTTACCACACAATAGAACATGATAAGGGTGAAAAGCAGCGCGAGGTTGCCTTTGCGGTTGTAATAATCTTTGCGGAAGAGGTCGAGATAAAGCATGAAGCACAATATGAAGATGCCGACGTACAGAATCTGCCCTGCCAGCATCAGTTGTTTCTGGCCGATGGACTCGCTGCGCTGGATGGACTCTTTGCGCAGGCTTTCGAGGATATTGTAGGTTTCCCGGCTCACTATCTCGCCGCGGTCGATGATTTTCTGCCCGCTCAGTACGATGCCGTTTGCCCATGAATAGTTGTCGAGGATTTCTTCCTTGGCGGTCTCTGTCCGCCGGGCATCGTAAGTGAGGTTGGGAGAGAGATATTCGTTGAGGGAACACTGCCGGAGTATGTTCGGACGATAGTGTATGGTGTCGGCCGTAAGCAGGTAGGCATATGCCTGCTTTACGGAGTAGAGTTTGTCGATGCTCCGTTGGTTGGCAAGCTTGTCGTCTATCACCATAACGGCAGATGTGCTGTCTTTGTGCAGCCGGGCAAGCTCTTCAGTGGAAAGGATGCCCGCCCGGTACACCTCGGATAGTATTTTTTCGATATGGCGGATGTAATCGGAAGAGGGCAGAATGTCGCGCAGATGAGTCTGATAGTCGTTCTTCAGTTTCTTGAGCGCCTCTTTCCCGGTGCTCTTGTCCAATTGGAAATAGGGTTGGAAAGAGGCCAGGATGCTGTCTTGTTCTTTTTTTACGACTTGGTCGTCTTTGTAGATGGGGAAGTCGAAGGTTGCCATCAGTTGCCCGTACTTCCAGGGTTTGTCAATGTCAAACTGGTAATTAAACTTACCATCTCTTGGCAGGAAATAGACAATAACTCCCACCGTACCTATAAAAATAAGTGCCTTATATATCAAATCTCTGAACGAGAACTCTTTGTTTTTACCTTTGAAATAGTTCATATCGGTTGAAATTTTTGCGAAAAGTACAAAAAAAAACAATAGTATGGAAAAAAAGGTTTAATTTTGCCGTCTAATTTAGTTATAAGTAAGATAGATTATGACAGAAAGAAAAGTCAGAGTCCGTTTTGCCCCGAGTCCTACGGGGGCGTTGCACATCGGTGGTGTGCGCACTGCGTTGTATAATTATCTCTTTGCCCGTCAGCATGGAGGAGATTTGATTTTCCGCATTGAGGATACCGATTCCAACCGGTTTGTGCCGGGAGCGGAAGAATATATATTGGAGTCTTTCAAGTGGTTGGGCATTCCTTTTGACGAGGGTGTCAGCTTTGGTGGAGAACATGGTCCGTACCGTCAGTCCGAACGCCGCGACATATACAAGAAGTATGTACAGGTGTTGCTGGATGCCGGCAAGGCATATATCGCTTTCGATACTCCGCAGGAGCTGGAAGCCAAGCGTGCGGAGATTGCCAATTTCCAGTACGACGCTTCTACGCGCATGCAGATGCGTAATTCGCTGACGATGCCCAAAGAGGAAGTGGACGCACTGATTGCCGAAGGCAGGCAGTATGTGGTCCGTTTCAAGATAGAGCCGGACGAAGATGTGCATGTGAACGACTTGATACGTGGCGAGGTCGTGATAAACTCGTCTATCCTTGACGATAAGGTGCTTTACAAATCGGCGGACGAACTGCCTACCTATCACCTGGCAAATATTGTGGATGACCATTTGATGGAAGTTTCCCATGTTATCCGCGGTGAAGAGTGGCTGCCTTCCGCTCCGCTGCATGTGCTGCTGTACCGTGCTTTCGGTTGGGAAGATACGATGCCGGCGTTCGCGCACCTGCCGCTGTTGCTGAAGCCCGAAGGTAACGGTAAGCTCAGCAAGCGCGACGGCGACCGTCTGGGCTTCCCGGTATTTCCGCTGGAATGGCACGACCCCAAGTCGGGCGAAGTGTCTTCGGGCTATCGCGAATCGGGCTATCTGCCGGAAGCTGTTATCAATTTCCTTGCCTTGCTGGGCTGGAATCCGGGTAACGACCAGGAACTGATGTCGATGGATGAACTTGTAAAACTGTTCAATCTGAGCCATTGCAGCAAATCGGGTGCTAAGTTCGACTATAAGAAAGGTATCTGGTTTAACCATGAATATATTCTTCAGAAATCGGACGAGGAGCTTGCGGAACTTTTCAAGCCGGTACTGGAAGAGCACGGTGTAGACCTTGGTGCATACAGCGATGCGTTCCTTACTACGGTAGTCTCCCTGGTAAAGGGCCGCGTCAACTTCGTGAAGGAACTGTGGGATCAGGCACGTTTCTTCTTTGTTGCTCCTGAGCAGTATGCCGAGAAGGATGTGAAGAAACGTTGGTCGGAAGATACTCCGCGCATCATGACGGAATTGATGGAAGTGCTTCGGGGCATTGGAGATTTCTCCTCTAAACCGTCGGAAGATGTAGTTATCGGCTGGATTACGGAGAAAGGATATCACATGGGTAATGTGATGAATGCTTTCCGGCTGGCAGTGGTAGGAGAGTGTAAAGGACCGCATATGTTCGATATTACCGCATTGTTGGGCAAAGAAGAGACGCTTGCCCGCATACAGCGTGCCATCGACGTTCTGAAATAAGTTGAAGCGGAGAAAAGTATGTTTTATAATTTAGCAATAATACTCTATGATATTGCGGTGCACCTGGTGGCTCCTTTCAGCCGTAAACCGCGGAAGATGATGAAGGGGCACTGGGTCGTGTACGAACTTCTTCGGCAGCAGCTGGAGAAGGATGCGTGTTATATCTGGTTTCACGCTGCCTCTTTGGGAGAGTTTGAACAGGGACGCCCGCTGATTGAGAAGATACGTGCCAAATATCCGGATTATCGTATTTTGCTGACATTCTTTTCGCCGTCGGGCTATGAAGTGCGCAAGAACTACCGGGGGGCGGATATCGTGTGTTATCTGCCTTTCGACAAACCGCGCAATGTGAGGAAGTTTCTTGACCTGGTGAATCCCTGCATGGCGTTTTTTATCAAGTATGAGTTTTGGAAGAACTACTTGGATGAGTTGCATAAGCGCCGCATCCCCGTTTATAGCGTGTCTTCCATCTTTCGCCGCGGGCAGATTTTCTTTAAATGGTACGGCGGTACGTATAGGAACGTGCTGCGCAACTTCGACCACATCTTCGTGCAGAACGAGCGCTCCAAGCGCTATCTGGCGAAGATTGGTATCAACCGGGTGACTGTGGTGGGGGATACCCGTTTTGACCGCGTGCTTCAAATTCGGGAAGAGGCTAAAGACTTGCCTTTGGTTGAGTTGTTCAAGAATAATACGATGACTTTTGTTGCCGGAAGTTCCTGGCAGCCCGACGAGGATTTGTTTATCGAATACTTTAATCAGCATCCGGAAGTAAAGCTGATTATCGCTCCGCATGTAATCGACGAAAATCATTTGGTAGAGATAATCCGTAAGCTGAAGCGTCCGTATGTGCGTTATACCCGTGCCGACGAAAAGAATGTCCGTAAGGCGGATTGCCTGATAATAGACTGCTTCGGTCTGCTTTCCTCCATCTATCGCTATGGAGAGATTGCCTATATCGGCGGCGGGTTCGGAGTGGGTATTCATAATACGCTGGAAGCTGCCGTATATGGCATTCCGGTAATCTTTGGACCGAAGTACCAGAAATTCCAGGAAGCCGTTCAGCTCCTGGAGGCAAAAGGCGGGTTCTCTGTCAAGAGTTATGAAGAACTGAAAGCGTTGCTCGACCGTATGCTGGAAGATGAAAGCTTCTTGCGCGAGACCGGTACGAATGCGGGGACTTATGTAACCGGTAATGCCGGAGCAACGGACAAAGTTTTGGGCATGATTAACTTTTAGACTGTAGAGGAGGTTGCCAAAGACCTCTTTCCATAAAAAATATGAGGGGTTGTCAAAACTAAAACGAGACTCTGAAAAGTTACAGACTGTAATTATAACCTCTAAAAGGGTCGTATCAAACTCCGTTTTGAGAGTAATGATACGACCTTTTTCTTTAGTCTTTTAGGATGTCCTAATTTCAAGTTAAAAGTTTGTCTTCTCAAAGAATGAGTTGTGACGCCTTCATTTTTCCTATATGTAGGCAGTCTCCTTTTTAGAGGCAGCCGATACCTTTACTCCTTGTACCAGCTTGAGTACATCAGGTAGTTGTGTGCAATCTTCTGGTTTAGTTCTTTTGCCTGTTCGGGGTCTACCTTTTTAATGAATTTGGCAGGTACGCCACCCCAGATACTTCCCGGTTCTATTACGGTGTTGCTAAGTACCAATGAGCCGGCGGCTACAATGGCGCCTTCGCCTACTACGGCATGGTCCAGAATGGTAGACCCCATGCCTATAAGTGCATAATCCCTGATTGCAGCTCCGTGGATGGTTACATTGTGGCCTACGGATACATGGTCGCCTATTTCAATGGTGGATTTCTCGTATAAGGTGTGCAGTACGCTTCCGTCTTGGATGTTTACACCGTTTCCGATGCGGATGGAGTTGACATCTCCGCGTAACACGGTACTGAACCAGATGCTGCAATCCCGTCCCATTTTTACATCTCCGATGATAGTAGCGTTATCTGCTAAAAAACAATTCTCTCCGATTTCCGGAGTGAAACCTCTTACTGATTTTATTAGTGCCATTTTTTTTTGTTGTTGGTTATCGGTTAATAATTAATGGTTTACATGCTTCTTTCAGCCACTCTTTTTCATCATTGTCTAAGTCGGGAGATAGCTTTTCGTATACAACTCGATGGTATTCGTTCAGCCATTCGATTTCTTCGGCAGTCAGCAATTCCTTGATGATTCCTTTCCGGCAGATAGGACAGAGCGTGATGGTCTCGAATTTCAGATAATTGCCGAACATGCCTTCGCCGGCAGGAACTGTCAGTAACAGGTTTTCGGTGCGGATGCCGTGGCTTCCGGCCTTGTACACGCCTGGTTCGTTGGAAGTGACCATACCCGGTTGCAAGGGAATGGGATTTTCGTTCATTCGGATGCTCTGCGGCCCTTCGTGTACATTGAGGAAATGTCCCACTCCGTGGCCGGTTCCATGCAGATAATTCATGTGCTGCTTCCATATCGGGAGGCGTGCCAATACGTCCAGTTGCGCTCCGCGGGTGCCTTCAGGGAATACCGCCGTTGCCAGTGCGATATGGCCTTTCAATATTAAGGTGTAATCGGTTTTCTCTTCCTCCGTCAAGTTGCCAAGTGCGATGGTACGGGTTATATCTGTCGTTCCGTCCAGATATTGGGCTCCGGAGTCCAGTAAAAGAAAGCCTTCCGCTTTCAGTGTTACATCCGTTTCGGGAGTGGCTTCATAGTGAACTATGGCTCCATGTTCTTTATAGCCGGCAATCGTATCAAAGCTTTCGCCCATGTAAAGTGGTTGTGCAGCCCGAAAAGCATGTAGCTTTTTATCTATACTGATTTCTGTTTCCCGGCCTGTAGGGACGGCATCTTCCAGCCACTTCAGAAATTTAACCAATGCCACGCCGTCTCTTTGCATAGCCGTATGGATGCCGGCTATCTCCTGTTTGTTGCGGATGGCTTTCAGTAGAGTTACGGGGGATGTGCTGTCGATTATCCGGCATTGCGGATTGATTGCCGAGTAGATGGCGTAATTTGTTTTGGCGGAATCTGCCAGTATGCTTCTTGCAGGGAAGTGGTTAAGGTAATCTTCTATTTCTTCATATGTATGTACGGAGATGCCATTAACGTTAAAATAGGAAGTTAGCTCTGCTGTGACTTTTTGCGGTTGGATGAAATAATGCACTGCGTTTTTCTCTATCAGCAGGTAGCTGACAACAACCGGGTTGCAGTGTACGTCATTCCCTCGAATGTTGAGCAGCCAGGCTATTTCATCCAGTGCCGACAGTAGCAAAGATTCAGCACCGTTTGCGTCCATCTCTTTTCGGACGGCTGCAAGTTTCTCTGTAAAGCTCCTGCCGGCATATTGTGTGTCGTGAATAAACGCGGGAGACAATGGCATTGCCGGGCGGTCTTTCCATAACAGTTGCAGGGGGTCGGCAACGCTTTTTACATGAATACCACTCTTTCTCAATGCTTCTTGCAGATGCTCCACTTCTTTGACCGAGAACATTTTTCCGTCTATTCCTACGGTGTCTCCCTCTTGCAGGCGTGAGTTCAAGAATGCCGGAATACTTGGCGTTTCAGGCAACATCTCTTTGTATAATGTGATTTCTGTTCCTTCTATCTGCCGGGCGGCTTGCAGGAAATAACGGGAGTCGGTCCATAAACCGGCCTCTTCTGCTGTTATAACTACCGTGCCGGCTGAACCTGTAAATCCGGAAATCCATTCCCGCGACTGCCAGTGGGGAGCTACGTACTCGCTGAGGTGAGGGTCTGTGCTTGGAATGATGAATGCCTGTATGTTTTCTTGGGCAATGTGTGTCCGCAAGGCGGCAATACGTTCATTAATTGTTAAATTCATACTGTATAAGGTGTTGATAAGCGTTTTCAAAGATACTCACTTTACTTGTATTACATGGAGTAAATTCTGTTATTTTATCTATTGTTGCTTCTGTAAGTGAAATCTTATCTGCGGGCAGTTTTGATAACTGTCAGTAAGAAAGGCAGGTATTTTATGTTAGGATTGTCGATTTTTTTGTCGAAAGTTTTGTGAATAAAGAAAGTATGTGTAATTTTGCCGCTCAATTTAATCGTGAGATTTTATAAACCATTTAAATTTTAAAAACAAAAAAATGATTGTAGTACCTGTAAAAGAAGGCGAAAACATTGAAAAAGCGCTGAAGA
>ENA-OUQM01000846-OUQM01000846.1-human-gut-metagenome-genome-assembly--contig:-NODE-846-length-19012-cov-20.737511_pt1 | contig 19012 bp, 20 predicted proteins | sample MGYA00237949_ERZ548830 | MGnify/ENA primary metagenome ERZ548830 (study PRJEB26490, sample SAMN05194706) | human gut metagenome | biome: terrestrial biome; feature: human-associated habitat; material...
GTTCTATTTTACCAGAACTTCTGAAAGATTTCCAGGTGATTCATCTCTGCGGTAAGGATAAGCTGGATACCTCCTTAAACGGCACCGAAGGTTACGTCCAGTTTGAGTACATCAAAGATGAGCTTCCGGATCTCTTCGCTGCCGCAGATCTGGTCATCTCCCGCGCCGGCGCAAATGCGATCTGCGAAATCAGCGCTCTGGCGAAACCGAATATTCTGATCCCGCTTTCCGCCAATGCCAGCCGCGGCGACCAGATTTTAAATGCCCGTTCCTTTGAGCATCAAGGCTACAGTAAGGTTCTGGAAGAAGAGTCCGTAACTGCACAGACACTTCAGTCTGCAATCCGTGAGGTCTACGAAAACCGCCAGACCTATATCAACGCCATGAAGAAGAGCAGCCATACCGATTCCATCGGCCGTATCCTCTCTCTGATCGAGGAATGTGAACGCAAATAGTCAACTATAGAAATCCCATCTCTTTGGCTTTGTCGGCGAAATGCCGACAGAGCCATTTTTTCGTTCTGGTCATTTTTACGCGCAGATTCCCGATCGTGATGCCCATTTCCGATGCTACTTCTTTTTCGGGACGTTCGCGTACTTTGATTTCATGTGTGATATAATACCCTGATTCATCGTGCTCCTTCAATGCTTCCATTACTTCCTGAAAAAAATATTTTTTCTCCTGCTCTTCCTCTTCTGCAATGGTCGGAATGTTTATTTCTTCTGCCTGGAGGTTTTCATCCAGTTCGTTCCATTCAAAATGCTTTGCTTTTCTTTGATAGTCGATTCCAAGATTTCTCGCAGCGACGCGAACCCAGCCTTCTATTTTTTCTTCCTCCAATGCATCAATGTTCAGGTACAGCTTTACCATCGTTTCCTGTACAATATCATCTGCATCCGCTCCATTGTGTACCACCTGCATTGCTGTTGTATAGGCTGTCAATGCATACTTTTTGTATATGTCTGCAAAGTTCTTTCTATCCATTGTTCTCCGCCCCTGTTCGTCCGTCATTGATTCTTTTTTCGGCTGCCGACAGCCCTTTTTCAGGCCTTCAGCTCTGCTGTTACGCTATCTATGATCTGCTCCTTGACTGTATCGTCCAGTGTTCCCTGTTTCCATGCCGCAATGCCTGCATGATCACCTTCGTATCTTGGGATCAGATGCATATGAAAATGGAATACGGTCTGTCCGGCCGCTTCGCCGTTATTCTGTACCAGGTTGAATCCATCGGCGTGGAGTGCTTTCGTCATAGCACCTGCCATCTTCTTGCCGAGGATCATTGCTTTTGCTGCAGTTTCATCCGGAATCTCATAAATGTTGGCGAAATGCTTTTTCGGAAGAATCAGCGCATGACCTTTTGTTGCCGGGCCCTGATCCAGAATCACACGGAACTCATCGTCCTCATACAGTGTTGCGGTTGGAATTTCTCCGTTTGCTAATTTACAAAAAATACAGTCCATAATTTTTCTCCTTTATTTTTATTTTGTCGAAAAACGTCAACGAATGACGAAGGCTTTTTGTTGCGTCTTCTCTTTTTCAATGCTAAACTTTTGCCTGTTCAAAATCATTGTAATGATTTCAAGATACATCATAAGGAGGATACGGTTATGTCAAAAGAAGAAACAACAAATTCACAGAGCTTATCAGAAGAATGCCATGCTATGATTTCCCGGATTTCACATGAAGTTCGGAACCCGGTTGCTATTATTCACAGCTTTCTGCAGCTTCTTCTCCTAAAGCACCCAGAGCTTTCCCAGGATCTCTATTTTCTGAAAATCCAGGAAAATATGTGTTTTCTGAACTCCCTGCTCGATGAGCTCTCCTGCTATAATCATTCTTATAAGGCTGCACGTGCTTACGTGAATCCTTATCTTCTGCTCCAGAGTCTCTGTGCCGATGCCGGTGTTCTCCTGGAAAAGCAAGGTATTTCCATTGACCTGATCAAGGAATCCGCCATTCCACGCTTTGCGCTTGATAAAACCCAGTTTCGTCAGCTCTTTCTGAATCTGATCCGGAATGCTGCGGAAGCAATGCCTTCCGGTGGAACCATCAAAATTTTCATCTCCTTCGACGGCTCTTTTCTCACTATTCGCGTTCAGGATAACGGTTGTGGAATTCCCGCTGAATATCTGCCGACGCTGTTTGACCTCTTTGTCACTTACAAGAAAAACGGAACCGGTCTTGGGCTTGCCATCTGTCAGGAAATTGTTGCTTCACACAACGGTACTATCTCGGTATCTTCTGTTCCCGGAGAAGGCAGTACCTTTACGGTCGTTTTTCCTTTTTCCTGATCTTTTCCATCCCGGGGTAGAGAACAACCATCAGGAATGCCCCTGCAAAGAACCCGCCAAGGTGTGCAAAATTATCCACATTGGAGGACTGAAAACCGACCATGAGTGAAAGGCCAGCCATGATCGCCATGCGCCGGAAAGTAAGATCCTCCAGCTTTCCTTTCCGAAATGCCAAAAGGACAAGCATAGCTCCAACTGCAGCAAAAATCGCTCCCGAAGCGCCGGCAGAAACTGCCGGTGCTTTTCCTGTCTTTATCAGGAAAAGTTCATGCAGGTATGAGCACAGATTTCCAATAATTCCGCCGCCCAGATAAATTACCAGATAGCGGAACTTTCCGACTGCGCGCTCCAGATAGTCCCCGAGGAACAGCAGAAGCAGCATATTGTTGGTCAGATGCTGAATGCCAAAATGAAGGAACATACTCGTAAACAGCCGGTAGTATTCACCCTCTGCAATCAGCGGTGCATAAGCGGCTCCGCTGTCTATCATATGTCTGGTGCTTTCGGTTCCCCCAGTCAGTGTTACTGCAAAAAACACTAGAACATTACTGATGACAAGGAACAGGTTGATACTGTTTTTTGATCTTTTCCACATACGATCCACGATATCCTCGTTGGGATCGTAGCTGTTTTTCTTCTGTTCTTCCATTACATCATTTCCTTATCTGTGCTATTTTTTTATTATAGTTTACTTCGAAAGCAATTGCAACAAATCGTCAAATTTTTTTCTTTTTCGATAAACGTTTTTCGACAATTCTCGACATCTGACGACATCCTCCAACGTTTTTCGACATTATTTTTTTAATTATTTTTCTTTTGCGTCTCTTTTCTATAGTTTTTTTGCGTAATAATTCGATAGCTGATTGCATACAATTACTTTTTTTCATCTCTCGGACGATACTCTTTGGGCTTCCCGTCTGCATAACAGATGTTCTTTTTGTTACAAATACCGTATCCGCAAAAATAAAACCATTACACTTTTCTATTACAGTGAAATGTCAAATCAGTTTTTTTCGAAAACGGAACATCCGAAAATAATGGTAAAAATTTCACACGACAAAACGCGAATTGCACGGAACAAATCTTCATCGTATCTTGATACATCGTCATTTCGAAAACGATATATTAGTACGCTTTTCAATCGGTTCCTTGTAATTCGCGTTCTTCTCCACTTTCTTTTTGTGTTATCTTCTGGTCGGCTGTATTTTTCCCTTCCATTTCACATGGCTCTGATTTTGCATGGCTTTGATTTTGCATCGCTCTGATTTTGCATGGCTCTGCATTGTCAGTAATTTCATCAAGAAAAGTTTATACGTTTTTTTCTGCGCTCTTATAACGATATTTCTTTCCTGCAAACGAAATATCGTCCCCATCCTCCAGTTTCTTTTTTGTCTCCCCCATCAGTGGAACTCCATTCACCGTTGTTCCGTTTCTGGAGTTCAGATCAAGCAAATAATCTCCTTCTTCTGTACTGACCAGCTTCGCATGAAGCCGACTGACTGTGCGATACGGCAAAATCACATCTGCCGCCCCGGACATTTTTCCGATCAGCGTGCTTCCACGCTCAAGGGGAATCATGGGAAGATCTATGGGATCTATCGGAATCAGATACGCCATGTTCTCTTTCTCCGGACTGGTCAGCAGTTCTGTTTTTCCAAACAGATCCTCCTCCCCGTCTTCTTCTATCCGGTTTTGAAATCTTCTCTTTTCTTCTCCTCTCTCCTTTTCACGTTTCTTTTTTGTTTCTTCCGGCTCGAAATGTTCCGCTATCGGGTATCCGGCATCTTCCTGTTCCCACAGTTCCTGAGCTTTTCTGTATTCCGTCCTTTCCGGCTCTGTCCGGCCTTTTTTCCACCGACTCACAAGCTCAAAGGCAAAGCTTGCCGCTCCGGCAATGGCCGCCGCTCCTCCCAGTGCCAGATACCATACCGTTTCCGCCCGTGTCCACCGCAGGGCCAGCACGCCTCCCAGAAAACCAATGCAGAGCATTGCCTCAACAATATTTCTCCAGCGTCCTTCTTCCTTTTCCTGCCTTTGGGGTTCTGCAAAAAACTTCTCCTGCTCCTCTTCTGTTTCCTGTTCTTTCTCCCGCATCCTTTCCTCTTGTCGGCAAACCGTATTTTCTTTTTTCTGTGGTTCCCTTTTATCCCACTGTGCTCTGTTCTCTTTTCCCGTCTGATACAAGAGTGCCTGAATTGCCTCGATCGACAAGATATCCGACGCAATTTCCCGGTACAATCCATATCCGAGTACAACCGCGTCCTGGTCCTGATGATCCAGCTTGGGCAGCAGATATTCTGTCAGCTCCCGGATCTGCTTCTGAAAAACACCCGTATGTCCCTGGATTCCCGGCAGATAGCAAAATGAAAATGTTTCCAGATTTGCATCGGCAAAAATCAATTCCGGCTGTAAAACCAGTCCGTCCGGTGTCAGCAAATACTGCCCCAGCTCTTCGAGAAGATCCAGCAGCTGCTCAAACAATGTCCGCAATACCTCCGCGCAGATCGACCTCTGTTCAAACACGCTCTGAAGTGACTGTCTTGACGTAACTTCATAGTAAAACAGCGTTTTATCATCCATTTTTCCGATTTTGCAATCCAGAAGTCCCGGAATTGTATTCGTCAGCAGCATACGGATCTGATACGATGCCGTATCCGGCTCTTTTTCCTCCTGCAAAATAAAATATGTATGATTTAAATCTCTCTTATAATCAATCCGCATTTTTCTGCTTCCATCCTTATTTCTGATTCCAGATCTGCTTTACTGCCCGTATTTTTCGTATTGTCTTCACCGGATTGCTCCGTCTCTTCTTACTTACAATGGAATATTCCCATGCATTTCGGCTCCAGACAGGCAAAATTTTTCCATTTACTGTCATCTGAATCTCTTTTTCTTTGTACACATCATTCACCGTCACCTTTTCTGCCGGGAGCGGGATCTGGGAAATCCACCACTCCATCCGGTTTTTAGCCGCTGCCTCTCCTTTTTCTAATTCAAGTCTCCCTTCACTTTCGGCAAGCATTGTACTTTCATATGCGGCAAATGTATACCAGCTCCGCGCATGAATAAAAAAGATCAGTGACAGCAGCAGAAAAATCACCATCAGCGTAAGAGGTACGATCAGAACCGCTTCTACCGTAATACTTGCCTTTCTCATGTTTTCTTTCAAATCAATCCGCACCTCCCGACAAACCCAAGCAGCAGAAACGGTACCAGCGGCACAGAGTCCTGTCTTTGCATTTTCTTTTTCATCAAAAGTACTCCGCATAACACAGAGCAGAAAACCAGACCAAGTGTTACGATTCCGAATGTCTGCCCAAAACCTAACCAGATTCCGACTGTCAGAAGCAAGAGGCCGTCCCCATAGCCCACCTGTTCTCTCGATACATATCCAAGGAGCAGAAAGCCCGCTCCCGGCAGCAGGGATAGCAGCCATTCCGGCCACGATGTCTGTTCCACCAGGATCTGCCAACCAATACCGGAAAGAAACAGAACGCCGGTCAGGACAAGGCTGATCTGCCTTTTTTTCACATCCATCCCTGCGAGAATTCCCAGATATATCAATATGATCACATTCTTTATTTCCTCTTCAAACACTCCGTATCCTCCTCTCCGTCTTTCTTCTCTTTCAGAGTCTTTCTGTTCTCTCGGTGTCTTTCTGTTCTTCCGTTTTTCTTGTTAAAGCTGAAACTGTCATACCAGCCAACACCTGTGTTCTCTCTTTATGCCGCTTTTTTTGCGCATTTTGAACACTCTTTCCGTCCATCCGTCTGTTCCAGTGTCACAAGGCGAACCTTCCGCTGCAGCCCTTTGCACGCCAGGCTGTTGTGATATCGGTTGCCATATTTCGTATAGTAAACCTCTTTCCCTGTCATTCCCTTTCCGATGCACTGTTCGCATTTCTTATACTTTTCGCCGTCCTGATTTCGCTTCCACGCAAGCGCACCGGGTGAAGATGCCTGGATCGTCAGATTGATATAGTTGCAGGAAGAATCCGTATGATAAACACTTCCGTTCTCTGTCATCCAGACCATCTGCTTTGCCTTTGCTGATTCCTCTTTTGTATCGTCATCCGTCCTTCCGCAGAACAGGTGGACTTTCGCGCACGCGGCAATCCCTCTGTTTTGCACCGGAATGAGCCGGTTTCCCATTTTGGGCCAGTAAATTGCTCTAAGCTCCAGCCAGCCTCCCCTGACGCTGCTTGGAAGCAGTGTTACGGTTCCATTTTTCCGGATTTCTTCCGGAAGCTTTCCCTCCGCATAAGCAATACACGCCGCCGTCTCCGGGATTTCATACGTTTCTTTTCCGGCCGCATCCACCGCATAGGCACAGATGGAAAGATATCGGGCAGATTCCTGCAGAGATACCGTCAGCATTCCATGCAGCCGGTAAAGATCAACGGTTTTCAATAATAAGAGAACCGCAACCAGAAAAACCGGAAGTGCCAGCGAAGCCTCCACGGTCAGACTTGCCCTGTTCCATTTTCTTTTTACAAAAGGCTGTTCTCCTGAGCCTTCAAACTTCCCGGAAGAGTGGATAAGTAGTTTAGTATTTTTCACCGAGATACTCTGATTGCAAACAGAAGAACACCCTTTTATATCCCTGCAGAAGTCCTCGTCCTTTTCAGACCGCTCCCTGCATTTCATATCCATAATTTCTTGTGATTTCATATTGTCTTTTCCCAATTTTCGCCGTAAAACCGACTTCCAGTTCATCGACACAGCAGTCCAGACAAAATCCCGGCTGCTGTTGTATCGTACGCATATTATATTCCACTAAGTCCATTGCACCAAATGTCACCGCCTTTCCCGTTTTTTGCATCAGCAGCAGACGCAGATAATCGGAATATCCCATTCCACCCGGTGCATTTTTTCTGCTCTGATCTCCTGTTTCCAGCAGTTTCGGAAGCTGTTCCAGTGAAAGCTGCCATGCTTCTGCTGTTTTGAAGAGTGCAACCTTCCCGCCATCCATCAGTTCCCTCAGATCCAGAATGCTTTCTGCAAACGCCCAGCACACGGCAAGTGCCATTTTGATCACCGGCATCGCCGCGGGAAGTCCTAATGATGCCGCAATCAGTCCCGCCATTGCTTCCATTTCACTCTGTTTCTGCGCGTCTTTCGCCAGATAAACCAGATTTGCTGCTTCCCTTAATGCCAGCAGACGATTTACAGTTCCCGTCAGATTATCTCTGTCATTATTCTTTCCGCAGAGTACATATTCCACCTGGCACTGGAGTCCGTCTTCTTTTTTCGATCCGGTATAGCACGGAAATTTCCACAGAATATATTCCGCCGAAAGCATTTTATCCACAAAGTCCAGATCTTTTCCACGGTCCACCATACCAAAACCGTTTTGCAGTTTCCGCTTCGATGCAAGCGATGATAGATCCGCCGTCCCCTGCGGTATCTCCTGCCCTTCCGGGAGCACCAGTCCTAAAATTCCCATCTTCATCACGTTCCGAATCACCTCAATCGGATTCACAAAATCTTTCGGTATCTGCTGCTTCTGATCCGGTTCCGAAGACGCGCTGTTTCCAGATTCTCCTTCACCTTCTGTTTTTTCTGTTCCCTCTTTGGGCTGTTTGGATTCTTCATACTTTTTTAAAACCTCCTCTTCCTCATAACCGCTCTGCCCGTCTTCCTGACGTCTTACGGTTTCCTGCTCTCTTTTCAGTTTTTGGGAAAGCTGCTGTATTCCATAAGTTCCAAGGCTTGCCTTCATGGCCTCACAAACCTGACGGGAGAATGCATTTCCCTCCTGGTCTGTTGCCAAACGATAACCGCCAAGATAAACTTCTGTCACCTGTCCGCCAAGTAAGCTGCCTGTCCAAATTCCCATCCCCGGTGCAGTGGGGGATAGAATTTCCTGCGCAGTTTTTGCGACTTTTCTGCTTATCATTTCAGGTTTCCAGACACCGCTCTTATCCCCGCCGTTGTAGAAAAACAGCTCGTACTGTCCCAGCAGTGCTTTGTCATACTCGGCAAACAAAGAATACAGTCCCTGTTCCATTGCGCAGGCTGTCATCACCCGTGCATGAGCATTTCGAACCGACGCAATTGTCCCGGAAACCAGGGAAAGCATCAGTATCAGAACGAGACACAGATATGCTGTTATACTTCCAGTTACCCATTCCTTTTGGCTTTCCGTTTTCCTCATGGGATACAGCTCCTTCCACTTTACTTTTACTTTTTCAAACTTTAGATGCCAAAACTAATCGAACAAATTCTGACACAGAAGACACAGACGTCCTTATTGGCTTCTAATTTTTTCCTGGAGTTCCGTATCGGCTATTTTCCCGGTTATACCGTGTTGCTCTGCTTCGTAACCTTCTCCAGCAGGCTGTTTACCAGACTCACAAGCTGTTTTTTAAAGATTAGTACCAGTCCGATCAGCACAACGAGAATCAGAATTACTTCTACAACACCAACCGCATCTTCCTCCTTCCAGAACTCCGAAATTTGCTTCATATCACTCACCTCCATCTCCTTTACCGGCTGTTGTGAGGATAAAATCCTCTATGCATAAAAGGACAAAAATGCCGGAACCGTGAGTATGACCAATACAACCGCAAGCATCATGCCCATCGGAAGAAGAAGCTTTGTCGATGCCTTTTCGCCTGTTGTTTTCGCCTGCCTTCTTCTCTCCTCAAAAGCTTCCTGCGATTCCTGTTTCAATAGTTCCAGCAGTCCTTTACTGCCTTTTTTCAGGTTCTGCGTCAGCAGAACGGCAAGAGAACGATATGCTCCTGTTCCCATACGCATTCCCATGCGCTGGTATGCTTCCTGCTCGGGAATACCGTTGTCCATCTCCATGCAGGTCAGCAGAAGCTCTTCATATGCAAAGCGCTTCTTCCCGCCAAGTGCGAGACTTTTCCGGTAATCCGTCACGATCCGCTCCAGTACCTTCCGCATACCAAGTCCGGCTCCTAAAAGAAGAACCATTTTACTGATGATTTCAGGATAATCCCGCAGCATCTGTTCTTCCCGTTTCTGCCGTGCTTTTTCTTCTTCTCTGCCTTTTGCCGCCCAGCAGGCTGCTCCGGCCGCCGCGGCAAGGATCATCAGTTCCAGACCCGTCAGATCCGGTACTTTTGACCAGGTTAAGGTTTCTCCGTTCAGACGTTCCGGCAGATAGTAGGCTGCCTCCTCCGGGTGTGCTTCATTTCTTTTTTCCACCGCTTTCTGCAGCTCTTGTAAAATTTTCTCCCGTCCTTCCATCTGTATGGGATATACCTGAACCTTTCGGATATATTCTGTTGTCTCCCCCTGAAGCTCCACTTCAGCTTTTACGGTAACCTCCGCACCTTCCTTTGGGATCTCATCTGACAGCAAACCCCGGCTGTCAATCAACAACGGCCTGTCTGTTTCCCAGCTAAGCGCCACCGGACTTCCCGGTATTTCCGTAACCAGATCCATGTTTCTGTTTACCGTACGAAAAGACAGATTCTCACCCAAGATGATTTCATCCAACGCCTCTATCGCCGCGCCAAATGCCTCTTCTATCTCTTCTGCGCTGTAAGCTCTTGCCGGTACAGACAGTGTAATTCTCTCCGGTTTCTGATTTCCAACAGAAACCTCGAGTTTTTCCTCTGTCGGTTGGCCGCCTAAGGCACCCCGTTCCAGTTGAAGTTCCGCTTTTTCCTCTCCTGAAACTTTTCGCACTCCGATCGGAAGGCAGAGTGCAGTGCCTGCTATAAACCCTGTCGCTGCAAGGCAGAAAATCCGTCTCACCAGTTTGTGATTTTCCGCCCTTTTTCTCATCCGGAAATACCAGATGAACAGCCCCGCCCATGCGGTCAGACAAATCCACAACATTTGATTCCTCCCCTGTTTTTTTTGCGGACGAATCCTTCTGATTCGTATTTTACTTTCAAACACGCTCTAATCCATTTTAAAACTCAACTTCCAGAATTTTCTTTCCAAGCACCCATGCTGCCAGGTATGTGGCAAGACATCCGCTCATAAATAAAACCCCGATGACATTCCCATACATTCCCCTAAGGAATTCCGGAAAAGAAATCTGAACATATATCAGAATTCCAAACGGTACAATGCTCATAATATTCTGCTCAAACCGCCGGGAAGAAACTCCCGCTCGGATTTCCCGCATCGTATCCATTCTGGTACAGAAAATATCCCAGGTATTCTGAAGCACCTCACAGATATTTCCCCCGGTCCGCTTCGCAATGATCAGCACACTTGCAAAGGTTTCGATATCTTCGATCCGGCTGCGCATGGCAAGATCCAGAAACAACTGCTCCACCGGCACGGAAAGCGTCATTTTATGTCGCATCTGATGCAACTCCTCTACCAGAACATTCTCCTTCCCAAGTGATTGCTCCAGTTGTTCTGCTGCCTCCAGGACTGCATTTTCCATGGAATACCCGGAACGCAGCGCCGTATGCATCCACGCAATCAGATCACGGAAGCTGTCGTACAACTCCTCTTTCCGTTTCTGAATTCTTTTTTTCCGGTATATACGAATGCACACAAATTCTATTGGAATAGACAGAACAGATGCCCACCATGACCGATAGCAGAGCAGATTTACTGCTGCAGCAAGTACCAGACTACTTCCCGTTATTTCAAGATACTCCCTTCCGGTAAGGTTCCATATCTGATAATTGATTCCCTTTGTCTTTTTCTCCGCAATCGTGCCCGTTTTCGCCGGGCTTCTCGCACGTATCCTCATCCTGTTTTTCCCTCCAGTTTTTCCCTGTGTACCAGTTCTCCTGCCTTCTGCAGTCCCTTTCCATACTCTCTTCGAAACAAAGAAACCGTTTTGATTTCGTCCTCCTCCATCCCTGTGATCTCTGCGATCTCCTCCACCCGACGGCTTCCATCCTCCCCGCGCCCCAGATGCACAAGAATCTCAATTCCCGATGCAATCTGACGCCTGATTGCTTCCAGTGGGAGCTGAACCCCCATCAGCACCATCGTTTCCAGGCGGGAAATCATATCTTTCACACTGTTTGCATGTACCGTGCTCAAAGACCCCGCATGGCCTGTATTGAGTGCGGATAATAACTCAAACGCTTCCGCCCCGCGCACCTCCCCGATGATGACACGGCTCGGCCGCATACGCAGCGCCGTGCGGATCAGATCGCGAATTGTAATCTCTGTTCCTGCTTCCAGATTTGCCTCTTTTGCTTCCAGCCGCACCAGATTATCAACGCCCTGTATCTGCAGCTCTGCATTGTCTTCGATGGTTATGATGCGCTCGCCTTTTGGAATATAGGCGGAAAGCGCATTCAGAAATGTTGTTTTTCCAGATCCGGTTGCCCCGCTGATCATCATACTGTAACGGGTCCGGACGAGGCTCTGCAGAAGCTCTGCCGCCTCTTTTGTAATACTCCCGATGGAAACCAGAAATTCCATCGTCACCGCCTGCTCCGGAAATCGGCGGATTGTCAGAATCGGTCCGTTCAGTGCGACAGGTTTCATAACAACGTTGACGCGGTCGCCATTTTCCAGCCGTGCATCCACGATCGGATTCTGTTCGTTCACTACTCGATTGCACCTGCCCACAATCTGCTGAATCACATCCTCCAGCTTTTCTGCTGAAGTAAAGCTTTTTCCATATCGCTCGATGGCCCCATTTCGTTCTACGAAAATGTGCTGATACCCATTTACCATAATTTCGGTAATCCCCGCATCCTCCAGCAGATCCTGCAGGACATCGAGCCGCCACACACTGTAAAACAACTGCCGGCGCAGCTCCGCCTTCTGTGCTACCGGAAGATACCGTGTTTCTGCCTCACCTAAAATCAGACGGTCAATCTCTTCCAGTACTTCCCCGTCATCCGGCTCAGATACGATATCGATTCGTTCCATCAGTTTTCTTCGCAGAATCTCTGACAGATTCATGTTTCTTCTCCCCTTCTGCCATCCCGCAGAATCTGACGCACATAGTCACCCAGCTCACTCCAGACGAGTTCTTCAAAGTATGCCTTTCCTGTCCTGTTTGCCGTGTGAAACGGAACGTGAAGTTTTCGCATCTTGTCCAGTACCGCCTGGCAGTCCCACCGGCGCAGCAGCGTTTCAAACTGATCCATTTTAGCTGCAGAAATCACATCATTCCGTGTCGGAACGTAAATTTCATCGCAAAAATCAAGAATCTGATATAAATCTGCCACGCCATCGCCAAGATCGAGAATCAACACTTCATAGCTGCTGTTCTTCTCAATTTCCTGAAACAGCCATTTCCACTCTTCATATTTTGCAGTCTGAATGTCCATCGGCGACGCGGCGGGCGGCAGATAGTCCAGATTTTGCATCGACTGAACCATTCCGCCCAGCTTATAGATAATTCCCTGGTTCTCCTGTCTCGCATAGTACAGAATATCGCTCATTCCTCTGTCATAGCTGCATTCCAGCAGCTTTTCAAATCCGGAATAGCTTTCCATATTCAGATACAGCACCGCCCGTTCCTTTGCCAGAATCTGTCCCATCGTCAGGGCAAACGAAGTTTTCTGTGTCCGTCCGACCGGCGAATAAATGCCAATCACACGCATTTCCTTTTTAGGTAGCAATGCGGGTGATGTATTGACACCGTTTTCCACACCGTAGCACGCCATGACCTCCCGAATCACCTTTTCCGACGACTGATATTTGTAGACCGCCGGATACTGATCCAGCACGGGACTGTGCACTCCCTCCGAGAGAATAATAATCTGACGGATCGGATACCGGCGGATCTCTTCTTTCATCGCTTTATCTGAAATCAGAAGGATCTCTGTTTCGTTGTTTTTTGCGAATTCCAGAAACATCTCTGCGCTCGAAAATGCATGCACTTCGAACGGAATATTCCTCTTCTGATTCAGATATTCCATAAAATTGCGCGCATACTCCATTTCCGTGTCGCAGACTGCAAAAACACTCTTTTTCTTTGCAGTATTCAATAAAATCCCCCAATCCAGAGCAGCACTCCCATCAGCACGGGGACGGAAAAATGGATGCACTCCATCCCCCACTTCCCATCGTAATAGGGAACCGGCTCTGTTTTTTTCTGGTATTTTCTTTTGGTAAAATAAGTTTGGAAATAATTGAAAAATTTGGTAAGACGCTGCGGTAAGTTTCCGCAGACGAGAATAATTCCGATAGATAAGACCGCTCCAGACAGGAACGACACAATCATACATTTCAGGATCGCCGGTACACCGAGAAAGCCTCCAACAGCGGAAAGGAGCTTGATATCTCCCGCGCCCAGCATATGAAAATAGAACAGAATGTAAAGTGCGAGTATCGGGAAAAGCATCCCTAAAAGAAAAATACCCGCTCCCGCGGCGCCATAGCGGATGAGCTGTGTAACCAGCCCGGCAACCCATGCGGTGATAATCCATTCATTTGCAATTTTGCGTGTTCTTAAATCCATCCACACCGCCCCTGTCGCAACTGTCAGTACCAGACAGTGCTGCAAAGACATCTTGTCTCTCACCTCCCGTTTCGTTTGGCTTAACTTGATTGTGAGGTCATTATAGTTTCCCCCTCTCGATTTGTCCAGCGGTTTTCGACAACTTTTTCCGGTTTGTGAATTGCCTCCAAAAATGCGTGGAAAATTTCTCACGCCGATTTGAAAAGTCGCGTGAAAGGTTTTTCGATTTTCACGGATTCGTAGAATCGTATCGCAATTTCTGCACTGCTTTTTGGCTATTATTTTCTGTTCTGTTTTTGAAAGAAATTCATCTTAACCCTGCCTGCTTTCTACATCTTCCGACTTTTTCACTGAGCGTTCTTCTCGGATACGCCCCGAAAAAAAAGAAAAAAACAGACCAGAACCTTTTCTTTGATTCTGGTCTGCATAAATATGTTTTTTCTCGATTTTACTGTATAAAATCCGCATACTCCGCCCTGCTGACCTTCTTCAGGTCTTCCGGCGTCATGCACAGTGTCGTTCCGATTCGTCCTCCGCTCACGTAAACCTTGTCAAAATCTGCCGCACATTCCTGAATCACTGTCGGATACTGTTTTTTCATTCCGATCGGGCTGCAGCCGCCGCGGACGTAGCCGCTGACTGCGGTGATGTCTTTCACATGGATCATCTCAATGGATTTTTCCCCTACCGCTTTTGCCGCTTTTTTCAGATCCACTTCCTCTGCAATCGGAAGAACCAATACATAATACTGTTTACTTTTTCCCTGTGCCACAAGCGTCTTAAACGACTGCTCGACCGGCGCACCGGTTTTTTCGGCAGTATGGAGACCATCGATAAATTCGTCGCATTCGTACTGAAGAACCTCGTATTTGACCTTCTGCCGGTCCAGAATACGCATTGCATTTGTTTTAATTTCTTTCTCTTTTGCCATGTTTGCTTTCTCCCTGCTTTTGCTGTCTTACATGATATGTTTCTTCACAGTCGGAAATTCTATTTTTTACCCTCCGGTGCTCCCTGCAGTGCATACAGTTCTTTTTTGAGCTGTTTCATTTCTTTTTTCATCTCAATATTTTTCTGTTTCAGCCGTACCACGGCATCTCCGGCCTCCTCCGGTTTTACGGAAAGCAGGCGGGCGATTCCAAGCGTATTCACATGCTTTAAGCAATAATCCGCATACGCTTTTTCACCGGAAAGCATAGCGACGCGGACGCCGCCTTTGTATTTTTGAGCGCTTAAGATTTTAATCAGACGGATTTCTCCTGTTCTTGCAACATGGGTTCCGCAGCATGCACAGCGGTCATACCCTTCAATGGTCACAATCCGCACCTGCCCCTCAATTTCTTTTTTGCTGCGATAATCCATCGTTTCCAGCTCTTCCTTTGACGGATAGCTGATGGTAACCGGAACATTGCGAAGTACAGCCTCATTGGCCTCCTGTTCTACATCATAGAGCTGTTCCTCGGTCAGAACGCCGTCAAAATCAACGGTAATCACATCACTTCCCATATGGAAGCCAACGTTGTTAAAGCCGTAAATCCGGTGGATGATGCCTGACACGATATGCTCTCCGCAATGGTTCTGCATATTGGAAAAACGTTTTTCAAAGTCAAGCTTTCCGACTACCGTTTTGCCCGGCTCAAGCGGTGCTTCCACGGTATGCCAGATTTCACCGTCAATTTCCTGTACATCCGACACAAAAATACCATCCAGCGTTCCCTCATCGGATGGCTGACCGCCGCCTTCCGGAAAAAATGCAGTCTGATCCAGCAATACACGGTATATGCCGCCCTCGCAGACACTGCGTTCTACGGTTGCCTCAAATTCTCCCAGGTATGCGTCCTGCTCAAATAATCTTATTGTGCTCATAGCTCTTCCTCTTTTCTGTCTATTCGTTTACGATGTCAATCTGGCACACTTTCATGGCTGCAAGTGCATTTTTATGGCTCTGTGGCGTTACACCCGCACATGCGGATGCATCAACGAAAATCGGTACTTCCGGATAAAATGCCTTTAACAGTATGGCATTGGAAATCACACAGATGTCGGTGCAAAGTCCGACAAGTTCGATGGATTCCGGCACACCGCCTGTCATTTTTTCGATTTCCTCCGGCAGATTTTTTGCGCCAAACGTGATTTTATTCATCACCACGGCCTGTTTTTTCTCTGCCATTTTCTGAATTTCATCCCGCAGAGCGTGCCCTTTCGTTCCTTCCAGGCAGTGTTCTACCGGAAGTTTTCTGCCCTCGGAAGTGTTCAGATAGTTTGCAAAATGCGTATCTCTGGTGCAGATGACGGCTCCGTCAAACGTGTCCATCACCTCTGCAACACGGTTCACAATTCCGACCGCTTCTTTTGTGCCAAGGCTTCCGTCAATAAAATCATTCTGCATATCTACTACAATCAATACCTTCATGCTATATCATCCTTTCGCCTGCTGTCATCCTGTTAATCTCATGCCGGATTTTTTCTCATTCCGGCAGCCTGTCAAGCGGATATTCGCAATCCGCTTCGCTATTTGCTTATTGCTTTTCGCAATGCAAGCAGGGGACTTACTTGATTCGGTTAAAATCCTGTTTTTTATAAATGCCGCATCCAGTCAATCGCAAGAGAAATCCAGCTCTGACACTCTTCGCGTACGGCATTTTGATACTCATAGCTCTGTGTCTCTTCGGTTGCAAGGCCAAGACCGTGGCCGCCGACCGGATAAATATGCATTTCTACCGGGATATTCAGCGCATGCAGTGCTGTAAAGAACATAATCGAGTTTTCTACCGGCACACAGTCGTCCGGCGCAGTATGCCACAGAAACGTTTTCGGCGTATCGAGACTGACCTGATTTTCCAGAGACATTTCGTCCACCATTTCATCATACTGATCGCCCAGCAGATTTTTAAAGGAATCGCGGTGTGCCTTCGGGCCGGAGGTGATGACCGGATAGGATAACAGCAGGCCGTTCGGACGAAGCTGCTCTGCGTCTATGCCAAGCTCTTCTGCAAGAAATGTTTTCTTTTTCCAGAATACACCGTACGATGCCGCCAGATGACCACCGGCGGAAAATCCTGCCACTACTACTTTGTTCGGATCAATGTGATATTCTGCCGCATGCTCCCGCAGATGCGCAACCGTCCAGGCAAGCTGGCGAAGTGCCGTCGGATAATGAGCTGCCGGTGCAACACTGTAACGCAGAATAACGGCATGATAACCTGCTCCTAAAAACTTCATCGCAATCGGCTCTGCTTCGCGGTCGGAAACCCATCCATATCCGCCGCCCGGACAGATCACAATGACCGGGCGCACACGGTTCGGATCAATTTCATGTGAGTTGTCCAGAAAATACGTGTATAATTTTCCGGTTTCTTCTGTATCTTTTACTTTAACATCTAATACCTGATAATTCATAAGTTCTTCCTTTCTCCCAATTTTTCCGGGCACGGGCACGGCCACAGCCGCCAATTTTTACTCTGTTGTCATTATACCGTATCAGCGCAAAATATCAAGCGTATCACGCCAGTCACTTTTTTCTTTTCAAATTCACTTCCTCATAGTATAATAATTTTAAATTTGCATGTTTTTGAGCGGCAAATAACACACCAAGGAGGATATTGCAATTATGGATTCCAATCTTATTGTCCTTACCGATCAGGACGGAAATTCTGTCCGTTTTGAGCTTCTGGATATCGTAGAATACAAGGAGGATGAGTACGCAGTTCTCTATCCGGCCGACGGCGGCGATGACGAACCGGTACACATTCTGCGCATCATTTCCGAGAATCTCGATGTCAACGAAGCCGAGTTCGAAGGCCTCGATGACGATGAACTGATCGACACCATTTATCAGATCTTCCGCGAGCGCAACGATCTGGATGACTGATTCTGCCACGCAAAAAGAGCAGCATTTTTACCTTTCACACGCCGGTAAAATGCTGCTCTTTCTTTATTCTAATTTTTCCTCTTTCTTTGAATATTTTTCCAATATCGCAGCCAGTGGAGAGAATATCTCTTTCTGAGGGACATTACAATTTATACTGCATAAAATTCCCATTGTGCACAAATCCAAAATCTGTATACAACTTAACGCCCATATCCGACGCCGTAATCTGTATTGTTCCACATCCATATTCTTTTGCATCTTCTATCACACGGGACAGCAATTCTTTTGCAATACCTCTTCTTCGATACACCGGATCTGTAAACATACTGGACAGTAATCCAATTCTGCCGCTCGGGCATCCAAAGTATGGAGGTTTTTCTACAAATGACATTCCACTTGTTGCGATGATGCTCTCTCCGTCAACAGCAATCCAAGATATAAAAGTACCATCCGCCATATGACGTTCATAGTAATCTTTTAACGCAGGTGCTAAATCAATTTCTTCTTTTGCCCCCTCTTCGCGAAGCTGATGGATTCTCATCTGAATGAAAAGATCCAGTTCCTTTTGGGTAAGTCTTTTATATTCGATTGCCATTTTTATTTCCTTCTGCTTATTCTCTCACATCCAGCACCTGCACATACGGATCGTCCTTTGTGCATGGTTTCCAGTCGTCTTTTCCCTCTGCATTCGGGTTTCCGGTTTTCATGAAATTAGTCCAGTCATCCATCATTTCTTTGCTGAGAGCGTAGTCGCCTTCGGTTTTCGGACGCCAGCTTCGGCCAAGGGTTCCGAACATGTACCAGAGTTCGGAGGAATGGAACGCTCCGGCGTCGTCACCTAACAGGGCGCGGGTGAAATAGTAAACGTATGCCGGTTTTCTTCCGAGTTTTTCCAGCGCAAGGCTCCAGTTGATGCATCCCTTATAAATGCCTCCGTGCTCGCCTTTTTCTTTCATCTCCGGGAACACGCCGATGTCGTCTGCAGTGGAACCGAGCATGTATGGGATATCCTTGATTTTTCTTTCTGTCACAGCCTCGTTATAGCCGCAGGTCAGCAGGTAGTCGTCGATGTTCGGTACGAAGCTCAGCATTCTCGACGGATTTACGCGGCCAAACTCTTCCTGCAACTCCACGATTTGCTCCGCCGGAATCGCACGCAGTTCTTCCAGCGATTTTGCTCCGCTAAGTTCTACAAATTCCTGACCGATCGTTTCTGCCTCGGAAAGCAGCATATCGCGGTTCAGCCCGGTGTCGTAGCCGCCGGCGCTCTGGAAAATGGCTTTGCTGATCCAGTTTTCGGTGAGCGGAGAGCTGACAAGCGTCTGGACACTCATGCATCCTGCAGACTGACCAAATACGGTGATGTTTTCCGAATCGCCGCCGAATGCTGCGATATTTTCTTTCACCCATTTCAGCGCCGCAATCTGGTCGAGAATCGCGTAGTTTCCGCTTCTTCCGACACCGCTCTCCTCGGACA
>ENA-OUQM01000848-OUQM01000848.1-human-gut-metagenome-genome-assembly--contig:-NODE-848-length-18992-cov-3.914453_pt1 | contig 18992 bp, 6 predicted proteins | sample MGYA00237949_ERZ548830 | MGnify/ENA primary metagenome ERZ548830 (study PRJEB26490, sample SAMN05194706) | human gut metagenome | biome: terrestrial biome; feature: human-associated habitat; material...
CCACTTTCTTTGCAGGACCTATGCCATTAATGTATTTTTCAATATTGGTATACCCGTCGCCATTACAATCTTTCACCGCATCACCCGGATCATTAGGATTGAGTCCGTATCTCACCTCCCAGACATCCGGCATACCATCACCATCCGTATCAACCACAGGCGTACCTTTATATTCGGGCAAGCCACCTACCTGACGGGGATCTGTAATGATACCTTGTTTATAAGAGTCAACAGGAAGACGTCTTTTTACATAAGTACTAACGAATTCAGGAGCGTCTTTCACGTAAATAGCTTTCCCTGTCTTCACCGTCTTCATCACACGGGCATCCACCGCATCCCTTTTAGGGAAAGTAGCCCCGGCATTTTCCAATACATAATTATAGGCAGTTTTGGCATCCATAATAGTCACATGGGGCATTGAGAAAGGCTCGTTTACACGAATTTGATCTGTAAACTTCCCTGCGTCCGGCATATCGTACACCTGCACGCCGCCATCCCAATTATTCTTTGTCACACGCGCATTACCTTCCACTACATTTCCGGCTACATACGCTTTACCAAATGTATCCGGTTTCTTCTTGTCACGACTTGATTCGGGTTTCACAATCCGGTGGGCAATCGGCTTATCTTTCGGAGTGATAGGCCCCGGTTTAAAATAATTATTAATAATATTCAAACGGCTGGTTTCATCTCCCCCGTCAACAGAACGGTTCCACCAATTAAAAGTCACATTGTTTACCAGATTAAAATCCTCATTCATGCCAATGGAACAGTTACGGCTGATATTGGATGCGAACAAGTTACGGCAAAACATACTGTTATGCCCACCTATAGTCGCCCCGAAAGCATGATTGTAACAATCCAAAGCTTCCGAAAAAATAGAGTTCTGAATAGTTATGTTGACAGTAGGAAGCTTCAGACCATGCCCTGTGGAATCGCGATTGTATACATGGCGGTAAACAGACATGTTTTCATCCAGTCCCCAACTGGCAGAGCAGTGATCGATAATAACATTACCCACACAGTTACCTCCCAAAGCATCATCCCGGAAGAACACATCCTGCGCCCCCCGACGGAAACGCATATGGCGGATAATAATATCATGCGTATCAAGCAGGAAAGAGGCTCCTGTTACACAAACCCCATCCCCCGGAGCTGTCTGACCTGCAATAGTGATATACGGAGCACGGACGTTTATAGGGGTTTTCAGCCGGATAACGCCCGAAACATTGAATACAACAATACGCGCGCCACCGGTCTCACATGCCTCACGCAATGTTCCGGGCCCACTGTCGGCCAGCGAATTGACCACAATTACTTTTCCTCCACGTCCACCGGGAGTATAGGCCCCTCCCCCTTCTGCCCCGGGAAAGGCAGGTATGTTGCTCTTTATTAAATCCTCCGGTTTGGATGCCCATGGTTTATAAGGACGTCCTTGAACAGCCTCAGACATTACTACAGGTAATGCTTTCGCCCATGCCTCATCCGATTTCCGGTCTATTTCCTTTTGTTGTTCTTCTCCTCTGATTTTTACCGAATCAGGAATTACAGGATACTGTGCCGCCACAGGCAACACACATGCAGTCAATGCTGCCACTGCAAATAGTTTCTTTAGTTGATTCATTTGGTCGCTAAATTATTATTTTTTCTATAACTTCGTAACATAACACCCTGCTTTTAACATGATTCAAACACACATTGCGAGTATTTCTATATCAAAGACGGAACAGAAAGCCTGTTGTACTCTCTATCCGCACATAAAAAAAGAGCTTGACACCGTTTCACCGGGCAAGCTCCTTTTCCGCTTTTCAATAAACATTAATTTATATCTTTCCTCCACGTGCCTTGATACGTTCATACCAAGCCTTACGTTCTTTCACTAAATCATATCCCCGCTTAGAGAGGTAATTATTAATCCGGCCTTTGTATTTGCCGAAAGCAACATGTTTCTTATTTGAATTTTCAGCATCCATGGCAAATTCACGGGCTTCAACAAGCCATGCCATAATCTGCGCTTTCTCTTCTTCTTTCAAGGTAGGAATCATGTCAACCGTAGCTTTATAAGTTACCATTACCACACCATAAGTCATGCCATCTTTCACTGCATCTATCTGCTTGGCATCCAAATAGAGCGAAAGATCGGCCGGGAAAGCGAAATGAGTACGGTAAAGCGCCGCATCCTTTTCAGCTTCGGCAGCTTTAACGGCTTCTTGTTTCGCATCGCCCGTCAGGGTTTCTTTTGCCAGCTTCACTTTGGCATCGCGCGTTTCGTATATGTCATTCAGTTTAAAATAACGGTTGGCTATGATAGTTGTCACTTCACGGGCGGCAACGGTATCTGTCAACTCCAGTTTATCTACAATCTTCTGCGAACGTTTCACAATAGATTCCACGTAAGCCGGATCGCGGCCTTCACGGTCCAAATCCACTGCTCCGGCGGTAATGACTACCGCCATGAGCAACAGAAACATTATACCTGACTTTTGTATCATATCCTGTCTTCTTTCCTCCGTTTATTACATCAACTTTCCTTTAGAAGCCAATGTATCATAATTGTTTCTCAAATCAGACCAGTCAATACAATTTCTAGTGCTGATACCATTAATATATTTCTCAATATTTGTATAGCCGTCACCGGTACAGTCCTTATTAGCATCCGAAGGATCATTAGGATTCAAGCCATTTGCCTTTTCCCATTCATCGGGCATACCGTCACCATCCGTATCCACATACGGAGTGCCTTTGTATTCCGGATATCCCCCCATCTGGCGGATATCGGTGATGATACCCTGTTTATAAGAATCTTTCGGCAAGCGGCGATATTTAAACTGTCCGTCTTCTCCCATTGATTTAGGAGCCAGCCCGGTCAAATCACCGTTAGCATCCTTGGCCATCTTCTTATCATAATAAGGAACGCCTGTTCTCACTTCCTCTACAATACGTTCATCCACAATATCACGGCAAGGAATGTTGGCACCTGCATTTTTCAGTACAAAATCGTATGCATCATGTGCAGAAGTAATGCGGATGTACGGCATTTCAAAAGGACGGTTGCTACGCATATTCTCCGTATATCCATCTGTATTCGGCTGAGTTTCAATCTGGATACCACCTGCCCAGTTGTCCTCTGTAATGGCAGGATAGCCTTCCATAATATTACCATCAGCATAAACACGGCCATACACTTTATGATCCAATTTGCTTCGTCCCGCTTCGGGTTTCAGGATGCGATGCCCCACAGGAGTATCTTTCGGAGTGGCCGGTCCCGGTTTATAATAGTTGTTTATCATATTGAACATAGCGGTATAATCGCCACCGTCCGAAGAGCGATGTACCCAGTTGAACACCACATTGTTTACAAAATTGAAAACACCATTCCAACCGACGGAAGGATTACGTCCCGAATTACTTGCCCACAGGTTACGCATAAATGCACAATTCTCACCACCTAAAGTGCTGCCGAATGCATGATTGTAAGTATCCAGCGCTTTTGCCGAGATAGTATTCTGTATGGTAACATTTACGGTAGGCAGTTTCAGATCTTTTGATTCATATTGTCCTTCGCTGGGGTCGTACATATGGCGATAGAAAGAAATGTTCTCATCCAATCCCCAAGTACAAGAGCAATGGTCAATCATGATATTTCCAATCGGGTTGCCTCCGAAAGAATCGTCACGATGCCATACCTTTGTTTCGCCGCGGCGGAAACGCATATGGCGTACCACTACATCATGCGTATTTACCCAAAAAGACTCTCCGGCAATACATACCCCGTCACCCGGAGCTGTCTGTCCTGCAATAGTGACATATGGAGCCCGGACGATAATGGGAGATTCCAATTTAATAATACCTGAAACATTGAAGACAATGATACGTGCTCCACCTGTCTCACAAGCCTCACGGAAAGAACCGGGACCACGGTCATTCAAATTAGTCACGGTAATCACCTTACCGCCACGACCGCCGAAACTGTACATACCTCCTCCTTCAGCACCGGGGAAAGCAGGAATTCGTGCCTGCGGCAAATCGTATGGACGGGAAGCCCACGAAATATACGGACGACCTTCTCTCGCTTCTTTCTGTACAACAGGCAATGCTTTTGCCCAGGCTTCGTCAGAGCGGCGACGTTCTTCACTCATCATTTTCTGGTAGGCTTGCTTCGCTTCCTCAGTCAACTGGGGATACTGGGCCATTGCCACTGGAGCAATAAAAGTAGCCATACACAGTCCTAAAAACATTTTTCTTTTCATACTTTATTCTTAAAAAATTATATCTGTGCTATAAGTAAGTTGGAATTTATATTCCGTTCTCTTTTTCTTAACAATTATCTTTTTCAAGACGCACTTTTCGGGGATATGTACTCAAAAATGCTTGTATCTGTCATAATAAACTAGCAGATATAAAACTATCGTATTAAATTATTTCCTAGCATCCAATGTGCCTTCTGATTCATAATAATCCAACCATCCTTTTGATTGTTCCAACCACGGATTCATATTCAATACATTAGAGGGCAGACCGGACAGGTAATAGTTTTCCTGCCATGAAATTACTGCTTCCTGACCATTCACATTATCTACCGGAGTTTCTCTATCCTGTAAAACAAAGTGCTGGCTCCAGAACTCTCCCAACCTATTCATTTCGGCTTGTAAGTCTGCCGCATTATCCACATCTACAGGCTCAAAATCAGCAATGACAGAAACAAGAGGATCTGCCTTTCCGTCATAATCCTTCACTTGTAAATATTTACCCACACGGGCAGTACCATTTAACGGCTCAATACCCAAGGTAGTACAGGTGGTATTGTTATCACTTGCATCATCATTATACAGCATCCAACGCCATAAATCCCAATAACGCTTACCCTCATAAGCTAATTCCACCTGACGCTCACGCAGACAAGCCTTAATAGCTTCATTCTTATCGGTAATCGTTCCCAAGCCATAATTATTGGATGCAGGAATACCTACACGGGCACGAATTTCACCAATTGTTTTCACTGAATTACTTATATCCCCCGTAGCTGCATAACATTCTGCAAGGTTCAACAACAATTCAGCATAACGATATTCGTATACATCAGTGCCATCCCATTGATATGTGTTTGCACTATTTTCAGCCGGATCGGACATTTTACGTACTATCGCCGGACTGCTGCCTTCATTTTCCGTGTAATAATGCAACTGAGAACCATCTTCTTTCGTTTCACTCCAACGATAATTCCAAACTACGGCATCTGCATCCTGATCATATCCCCATTTCGCTCCGGAGAAAGTAAACGTATAATAGAAACGCGGATCACGATTCTTGAAGAATAAAGAACGGTCGTACCCGTTTATCGCCTCACCGTCATCATTTACAGCTTTGGAACCATCCGCCATCGGGAAAATATCCAACATACCCATAGGAACATGATAACCGGAACCACTGCCACCCATTGTTTTCAAACGGATTGTTTTCTGCCATCCACTATGTTCATCATTTTTAGAGGTAGAGCTAGCCAACAGTTTGACCATAATCACCTCCTTACATTCCTGATTGTCAAACTTGTAGAACATTTCATTCCAGTCTTTGGCGGAATTGCCATACAAACCATAACCTTCGCTGCTCAAGAAAGCCTGTGCTTCTAGAGTAATATCCAACGCATCTTTCCAGCGTTTACTGCCTGTATTATTCCAATCTGCATTAAAGATAGGGCTTGCAAATACCAGCGCCACGCGGCTTCTGTATGCCAATGCAGCTTCCTTGGTCAACCGTCCATACTGGTCACTTCCCCATTCTTTACGAGTGGGAAGCAGATTCGCAGCCTCTTTTAAATCACTCAAGATCTGGTTGACACATGTTTCCACACTTTCACGATTATAATCTTTAGCTCCCTCACGGTCGGCCGCCATAAGCACTTTATTTACCACAGGAACAGCTCCGTATACACGTACCAAATCAAACAACTGCATGGCACGGAAGAAATAAGCCTGTCCTTTCGCTTTTTTTATGGCAGCTTCCGACAAGTCCTGACCATATTTATCAACTCCTTCCAGAATTTCATTGCAACTGCGGATACGGCTATATGGATCATTCTTTATATTCGTAGCCAGATTACTGCCAAAATAAGTTTCACAGTCCGTAGCTTTTTTCAAACTTCTGGAAGCGTCAAATTTCTTCTCGATACCCCATTTCTCCTCCGTATAAGTTGAATAGTCATTCCAGTTACCGGACAAGCCGTATGACTGTGGAGGGGTCATACCCGACTTATAAAAATAGTTATAATACACATTCTGAATATATAAGTCCAAATTAGATTCGATGCCGAAAGTCTTTTCCGGTGAATAACTGTCATACGGATTCATATCCTGCAAGAACTGGTCACTGCAACTGCTAAATGCCAATCCGGCTGCCAATAACACAGTATATAATATGCGCTTTTTCATATCAATGATTCTTTTTAATTTTAGAATGATACATTTACTCCCAACGACCACGTTCTCAATGTAGGATACAATGAAGTTGTTCCACAATACATATTACGATAATGATCGGGATACGGGTTATAGAAATCCCATAGATTATTACCTGTCAGACTTAATTTAGCCGACTGGATCTTTAAAGGTGACAACCATGCCTTAGGCAGCGTATAACCGATACTTAAGTTACGGATATAGCAACGGAACGTACTGATAGACCAAAAATCAGACGGTGCAATTACTGATCCTGATATTCTGTTGTCTAAACCTAAATTAGGATATTTCCCCGTCGTATTATTTCTTTCATCAAACATATCTTCCCAGAATGAGTCCGGTGTCCAAAGCATATCCCCACTGGATGTTGTGATTTTATTGACGTCAATCTGGCGATAACCACCCCATGAAGTGGCAATCATCATATTAAAGCTGATACCTTTCCATTCCGCCCCCAGTTTGGTGGTAAAACCATATGTCTTTCCACTCTTATTCAGTTTGGCATAATCCTGGGTCTTGGCAATACGTCCGTCGGGCCCCGACTGCGTACCATCCTCATTCAATACGCCACCCAAATCCTGATAAGCCAACATACCCGGTTTTAACTGACTGGCATCTTTTACGCCCAAATATTCCGGAGAAGTGCCTGCGGCTTCTGCATTGGCCGATAAATAGTTCCAATAATTCTCAATATCATCACTGTTCCGTAAAATACCATCTCCGGAACTTGTACCTCTCCATACTTTATACCCGTATGTAGGGAATATAGTAGAAGCACCCTCTCTTACAGAATTTTCCTGTATATAACTCGGAGCAGACTGGGGCCATTCTCTTACCCTGTTGCCATTAAATCCAAAATTCACTCCGATATTATATTTCACCTGATCTATTTTATCGCGCCAATTCAAAGAGAATTCACTACCAAAAGCATCAATACGCCCAAAGTTCACTTCTGTCAAAGCACCTCCTGCAAAAATAGGAGTACCTATGATACCACCGATATTCTGATTCAAGATGTCAGAGTTTATATCATAGTACACATCCACAGTCGCACTTAAACGGTTATTGAGGAAACGCAAATCAAAACCAAGATTAAATTTATCGGTATTATCCCAATGCGCATCAGGATTAGGAGTCGCTCCCGGCTTGATACCCGTTTGCAGGATACCACCGTTAGAACCGAATCCATATCCTCTACTAGGATCCAATGAATAGAGTTGCTTCCATCCCCATGCTTTGATATTATCTTTACCGGTACGTCCCCATGAGAAACGTACTTTCATGTATTCAAACCATGACGGCAGCAACTTCTTCATAAATTCTTCTTCCGAAGCTACCCACCCCACGGAAACACCCGGGAAGAAGCCCCAATAATTGGCCGGAGCAAATTTAGTGGAAGCATCGCTACGGAATAGGAATTGGAACAAATACTTATCGGCATAATTATAGCTTACACGACCTAAATAAGACAAAGAACCCTGTTTGTATTTATATGTAATAGAATTACCTGTATCCATCGCTCCCGCACTTGGCGAAGTACCCAAATAACCATCCGGGTCAGGGTTATTAAACAACATCCGCTTGGAATGCATATAAGCCTGCATTTTTTCCACTGCAGCCATGGCGGCAATGCTATGCTTGCCAAACTTTCCTTCATAATTCACATAGAAGTTCAATTGCTCGTTTTTAGCCATCTGGTCTGAATATACCACACGAGTGCTTCCCGTAAATTCTTTTAATTGATAATCGGAAACAGACGGATGATCGCTATAAAAACGATTTCCGGGTGTCAATGCATCGCTTGCTTTCAGATAAGCCAACGTAAATGGCATAAATGCCTGCTCACTATCACTGGCACTACGCTTCAACGCATAGCTTCCCTTGAATGAAAGACCTTTGATAAACGGAACGGCATAAGTGACGGAGAAGTTGGCATCATAACTGAAATTATCATTCGTGGAATAAGAACCGTCATTATTCTCCATAGCAAAATAATTCCATGTACTCATTTTATTGCCCGATGTTGCATTACCCGCACTCGAGTAACTATTCAACAAAGGAGATGTATAATAGGTATTACCATCATCCAATGTTATCTCCCATGGCAAATAATTCGGCATATGAGCAAGAACCAAATAATCACCGGATTCACCGGGCTTAGTTCCCCCATAACCGTTCAAATTGCTTAAACCTTTGGTAAAACTCGATGTGGTTTCCTGCTGGTTACCCGCTATGGTTGCAGAAAATTTCAAATCGGAAGTCAATTTGATATCCACACCTGCACGGAAGTTCCATCTATTATAATCCTGTTTTCCAAGATTCGCCCCCTGAGTATAGTAAGAAGCACCCGCAAAATAAGTAGCTTTCTCGCTACCGCCACTTACATTGACCGAATGGTTCATTGTAAAAGCGCCGGACCAGGCTTCATCCAGCCAATTGTAATTCAAGCCATCCATCTCGGCCAGTTCCGCTTCATTATAAATTTTATTCATCCAGTTTCCATCCGGATCCATACTTATCTTATTATTGGCCAAATTAAAGGAATTGGCAAAACGTCCATAAGCTGCTCCTTTTAAGGTTTTAGGATGTCCCACTGCATCATTAAATCCGAATTTACCTGAATAATTGATTTTGGGAGCTCCTGATTTACCTCGTTTGGTCTTTACAATAATAGCACCTTGCGAAGCACGGGAACCGTAAATGGCAGCACTGGCATCACGAAGGACTGAAATACTTTCAATTTCAGAAGGATCAAGGGCATTGAAAGTTTCTAATGTCGGAAGACCGCTGTTGGCATCTATCTGAATCACATCATCGATTATGACCATCGGATTAGTACTACCACCATCTTTAGAATACGAGAAAGATTGACGAATAGACATAGTTGCCCCTTCACCCGGACGGCTGTCACCACCACTGATACTCAAACCAGGTATCTGTCCCGCTAGCGCAGCACCCAAATTCGACACCGGCAAATCTGAAATTTCCGAAGGAGTAATAACCCCGATAGATCCTGTCACATCTTTTGCTTTCTGAGTACCGTAACCGACTACAACCACTTCGTCCAGCATTTTGGAATCTTCCTTCAGCACCACTCTAAAGTCTTTTCCTTGTTTCGGAGCAATCGTTTGCGGCACATACCCCACAAATGAAATGACAACCTTCTTGCCCGAAGGGACTTGCAAAGCAAATCTTCCGTCAAAATCAGTAATGGTACCGTTTGTAGTTCCTTCCACCATCACACTGGCACCAATCACCGGTTCACCAGTTTCATCAACCACCTGTCCGGTGACAGTTTTAGTCTGTTGCACCGACTGGGATATAGGAAATCCTGTCTCAGCGGATACTCCCTGAACAGAAACTCCTGTCAGAAACAGACTGAGACAGACCACTTGTGTCAAGTTGCCAATCTTGTCCAGCTTCTGAAGAAATGCAGTATTAAAAGAAAAAACGCCAAATGACTGCATTGTCTCTTTCTTTGTTTCTGAATCGTCAAATTCCGCCAAAAGCGAACCGTCCTTAATCCCGCTTAACATATACTGGATCTTTGAAGAATTCGTATGCATGTAGCCTCGCTGAAGCAAAACTTTTGCAGCGGAGCTTTCCCCTCTCTTCAAATACACATCTGCCAGTCCGAGATATCCTTCTTCTTCTTTCGGTCGGTCTTTGATCGCATTTTCATATGTAAGCACCGCCAGTTCATACTCTCCGCTGTCCGCATATTTTTCCGCTGTTTTTATTGATTCGTTATACGCGCTCGCTCCTGCCTGCATCCGAAACATCACGATCCCGATAATCGCCCCTGCCAAAAGAAGCAGACCGCAGACGATCAGCAGAATCCGGCTTTTCTTTTTTCCTTTTTCTCCCACTGCTCCTTCTCCTCTCTTTCTTGTTTTACCGAGACGTTTCGTAAACGCCCCTATTTTATTTTTCACGTCCGTTTATCTATCATTTACTCGTTATCTTTTCCGCTATTTACAAGTTGATTTGTTCACTTTTTAGTTTCTCCTTTTTTCTTTGAAGCAAATATAATACGCTTCCTGCTGCCAACGACGCGGCCACGATCACTACAACGCCTGTCACACATATCATGATCCCGCTCATCTTCATTCCCTCCGTTTCGCACTCTCTTCTTGTCTGCATCCTGATTCTGTCTTTTATTTTCTATCTTCAATCTTCGTGCTGCTTCACATCTCACTTCCGATTATTCAAGTTCTTTCATTGTCTCTTCCAGCATTTCCATATCAGGATCTTCTTCCGATCGATCTGCTCTGTTCTCATATAAATTTCTGCAAGAATGATAAGTAAATTTCAGATCGCCTGACACATTTGAATACGTTCCTTCTTCCGACGCCTCGTCCAAATAGTTGTAACAGATCCACATCTGAACTTTATAGTCTTTCGGATAATCTATTTTCATCTCTTCCAGCACATCCGTACTGTCTCTATATTTTCCGAGAACTCGAAGAAGAAGCGCCCTTCCCAAACGATCCTCATATGACGGATCGTTTTTTTGACAGAGCATCTCATAATATGCAAGAGCCTGCCTGTACCACTGATTTTTGACCGTTCCTATCCTCTCTTCGTTTCCTGCCTGATATGCCGTCACTGCCGCTTTTCTAAGAACATTGCTGCTTTCATCTAGTTTCACTGCTTGTGCCGCCGCATCTGCCGCAGAGTTTATATCCCCCTGCTCAAGATATAATTCTGCTTCCAGCAGATAAATTTGTGCATTCAACTCTGCATCCATACTTTTTCCAAGCGCTTCTTCGCATAAAGAAACCGCGCTCTTTTGATCGCCTTTTGCATACATTGACTGCGCCTGAACAAATACAGTAGCTGCCTCATCGATCGCCGCTTCCGGATATTCACTTTGTATCGTCCATACATCGACCGGACTTCCGTTTCTTGCCATTGCAGTCATATAATCTCTCACATATAAAGAGTTCCTACTGTCGCACGACAAAGCTTCCTCATAATACTTTCCCGCCGTGTCGTATTGTTCACTATAGAAATATCCGTCCCCTACAGCATGAAGTACCTCCGCCTTCTGCTCCTTATTCCTTTTCATATAACCTTGCAAAGAAGAATTGTTCAGAAGTTCTGTTCCTTCTCTTATTATATTTTCGGAATCCCCTGATCCCACAACGGCGTAAAACTCTTGATATTCCTGCTGCCACAGCTCTTTCCCCCGCTGACGCACACCTGACGCAATAAGAAAGATTCCTGCCAGAATACAAAATCCCCACGCAGTCGCGGTCAATATCTGCAAGGTCGTCAGACGGCGGTACTTCGGATCGTATTTTTCCATATGCGAAAGAGCTTCTTCCATCTGTTTTGCCGTCCGAAATCTTCTTGAAACGTCCCGATCCATCGCTTTATCGACGATCCGTTTCAAGCCGTCCGCATACGGAATATCAATCTGTGACAGCGCATACGGAACACCGTTTTGAGCATCAGGCAGATACCCGCTCATCATTCGGTAAAAGACCGCCCCCAGACTGTAAATGTCCATTCTCTCATCCAGTGTTTCACTGCTTTTCCTGCCGTACATTTTGTCCATCGCACATCGGAATTGTTCCGGAGATGCATACCGTCTGCTCAGTCCCTGTACTTCCTGTGTTACCGACCCGTCCAATGAAATATTAAAATCAATAAGGCAAATGTCCCCTTCCGGCGTCACCATAATATTTGCCGGCTTAATGTCGCTGTGAAGGATTCGTGGTTTTCTCGTATGAAGATAGTCCAAAACCTCACATAACTCACGCATCCACAACAGAATCGTCTCTTCCGGAAATGTATAATTATGGTCGATATAATACTGCAGATTTTCCCCTGGGATATAATCCATCACTGTATATACGTCGTTTCCTACTTCCAGAAAATCATAAACCTGCGGCAGATATGTATGTCTAAGCTGTTTTAAGATATCGGCTTCACCTCTTACATTTACACGGTCCACGCACGTTTCTTTTATTTTCTTTATTACGATCTGTTTTTGAAGATGAAGATGATACCCGATATAGATCACTCCCATGCCGCCTGTTCCGATCTCTCGTATCACCTGATACATTCCGCTTATAATATCTCCGCTTTGCAACATAACTTCTTTCCTCATAAAGACGAAAGGCGGCTGTCCGAATCCGTTTGTTCAGACAGCCGCCTCCTTTTCAGCCTTTTCTTATTTCTGCCGTATTTTTATCAGCTTCAGACTTTTTATTTGCTTTCTTCTTTCTTTTTTCTGATCACAAAGAACCAGATCAGTCCGCCTGCTACGAGAACGATTCCGAGGATCGATCCGATAAGAAGCGGTGTATTGTTGATATACTGAATCCATACACTTGATGTAACAAGCACTTTGTGCATTTCCGAAGTCGTTTCATTTCCCGCCATATCAAGCGCTGCTGCTTCGATCTTCTGCGGTTCTGACGCACCTTCAATCATGTAACTGATCTTTCCGCCTGCCTTTTCAATCTCTTTCTGTGCATAAGTTGCAACTGATTTTCCGTCGATGATCACATCCACGCACTTAACTGCCGTATTGTCTGACAGGTTGATCGTCATTTCTCTCTCGTCTGCACGATAGCTTGACTCCTCGATACCTGTGATAACAACTGTCGGAGGCGTCTTATCGATTACAAAGTCGATGTTGCACTCTTTTACTTTGTTGTTCATCTTATTTGTCGCCTTGTCTTCCGAGTCGATCGTAACACTGTAGCGGCCTTCTTTTTCAAAGTTTTCTTTTTTGATCGTGTATGTATATTCTTTCCATGAACCTTCGCCGCCGCTTTGTTTTACTGTATAATCGCTGCCTGCTTTCAGTTCTTTCTTCGTTCCGTCCAATCCGTAAGAGATACCGTTGAACACAAGTGAATCTACGTTCACCTCTGTAACAACAAGATCTTTCGGTTTGTTCGCATATACATCATCAAGGAACTTCTCCGTTGTCTCAGAGAAAATATAGTTTGATCCGAAACGGTTAACTGAGAACATAACCTCTTTTTCCGTTTCATTTCCGGCTTTGTCTTTAATAACCGCCGTCATAGTGTAAACGTCATCCGTCTCTTCATCATGTTTGAAATCTTCCATTTTGATGCTCTCGCCGTTTGCGATATTTGTACGGTTTCCGCTTAATTCTGTCTTGTCATGTTTCGCGCCTTTGATCGTAATATCAACGCCGCTTTCCATGTAGTTTACATCACTGTATTTCACACCGGGAGCAACTGTTCCGTTATTTGCCGATTTATCTTCGATATCGAAGAACTCAACTTCCGGATCTGTCTTATCTACCGTAAATTTATCCTGTGTGTAATCTGCCGCTGCATTTCCTGCAAGGTCTGTGTAATCAACATCAAACGTATAATCTGCGTCTGCAGAGAATGTTACGCTTGCCGTATGCACGTCTCCGTTTGTGCTCCATCCGCCAAGTCCCGGAGCTGCCACGCCGCTTCCCTGCAAAGCTGCCGTGATCTGTGCGTTGACTTCCGCTGCGTTAAAGTTATGCTCGTTGACTGTAACTGTCGCCGTTCTGTTCGCATTGAAATATCCCGGTGTAGCCGCGCTGTTGTTGTCGTAAGACACTTGGATCGTCGGAACTGTCCGGTCGATTGTAAAGTCGTCTACACGATTGTAGCTTGATGCATTTCCTGCAAGGTCTGTCGTCTCAAGCGTAAATGTGTAATCTCCGTCTGCCGCAAACGTTACCTGACATGTATGTGTCGCATCGTCAGATACTCCTGCGTTCGCACTGTGTGTCCATCCGCTGATCGCCGGCTGTGTGCCGTCTGTGTTCGTGATGTTGAAACGAACTGCGGACTCGTCAAAGTTTCTCTCTGTCACAACAACCGTTGCCGTTCTTACGTCTTTGTAGTATCTCTCGTTGAGAGGTGTGTTCAAGTCGTACGTTACGGCGATTGTCGGGTGAGTGATGTCGATCTTAAGATCTTTCGTCGCCTCTGTTTCATGTCCTGCATTATCAACAACTTTTACATAAATCTCAACATCATTGCTGTTATTTAAACTTGCCGTCACTGTTTCATTTTTCACAAGCGACTGCACGCGCCCGTCTAATATTGTCAAACCTGCTTTCTGCGCGCTTTCCTGATTATTTTTACTATAATCAATCTCTAATTCCTTATTATAATTTCCTGACTGTGTCACCGCACCGTCTTTGCGCACCTCGTAATAAACTTCTTTCAGTCCTGAGTATGTCTCTCCGCTTTCCGGATCTTCTACGTTAATGCTGAACGGAACATCCTTATTGTAAATTCCGTATAACGGTTCAGCCGCTGTAATCGTAATCTTCGGCTCTGCCCACGTTCTGTCTAACACCGCTATTTCCTTCGGATACAGATAAGTAACATTTCCGGCATAGTCTGTAATCTTCGCATATGTCAAAAACTGCTGTTCTTCTGTCATTGTGAACGACTTATTATTTATATTATCATCCTTTTCGCTATCACGATTCCACTCTCCCGAATCAGCCAACTTTTTCCAATCTGTGATCTTTTTTACTTCATCTGCACTTTTAATCGCGTCTTTCGTTGTATAATACTCGATCGTCTTCACACCGGACGTTATATCTGCTCCCGTCACTTTCACATTATAATTGTCGTCCTTGAAAATATTAAACGTAATCGTATTCCAAAATTCTGCATACCAGTTTTCTGTACCATCTACGAGAATCTTTCCCGACGGAGACGTTTTATCTACCGTAAATTTCAGATCTCCTGTGTTTTTGCTTCTGCCTGACAAGTCCGTATAGTCCAGTTTAAACGTGTAGTTTGCATCATTCTCAAACACAAAACCGATGCGATGCTCATCGCCATTATGAGTCCAACCAACCGGGTGATCATCTGACGAAGCAGCTGTCCAAGTGTCCGCCTGTTCCTGATAATTCGGTATCTTTCCTACTGCCTCTTTTGCGGTAAGCGCTGTCTTTACCTGCGTGTTTTCACCGCCTTTTTCTTCAAAGACAAAATTATCCTTTAAACTAAAGAAGTGCTCTGTTACCGTCACGTTCACTCGAATCGGAGCATTTTTCAACTTAACAGCATTTTCATCATTAAGCGGCTTCCACTTATTGTCTGCATCTAAATATTCATATGTGTACTCGATTACCGGCGCTTCGGTGTCAACTGCAAATTTATAAGTTTCTTCTGTTGTTCCTTCATTACCAAACATATCTACACAATATGGTTTGATTTCGTATTTATCCTGATCATCAAATGTAAGTTTTACTGTAACGACTCTATTATCCGTATAATTTTCAAAAGAATTCTTGCCCTCTTCATCCTCTATCTCATAAGTAATTCCTTCTTTTTCCAGTCCTTCGAGCATCACTTTCCGCTCTTGATCGTCTTCCTCTCTCTTCAGTATAAAGTATAGGTTGTCTTTATACTCTTCGCCAACTGGGAAATTTCTATCTGTGTATTTAATCACCATTACAGTCGTGTCTTGATAATATGAAAACTCATCTTTCTGAGTTATCGGATCACCATTCTTATTTTCAAAGCTTACAGAAATTTCCGGAGCCTTTGTATCAAATGCTAACTGTTGCTCAATCGTCTCAGATACATTTCCGGCTGTATCATATGCCTTAATCTTTATCTTAGACTTATTCGTTCCCACTCCATTTATTGTTCCTTTATTTGCCGAAACAACGCCTTTAACCACTATGGAAGACTTATTTTTTAATTCTTCGTAACTGAAACCTGATTCCGATGTCGGCCATTCAATGATATATGAATCTTCATATGTTTCGTCTGCATCAAATTCTTTCGTGGTCGGAGTTATTGTTTCACCGTCTTTGCTCACTATTACTTCCAGTTTCGAAATACTTGAGAAATACTCTTCTGGATCTTCAATCTTAAGCTCGTATTTAGCATCCCCTTGATAACACAGAATTCCATCTTTTTCTGATACATAACCACCGTCTTTTGATGTATCAAAAGTACATTCTACTTTCGGCGATGTCACATCAACTACAATGCCGTTTGAAGCATATACGGCTTCATTTCCTGTATTGTCAATCGTCTTAACAAGAATCAGATAATTATTTTCTGCCGCTTCCTTATCTTTCGCTTTTCCGACAGTGATTTCGTCTTTTCCGTTTTTATCGAATTCCAATTTACTCCAAGATTGTTCTTGCCCGCTATCTACCTTTTCAATAATACTTTTCACAGCATCTTTATCTAATTTTAACGCCGTTTCATCTGTTCCCATTTCATATACGCAATACTTCTGCGTAGTCGTGTTATGCAGGCCGCTTCCTTCTACAGAATCTCCCGAAGTGTCCGAAACGCTGATTTCTGCCGTATATATCTCGTTTTTGAACATATTGAAACTCAAGCTTTCAAAAGCATCTGAATATTTTGTCGTATCATAATCTTTAATTACAGCTCTCGGCGCTTCATTATCGATATGAAGCCAATCAGTTAAATTTGTTACTTCCGTAACTGTGTTTCCACTCTTATCTTCACTGTTCTTAAGATAAACTTTTACGTTCTCAACTACTTTATCCTGTATTCCTTCCTCAGGTTTAAGCTGTTCAAGTATATTCTGTGACTCATCCGACTCATCAGATACGTTTACATAACTATTTCCGTTATCTACACTCATATACACTTCATCATAATATTGTGTAGCCTTTACATTCATCTTCAGCACAGGGGTTCCCTTTTTCTCGCCGAGTTCATCTTTTCCGCCAATGCTTACCCAAACTTTTTCCAGCTCGTCAGCGCCATTTTTCACGCCGTAAATCCCGTTTGTCGTTCCTTTAAGATCAATTTTTTTCAAAAGATCTTCTTTATTTAAAGTCTGTTTTGTAACTTTAAGATCTCCCTTATAATCATCCTCTTCAATAAACTTAAACTCATAGTTTTCGCTGATTTTATTTTCATTTGTAATATTCGGAACGATTACTTTATAAGCTGCCTCATTCACATGCAGAGTTTCCGGCGCTGTTGCCCCCGGCAATACTGTTATTTGATCATTTCCCACAAGTCCTGTCTCTAATGAATTCACACCTTGCACTTCTTCAGGAACAACTCCGTTACCATTGCAAAGTGCAACTAATCCCGTCATTTCTTCTATCGCCGTTTTTAAATTCTGTCCATAAGCTAACGACACTGTCTCTGCATTTGCAGACGTCAAATACAACGGTCTATGTGTAATAGTTGCCGCATTCTGAACTACATTTTGCCCTTCTTCTACAACTAACTGATAGTTTTCCGTGCCGTTGCCTTCTACTGTCATATAATAAATTCCGGCAGCAACTGTCACGTTCTGTGGCTGTGCTTCATTCTGCTCATTTACTGCAACATCTGATCCTGCAATCGCAGCTTTCTCTTTCGGGATTGTGATTTTTTCAGTATTTACTGTTCCCGTAAGTTCGATTCCAGTATTTCCGTCATATACTTTACTTGCTTTATTCCATGTTACATTCTCAAACGAAACTTCCTGCCTCTTTACAGTCAGCGTATAATCTACGCTTGCTTCTCTGTAGAAGTTTTCTTCTCCCGGGACTGCTTTAATCTTAATTGTTACTTTTCCTGCATTTTTCGGAATTACATGGATCGTATGATCTGCTTCCACGCGAACGACCGCTACATTTTCAGCAAGTCCTGTATTCGGCGCGTCTTCTGACTGTGCAAATGCAACCTCTGTCGCAAGCGTTCTTCCTTTTAATGTATTTTCAATATCGGCAAGAGCAATTACGATTTCATCATTCCAGTGCTCCGTTCCGTAAGTCACTTCTTTTGAAACATCACCGTCTATCGTAATTGCCTGTGTTTTCCCATAACTTCCGGTTGCTGTTGCCGTCGCGCCTTCATATTTTTCATTACCGCTATACACGGCTTCAAACTGTTTCGCGCCGAGAAGACTGTCTGTCTCATATGTATATTCGACTGTAGCTGCCGCTTCTGCTTTATAGAGCAAAGTTTTTTGACCGCCTGTCACATCATAAAATATTACATTTCCTGAAACATCGGCTGGAAGACCTTTGGCTGTCAATATAACAGAACTTTGATCGTCTCCGCTTGGCTCTTTCACCGTCATACTAAAACCGTTAATCTGATTTTTAGACACGTTTACGGAAACTGTTTTTGTTTTCACCCCGTTTGTAACGCTGATATCCGCAGAGCCTTCGCCTTTTGCCGTAACCTTTCCGTTTTCAACAGATGCAACATTCCCATCTGTTGTGCTCCATGTATAAGCAAGTTCTTGCACCGGATTTGTTACTGATATATCATATGTTTCTCCGACTTTCAGACTAACTGAATCTGTCGTCGGCAAAAGTGTAATCTCTGACATTGTAAGCAGAATGTCAATATCCGCTTTCTCCGCCTCAACCGTAAACCGACCATCTTTTGTTGTCTCATATCCGGTTTTCTCTACTTCGTAGTTATATTCTACTCCTTCTTTTAACTCAATTTCTTTACTTGTCTCTCCGGCTTTAACCTCGATTTCCTTTTTCTTCTCATAGCTCGGATCATCATTACTTTGTAATTTCAAAGTAAGTGCGCCTATCCCGCG
>ENA-OUQM01000854-OUQM01000854.1-human-gut-metagenome-genome-assembly--contig:-NODE-854-length-18872-cov-16.015093_pt1 | contig 18872 bp, 14 predicted proteins | sample MGYA00237949_ERZ548830 | MGnify/ENA primary metagenome ERZ548830 (study PRJEB26490, sample SAMN05194706) | human gut metagenome | biome: terrestrial biome; feature: human-associated habitat; material...
AAATTTGGATAAGAAAATATACGAATTTATGCTGTGATATACAGGAAAATGACAGAATTGAAGATTATCGGAAAATGCCTGCAAACAGCGTAAATACAGCATTTCAAGGAGTTTTAAGCAATGATAAGTGTGTTATTTGTCTGCCACGGCAATATTTGCCGTTCCACTCTGGCAGAAAGTGTTTTCACCCATAAAGTAAATACTCTCGGTCTCGCCGACCGCTTTATAATTGACAGTTTTGCTACCAGTCGTGAGGAGATTGGCAATCCGCCGCATTATGGTACTGTCAACAAGTTGCAGGAGAAATGCATCCCATTGGTGCCGCATCATGCAAAGCAGATTACATGGAAGGATTATGAGTGTGCGGACTACATCATTGGAATGGATACCGCAAATATTCGCAATCTGAATCGTATGCTGAAGAACGATCCCGATGGAAAGATCTACAAATTTCTCTCCTTTGCCGGTTCCAATCGTGATATTGCGGATCCGTGGTATACAGGAGATTTTGAGGCAACCTATCGTGATGTGGTAGAAGGGTGTGACGGTTTTCTGGCGTATCTGCGTCAGAAAGAGAAGATTTAGATTTGAAAATTAAAAGCATTAGAAATACAAGCGTCAGAAAAAGACCGGTGTCAATTCACAAAGAAAGTGGCACTGGTCTTTTTCTATAATAAAATCCTATAACCACTCCAAAGAATTAGCAATTAGACGTGATTAAGCAGATACTGTATAATGATTGCATAGAAAACATAGTAAAACAATATGAAATAAGAAAACCGAAAAGAAACAAACAGAAGTCAGCAGAAGAGCAAACAAAGACAGCAAACAGGACAACGGAACTTGAAAAAAACAGATAAGAAGTTCTGCTTTAAAAAGTGATTTGATAAAAAGCGAAAGAGAGGAAGAAAATCCATGGCAAATTATGATTATGAAATGGTAAACGGAAGAAAAATTCGGGTAAGACCAAAAGAAACCGTATCGGAAATTGACAAAAACGGGTATTTCCGCAGGCAGCCCAACCATTTTACAACCCCGTTCGGTGACGGAGAAAATGATCTGAAAGCAGAGGGAAATAAGCGTTATCGTCTTGTTTGGGCAAAACTGTGCCATTGGTCCAACCGCGCTGCAATTGTAAGAGAACTGGAAGGCCTGGAGGATCAGATTTCTGTTAATATGGTAGAGCATGCTCCACATACAAAAAATCTCGGATGGGAATATGTTTACAATGAAAACAATACCGATCCGGTGCTCGGCGATCAGTTTCTATCAGAAGCATATTACCGCGCGGATGATGAGTATCAGGGGAGAACCACTGTTCCGGCACTGATCGATACGACAACCGGAAAGGTGGTCAACAACGATTACAACTGGCTGACCACGTATTTTGAAGTTAATTTCCGCCCATGGCATAAAAAAGATGCACCGGAGTTATATCCGGTGGAGCTGCGCGAAGAGATTGATAAGATGAATCTCTGGCTTTTTGATAACATCAACAATGCGGTATACCGAAGCTCGTTTTCCAGAAGCAACGAGGGCCATTTTGATGGTGTCAATACCTTCTATGCAGCAATGGAACAACTGGAAAAACGGCTGGAGACGAATCGCTTCCTTTTTGGAGATTATGTGACGGATTCAGATATTCGTCTGTATGTAACACTTTCCCGTCTGGACATCCGTTATACAGCTCAGCTTGGTGAAACGAAGCATCCGCTTTATACCTATAAAAATCTTTGGGGATATGCAAAGGAGCTGTGGGAGATCCCGGCATTCCGAAATAATACATTCTTTGCAGATTTTGCCGTTCCGCCGGCAGATGCCAGGGGAAGTGCGGAAAGAAGCTTCAATGTCCGCTTCTTAAAACAGCTTGATTTTGCACGGTTCTGGGGTGAGGTGGATGATCGCTCCATATTATCGAGTGATCCGGAGCATAAGCTGAAAGCAGAGACAGATGCCGGAACAGCAAGAACGGATGCAGATGCAGAAAGTGAAAAAAACCGTGAGGATGCCGAAATTTATGAAAAAATCCACGCCGTTCCCAGCACCGTATTTGCAAAATATACGGAGGAGGAACTGCCGACGAAGAAGGATCCGGAAAGTCTTCCACCGCTGACTGACACAAGAGAAGAGGATTATAAAGCGATTGTTGCCGAAATTCGTCAATTGCCGGACGGACCAGATTTGGCACCGGGCAAAAATGTGAAGTCGGCTGAAGAAGCAACTAAAATTGTAAAGGAAAAGATCACAGAGCCACTGAACACAATGCTGAATGCAGTAGAGCTGGCACAGTATATAGAGAGCGCAAAACAGTTTTACGGAGAACTTGAGGAAATGGAACGTATCCTTGGCAACCGTCGTTTCCTGGCAGGAGACTTTGTGACAGAGGCAGATGTGGCACTGTATGTTTCTCTCGTACGTTTTGATCTCTTATATTCCCGCTATTTCGGGCCGGTCAAACATCGTGTGCAGGATCTGAAAAACATTTCGGAGTACTTAAAAGACCTGTATCAGATACCGGCATTTGCTCATCACACGGATTTTGCCGCAATAATTCGCCAGGGAAAAACGGAGGGGGCTGAAGATGGTTTTCGTGCCAGCACACACTATGATCTTGCACTTCCTAACATTGATTGGGATGCGCAGTGGAAAGTTTCAACCGAGCGTGCCTATCTCTCTTCCGATCCTACCCATCCGATCTATCTTGGTGACAACCGCAGATTTGACCTGGATCCGACCTGGTATGATCTGGGGGCGGAATCATTGAAAAAACCGGAAAAGAAAATACAGTCATCATGTGGATGCTGCGGCTGAGAAAAATGATACGGCTGAAGTGAACCGCCGCAGGAGGAGAAGCACGTTTTGAAAAATCTTTCTCCTGCGCAAACAGATTTTATAGCAATCCCGGAAAGTAACGCAAAAATGTGTTGGCACACAAAATGCGATTATCTTCCAAAATGAAAAATGCTCTTTCGTTCATAAGGCTCAGATGTAAATGAAATAAGCTCATATCCAAGGCCTTTCACCTGTTGTTTGAGAAACGGAATATCCAGCGGAGCTTCGCTGAGGACAACTGTCTCGCCGTTCTTGGCGGAGGAGGTTACTTTTTTTGCGGAACAGTTCTTGCGAATCAGATCGTTCATATGAGATTCGCACATACCGCACATCATACCATCGATTTTTAAAACGGTTTTAATCATACTATGCCTGCTTTCTTCCAGAAACACAGGCAGGCGAAATCTGCAGGTCTGCGTTTCTGGAGTTTGATGAAAAATTTGAAATCACATACCCTGTTAGGGTATGTTGAATATAGCGCGAATGAAGCAAAATGTCAATGTATTGGAAAAAGATGATAATTATTATCAATATATGAAGTGATAAAATGTTTGTTACTGCCCATACGGGCTGCAAAGAAAGGAGCCTTGTCGAAAAAGAGAAGTTTGTGTTACAATGGTCGCAGCAGAGCAAAACAAGAGAGGAGACAAAAATCATGCTCTCACAGATGAATTATCGAAAAGAAACGCAGCCGCACGGCGACGAGCTGTTTCCGTTAAGCATCCATTATTTTGAGACAGATCCGAAAAGTGCCGTGCGTGTATACTGTCACTGGCATGAGGAGGTCGAGCTTTTTTGTGCGGTAAAAGGCGAGGCAGTGTTTCATATCGATACGGAAACGTTTCTTTTGAAAGAGGGAGAGACGGCCTTTGTTAATGCAAATTGTCTGCATGAGGTGGAGGGAATTGAAGGACAGGAATTTACATTTCTTGCTATTGTATTTCAGCCACGTTTTTTGTCCGGCATGTCACTCGACCGGATACAGCAGAATTATATTGAGCCGGTATTATCCTCAGAGCTTTGTTTTCCGAGAAAAACAAAACAGGGAACCCATCTTGCAGAAAAAACTGCGCAGGCAATGCTGAATATGATAGAATTACAGAAAAGACAAGAGCCGGGCTGGGAGCTGCTGTTAAAGGCGGAACTTCTGAAGGTCTGGCAGGGCTATTACTGTGCGGCGGAAAAAAACGTAGGAAAGACGGATGCCTCTACAAGCTACCGTGTCAGCAGAATGAAAGAAATCCTCACATACATGAATGGGCATTTCTGTGAGGATCTGGAAATTGCGGAACTGGCAAAGCAGTTTCACATGAGTGAGAGCGCTTTTTGTCGTTTCTTTAAGTCGATTATGCATATCTCCGCTGTAACGTATTTGAATAATCTGCGGATTGCAAAGAGCTGTCGGCTGCTGGTTGCATCCGAGGAGGCAATCAGCAAAATTGCGGGTGACTGTGGTTTTCGGAATATCAGTTATTTTAACCGTGTTTTTCAGGATCGCATGCATCAGACACCGGGTCAGTTCCGCAGTTTGGCTTCGGAAAACCGGGGCGTTATGTAGCGGTGCGGCTGAGTGGTTTCAATATATTTTTAGGATGAAAAAGCCACAGGGCAGAATGTTAATATTATAACACACAAAAACCAAAATAGTCAATTTGCAGGATGATACATACAAAAATGCAATTGTCAGAAAATTCTAAAAAGCAGAGTTTATGAAAATTTAACAGATTTTGGGACACGTTCTGTAAAAAAACGGAAGATTTTCAGTTGATTTTTTTGGCCTTTTATGTATAATTAGAGTAGAAGAGGCCGGCTGGTCCGGTTTCTTAAAAAGGATACCTTCAAATTTTTGCATTTTGCAGAATGAAGCAGTATTACTATCAAAGGAAAGAGGTTAATTACAAGATGGCACAGATCGATTTAACAAAGTATGGCATCACCGGTACCACAGAAATTGTGTACAACCCTTCTTATGAGCAGTTATTTGAGGAAGAGACAAAACCAGAGCTGGAAGGCTATGAAAAAGGCCGGGAGACAGAGCTTGGTGCAGTTAACGTTATGACCGGTATCTATACAGGCCGTTCACCGAAAGATAAATACATCGTTGTGGACGAGAATTCGAAAGATACTGTATGGTGGACTTCCGATGAGTACAAAAACGATAACCATCCGGCAACCCAGGAAGCATGGGCAGCAGTAAAAGAGATCGCAAAAAAAGAGCTCTCCAACAAAAGACTGTTCGTTGTAGATGCATTCTGCGGTGCAAATAAAGATACCCGTATGGCTATCCGCTTCATCGTTGAGGTAGCTTGGCAGGCACATTTCGTAACTAACATGTTCATCAAACCTACAGCAGAAGAGCTTGAGAACTTCGAGCCGGATTTCGTTGTATACAACGCATCCAAAGCAAAAGTTGAGAACTACAAAGAGCTGGGTCTGAACTCTGAGACAGCAGTAGTATTCAACATCACAAGCCGTGAGCAGGTTATCATCAACACATGGTACGGCGGAGAGATGAAGAAAGGTATGTTCTCCATGATGAACTACTATCTGCCGCTGAAAGGCATCGCTTCCATGCACTGCTCTGCAAACACAGACCTGAACGGTGAGAACACCGCAATTTTCTTTGGACTTTCCGGAACAGGAAAAACAACACTTTCCACAGACCCGAAACGTCTTCTGATCGGTGATGACGAGCACGGCTGGGACGACAACGGAGTATTCAACTTCGAGGGCGGCTGCTATGCAAAAGTTATCAACCTGGACAAAGAGTCTGAGCCGGATATCTACAATGCAATCAGACGTGACGCTCTGCTTGAGAACGTTACTGTTGATGCAGAAGGCAAAATTGACTTCAATGATAAGAGCGTAACCGAGAATACTCGTGTATCTTATCCGATCAACCACATTGAGAACATCGTTCGCCCGATTTCTTCTGCACCGGCAGCTAAGAATGTTATCTTCCTGTCCGCAGATGCATTCGGCGTACTTCCGCCAGTATCTATTCTGACACCAGAGCAGACTCAGTACTACTTCCTGTCCGGATTTACTGCAAAACTTGCAGGAACCGAGCGCGGAATTACCGAGCCGACTCCTACCTTCTCTGCATGCTTCGGCCAGGCATTCCTGGAGCTGCACCCAACCAAATATGCAGAAGAGCTTGTTAAGAAAATGGAGAAGAGCGGAGCAAAAGCATACCTGGTTAACACAGGCTGGAACGGAACCGGAAAACGTATCTCCATCCGTGATACCCGTGGAATCATCGATGCAATCTTAAGCGGTGCTATCAACGAAGCTCCGACGAAGACTATTCCGTACTTCAACTTCGAAGTTCCGACTGAACTTCCGGGCGTTGATCCGGCTATCCTGGATCCTCGCGATACCTATGCTGATGCTTCCGAGTGGGAGACCAAAGCACTGGATCTGGCTGAAAGATTCATCAAGAACTTTGCAAAATACGAAGGAAACGCTGCTGGTAAAGCACTTGTTTCCGCTGGTCCGCAGAAATAAATTTTCTGAATTGACCGAAAGGAAGCCCCTGGCATGAAAGTGTCAGGGGCTTTCTTTTATGAAAATATCTGGAGAAATAAAATAGTTCCCTGCCCGAAAGTACAGACTATGGGACAGGAAACTATTTTACAGCACACCCCAAAATAATGCAAAAAATTTCAGCACCACAGAGCGTGAATTGTTGCGTCACTGGTTTTCGCCGTACCCTGATACGCCTTCAAAATAGAAAATAAGGCAGATCAGCAGGACAAGAGCAGTTCACGTACCATTTCTGCATCAAAGGTAACAGAGGAAACATGGTTGACTTCTATCTGATATAACGCATTTGCTGCGATATGCTCAGCAGCCTGCTCAAGATCACGAATACCGCTTGTGTTTTCGTGGCAGGAGATTACGGCATCGAGTCCTTCCGGCGTCAGAATGCATTCTTTTTCTTTCATACCGATACGTTTTAACACCTTTGGAAGTGCATAGCGGGAGAAAATGATTTTCTTTTCTTCCGGTGTGTAATCCGGGATTTCAATCACAGCGAAGCGGGACATCAGCGGAGCACTGATCTGGTTCTTGTCGTTTGCGGTTGCAATCGGGTATACACCGACGGTCGGGATCATACATTCGATATAGTTATCGGTAAAACCAAGATTATCAAGAAGGGTCAGCAGAACATCTGCCGGGTTTCCGTTTCCTTTGCCGGAGGCAGCCTTGTCGAGCTCATTGATGATAAAGACGAGGTTGGATTCACCAGCCATGGAAAAAGCATCCATGATGATTCCCGGTTTTGCGTTTGCGTAGATGCGGGAACTTCCGGTCAGCTGTTCCGGGTCATTAATCGAACTCATATCGAGTGTTGTCCACGGTAATTTTAAGATACGCGCAACGGCATAAGCAATCTGCGATTTTCCGGTTCCGGCAGGACCGATCAGTAACAGACCATAGGCCGGCAGTGTATGAGTCCGGTTAATCTGAATGATGGTTTCGATAATTCTCTGCTTCACGCGTTCCATGCCATACAGTTCTTCATCGAGGATCTGGCGTGCTTCCACTGGATCAATGGCTTCAAAATAGTTGCTTTTCCATTGAATATTCATCATCATGGAGAGGGCGCGCTGTGCGTGACGACGTTCTTCGGGAGAGACTTCGTGGGAACGGGCAACAGCGAGGTTTCGACGAGCCCAAAGGCGGATATTGTCCGGCAGCGTTCTTCCGGCACAGTTCATAAAATCAGTGATGGATTGGATGCTGGTGAGCTTCATGCTGTCACCGGTTTCCTCCTGATCCTCATCCTCAACTTCTTCTTCCGGTGCATTGCTGGCGAGGAGACGCTCAATCATAAACTGTAAAAATCCATCCTCAGCCGAAAGCTTTGCGCCGCCACCGAAAGCGATCTCACGGATTTTGTAAACTGCATAACCGTCGGATGTTTGTGTGCCGGAAAGGCGGACATTGATATGGTTTTCACCGAGCCATTTTAAAAGGCTGACAAAACGGGCATCGATCTGAAGAATGTCGGCAATGAAGGTTTCTTCTTCCTCTTTAAATTCAAACGAGGTCCGTTTGGATGGGTTTGTGAAAATACCACAGGGATGATGCGGGAAAGCCTTCTCTTTTGTATCCAGAATTAGGATCGGCTGATCCGGAGAAGTAAACGGTGCGTTTGTGCGGAAAACAGTATACGTACATTCGGAAACTTTTGCTTTTTCCGGGGAATTGCTGAAATCAAAAACGGGCATGACAGAACCTCCTAATAAAATAAGTGCTTATTGGTACAATAAAAACAGTGTAGCACGAATTAAAAAATCCTGCAATCAATATGCAGAATTTTGTATTTTTATGCTATGAAAATATTGGGCAAGCGGATATTCGAAATGGAAGCAGGGGACTTACTAGATTCGGTTAAATTTTCGGAAGGCATAAAAAAGCCCTCCGGGCAGGATCACACTGCGGCGGAGGGAAATTATGTCATCAAAGCAAGCTGTCGTAAGAAAGAAGCTCGCAAAACAGGAATCTTTTTTACACTGAAAAAGGAATGGCATCAGGAAACAGCGCTGGTTTTGGAAAAGCCCGGAAGCTGTACCAGCACGATCGCTGCAAACATCAGAATACAGCCGGAGAGCTCGCGACCGGAGAGTGCCTGATGAAGGAAAATCCAACCGGCGAGAACGGAAAAAACGGATTCCAGGCTCATCAGCAGAGAAGCCATGGTGGGATTTAATCCTTTCTGCCCGATAATCTGCAGGGTATAGCCGACACCAGAAGAGAGAATTCCGGCATAGAGAATCGGTATCCAGGCGTGCAGAAGGTTGGAAACGTTTACGGTTTCAAAGAGGGCCATACAGACAGCTGACAGGATCGAACAGGTAAAAAACTGAATGCAGGACATTTTGATGCCGTCGACAAGCGGAGAAAAATGATCAATAACTAGAATATGTATGGTAAATCCGAGAGCACAGGCAAGCACAAGAAGATCGCCCTTCTGCAAAGAGAAGGATCCGTCTGTCATGCAGAGCAGATAGAGACCGGCAACGGCAATGAGAACTGCGAGCCAGACCTTCGGTTGTACTCGTTTTCGGAGGAACAGGCCGCAGACCGGAACAAGGACGATGTAAAGTGCGGTGATAAAACCGGCCTTTCCGACGGTTGTGTACTGAATGCCGATCTGTTGCAGAGCTGAGGCGGCAAACAGTGCGATGCCGCAGAGAATACCGCCCGCCCAGAGCGTTTTTGACTGTGTGCCATTTTCTGACGAAGCATCTGGAGGTAGGGTTCGCTTTTTACACGAGGAGAAAAAGACAATCAGCGGAAGAAGCGTAAGTCCGCCGAGCAGGTTTCGTGCCGCGTTGAACGTAAAAGGTCCGACATAATCCATACCGGTTTGCTGTGCGACAAAGGCAGAACCCCAGATCGCAGCGGTCAGAAGCAGAAGCGCTGACTGTCGGTACTTATGAGAAACAGTATTCATAATAGAAAAAACCTCCTGAAATTGATACGATATTCATCATAGCACAAACAGATGGAAAAAGCGAACGGAAAAATGTCGGAAAAGACGGAAAAATGGTACAAATAATCATAATGACGAAACAGTGCAGATATTGCGAAAATGGATATGTGAAAAATGAGCAGAACAAAGGAGATTAAAAAGGGAAAAACGAGCAATTCAACCAACACAAAACAAAAAAAGAACACCAAAAACAAAAAATAGACACTGTTTTTCTAACAGCCTTTGTGTATAATGAACTCATCAAGCAAGAACGAAAACCTTAAGGAGGTAAAAAGTATGAAAAAGCGTAACATGAAAGTCCTTGCACTGTTAATGACAGTGACAATGGCAGGAACGATGCTTGCTGGATGTGGAGACAGCGGAAGTACAAGCACCGGTTCATCCGGAGGAGCAACAGCATCCTCCAGCGGAACAGCAGATGCATCAAGCGATGCCACAGCAGCATCTTCCAGCACAGCAGATGCTTCCAGCGAAGATACCACAGGTTCAGATGATGTGGTAGGAGAGCTTCCAAGAAATGAAACTCTTTACTTCGCAGGACAGCAGTGGGGTACCGTCAACGATTACAACCCAATGTCCGCAAACTCAAACAATGCAATGGTTATAGCACAGGGCGATGCTTCACGTGTACTTGTTTATGAAACTCTTTATATGTGGAATCCACTGGATGCAAAAATGTATCCGTTGCTTGCAGACGGAGATCCAGTATGGAACGACAATCGTACCGAGATCACAGTGAAAATCAAAGCTGACGCAAAATGGAATGACGGCACACCGGTTACTGCAAAAGATGTAGCAGCTACCTATCATGCACATGTAGATTACAATTCTTCTACCGGCGCTGAAATGAAGAGCTACATTGCAGATGTTGTTGCACAGGATGACAGTACCGTAGTCTTCAAACTGACAACCGATGACTCCGGCGAAGCAGTTAACCCGGTTCTTGCGGAAAGATATCTGCCGATGCTCTACATCATGCAGGAAAATTATTTAAAGACCGTAGCTGACAGAAACAACAACGATGCTGAAGCAATTAAAATGGATAAGATGGACGATCTGGTAACTTCCGGACCGTACAAAAAATACTTTGACAATGACCAGAACGTAGTTCTGATCCGCGATGATAATTATTGGGGACAGGCAGATTCCATGTGGGGTAAGCTTCCGGTTCCGAAATATATTTCTCACCCGATCTTTAAAGATAACGCAGCAGCTACCACCGCATTCCAGAATGGTGATATTGATGTGGCACAGATATTCATCACAGACCTTCAGAAATTGTGGTTAGAGCAGGATCTTCCGGTTTCTACCTATGTTGATGAAGCACCGTATCAGCTGTGTATGACAATGCCTACCCTGTTCTTTAATACAGAAGTAGAAGGACTGGATCAGGTAGCTGTTCGTAAGGCAATCGCTATGGCAGTTGACTACGATCAGGTTATTTCTTCAGCAATGTCCGGACAGTCTCCTACCTTCGCAGATGTTCCGCGTTCTGTCATGAACCCGACCGATGGTGAGCAGGCTATGGTGGATCAGGATGCCTTAAAAGAGTATCAGTGGTCCAATGCCGATGTAGAAGGTGCTAAGAAGCTTCTGGACGATGCCGGAATCGTAGACACCGACGGAGACGGAATCCGTGAGTACAACGGAAAGAACCTTTCCTATAAGGCTGAGTGCCCGACAGGATGGTCTGACTGGAATGCAACCCTTGAAATCGTAGCAGCAGCAGGAAAGAATATTGGTATCAACATTGAGACCTACTTCCCGGAAGCAGCAAACTACAACACGGATTACAGTACCGGAAACTTCGAAATCACCATGCAGTCCGGCCCTGGTACATCGGTTGCCAACCCGTACATGAGATGCCGTTTCTTCATGAGCTCTGATTACAACGATCTTGAGGTTAACTTCAGTGGTAACTTCGGTCATTATCAGAACGACCGTGTAGATGAAATCCTTGCAGCAATTCCTCATGAGACCGATGATGCAAAACTGAAAGATTACTATACAGAACTTTCCAAGATTATGCTGGAAGAGTGCCCGTGTGTACCGTTGATGTACAGACCGCAGGTATTCCACGAAGTAAACGAGTCCGTATGGACCAACTATCCGCAGAAAGACGATGGAAGTAACGTTCCTCCGATGGACTGCACCGATGGTTATGGCGTAGCAGCACTGTACAATCTGGGACTGGTTGACGGCTGATTTGCCAAACAGAAAGAAAGTTCATACTGAATTGTAACAGAGGCGGCCGGAGCCGGGGTGCTCCGGCCGCTTTTAAAAATCAGAAGGAGGGTTCTTCTATGAAAGGAATGAAAAAGTATTATACGCAGAAGATCTTGTGGTATCTTCTGACGTTAGTCTTTGCGGTACTGCTGAACTTCATTCTTCCGCGTCTGATGCCGGGCGATCCGGTTTCAACTATTGCTTCCAAATCGGTAGAAGGTATGACCGATGCGACTGCAATTCAGAAAGTATATGAAGACTATGCAGCAAAATTTGGTATTAACAAACCAATGTATGTCCAGTTTTTTACCTGGGTAAAAAATGCACTTCGCGGTGATTTCGGCGTTTCTTTCAGCCAGTATCCGCGTACCGTATCCGATATTATTTCCAGTTCGGTTCTGTGGACCATATGTTTACAGCTTCCGGCCATTATTGTTGGATGGATTCTTGGTAACCTGCTTGGTGCAATTGCAGCTTATATGAAAGGTGTTTTCGACAAGGCAATCCTTCCGGCATTCCTGTTTATCAGTAACGTACCTGCCTTTGGTATGGCAACCGTACTTTTGTTCATTTTCTCACTGAAATTACATATTGCACCTGCAGCAGGCGGCTATGCGAGCAGTATGATTCCGCATATGAGCCTTGCTTTTATGAAATCTGTGCTTTCACATTACCAGTTGCCATTCTGGTCTATCGTAATCATCACGATCGGCGGCCAGGCTATTGGTATGCGTTCAATGTCAATTTATGAATTGAATGCCGACTATGTAAAATACAGTCGTTTCCTTGGAATCAAGGATCATACGATTGTGAAATATGTGTTCCGTAACGCAATGCTTCCGCAGATCACCGGTCTCGCAATGTCCCTTGGTACCATGATCGGCGGCAACCTGGTAGCTGAGATGGTATTCAGTTACCCGGGACTTGGAACGACAATGCTCTCAGCAGTTACCGGCCAGGATTATCCGCTGCTTTCTGCCTGTACGTTAATCATTACCATCATGGTTCTGCTGGCCAACCTGCTTGTTGAACTTCTGTATGCAGTCATTGACCCACGTGTCAAAGCATCCCAGCAGGATTAGAAAGGAGAATACGCTATGAAAAATACAATCAAACAGATTTTTCATTCAGGAAAATTCGTGACAGGATTTGTAATCTTCTTGGCAATTCTCCTGACCATTATCATCTATCCGTTTGTTGTGGCAAAAGATCCGCTGGCAATGATCGGAAACGGAAACTTTTTCAAACCGGGTACCTATCTTTCGATTCAGGACACCGTAAATTCCGGCAAAACGTATAAGATGAATGTTGATGCAACCGCATCCATCGTTGAAAGCAAACTGACAATGGACAACCGTTCTATGATGGCAGAATGGCTGGAAAAATACGGCGGTGTAGATGCCAGTGAAATCGATGTTACCGACGCAGAAGGTCTGATTGCGCTTTGGGAGGAAAAATATGACCCAAATGCAGAACAGAAAGGCCTTATCGCAGCAAAAAAGAAAAAATATCAGCGTCTCGACAACGAAATCGACGGTATTTTAGAGGATGTTCCAACCATTATTGCCGAGAAAAATGAAGAGACCGGTGAGCTGGAAGAGGTTCAGAGCATCGACAGCAAGCAGTATATCAATGAAAAAGATGTCATTAACCGTCAGACCTTTGTGCTTGGTACGGATAACTTTGGTCGTGATGTTTTGACTGAGCTGATCTCTGCAACAGGTTCATCCCTGAAAATTGGTCTGGTTGCGGGAATCATTGCAACCGTGATCGGACTGTTCCTCGGACTTCTTGCAGGTTACCTTGGAGGTTTTGTGGACAACCTGATTCTGTTCTTTACCAACTTGTTCACCGTTATCCCATCCTTCGTTCTCTTGATCCTCATCTCCTACAGCGTAGGTGAGTCTCAGAGGGGAATCATGATGGTGGCACTCCTGATCGGAATTACAGCATGGCCGTGGACAACACGTTCCGTACGTTCCCAGGTTATTTCTCTTCGAAACCGTGACCATGTAAACCTTTCCAAACTGTCCGGCCACAGCATGCTGCGGATTGTCCTTACCGACATCCTTCCGTACGTTGCATCCTACGTTGTTATGGCCTTCATTCTCCAGATTTCCTCCGGAATTCTGGCTGAGGCACAGCTTTCTATGATCGGACTTGGACCGGCAACCACAAAGACCGCAACACTTGGTCTTATGATGCAATGGGCAACCCAGTACAATGCACACTTAAACGGTGCATGGTGGGCATATTTCCCGGTCATTCTTGTAATCGCACTTATTTCATTCTCTCTTAACCTGATGAACACCGGTCTTGACCAGGTATTCAACCCGCAGTTAAGAGACTAAGGAGGCAGCTATGGGAAAAGTAATGCTGGAAGTAAACAATCTGAAAACGAAATATGTGACTCGTTTTCATGAAGATGTATACGCCGTAGACGGAGTCTCCCTGAAGATTGAGGAGGGAAAATCCCTCGGTGTAGCAGGTGAGTCCGGCTGTGGTAAATCGACGCTGGCGCTGTCCCTGATGGGCTATTATTTCGCACCGCTTCACTACATCAGCGGCGATATTATCGTAGATGGAAGAAAAATTTCCGGAATGAAACCAGACGATGTCCGGAAAAATATTCTGGGCAATGAGATCGCCTACATTCCGCAGGCAGCAATGAATGCTCTGAACCCGACACAGAAAATCATCCGATTTGTAGAAGACGTTATTCATGCGCATGATCCGAAAATGCCGAAAAAGGATATTTATGATCTGGCAAAAGAACGTTTTCAGATCTTAGGCCTGCCGGCGGAGGTACTGCAGAAGCATGCGGTTGAGCTTTCCGGAGGTATGAAACAGAGAACCGTTATCGCAATTTCGACCATTCTTTCTCCGAAGGTACTGATCGCCGATGAGCCGTCATCCGCGCTGGATGTAACTTCCCAGAAAATGGTTATTAAAATGATGCGTGATCTGATGGAAAAAGGATTTATCAAATCCATGATCTTCATCACACACGAGCTGCCGCTTCTTTACAACGTAACCGATGATATTATGGTTATGTATGCCGGACAGATTGTAGAAAAAGGTACCGCAAAAGAAATGGTATTCGATCCGCTGCATCCATATTCCAAAGGTCTGATGGGATCGATCATCGTTCCGGAGGAAGGTGTAAGAGAACAGAAGCTGACTGCAATTCCGGGAACTCCGCCAAACCTGAAGCATCCGCCGGAGGGCTGCCGTTTCGCAGACCGCTGTCCTTATGCACAGCCAACCTGCCGCGGTATGAAACCAGAGGTCATCGAACTGCCGAACGGAAGAGAGTACCGCTGCCTGATGTCTGAGAGAAAGATTCGGGAGGTGTATGCAAATGCGTGATGGTAAAGAATTAAAACCATGCCTCTCCGGAAGAGGCGTAACGAAAGTGTTTGGCTTTGGCGATGCAAAAACGGTCGCTGTAGACCATGTTGATTTCGATTTTCATGAAGGTGAATTTGTTTCTATCGTAGGAGAATCCGGATCCGGAAAAACAACCCTTTCGAAGATGTTGCTCGGGCTGATCAGCGTAACGGAAGGCGAAATTGATTTCCAGGGTAAACCAAGAGACATCTCGAACGGAAAGAAGAAAAAAGAGTACTGGAAGGGAATTCAGGCGATTTTCCAGGATCCGTTCGCTTCCTACAATATGTTCAAACGTGTAGATTCTGTTCTGCTGGATTGCATTAACATGCGCGGTGACAAAAATCTGCCGAAAGAAGAAAAAGAACGTCTGATGACAGAGGCCTGCAGCTTTGTAAACTTAAAATACGCAGAACTGACAAACAAATATCCATTTGAGCTGTCAGGAGGCCAGATGCAGCGACTGATGATTGCACGTATTTTCCTTCTGAAACCAAAGATTCTGCTTGCCGATGAGCCGACGTCTATGATTGATGCCTGCTCACGTGCAACAATCCTGGATATGCTGCTGAAGCTGCGTGATGAGATCAATATGACGATTATCTTCATCACCCACGATATTGGTCTTGCTTACTATGTATCCGATAATGTTTATATTATGGAGCATGGAAAATTTGTGGAATCGGGACCGGCAGAAGAAGTAATTCTTCACCCGACAGCAGCGTATACCAAACGTCTGATCAGCGATGTTCCAAAGATTTATGAACCGTGGGATCTGACAACAGTATAACAATGGTACGAAAGCTGTTTCCCTGGAATCATGCTTTGCGTCATATATGAGTCTTGCGAAAAGAGAGACGGTGCACGGAAAAAAAGTGTACCGTCTTCTCTTTTTGTCAATAATTTTTCCGAAAAAATTGCTTTTTAAAGAAAAAACTGGTAAAATTAGTAAGGTTACAGAACCGAAAAGAAAACTGGGGGATGAAAAATGCGAAACTGGTTTCGCGGACTGAAACTGAACGAAAAATTTACCGTAACAACGTTGATCTTTATTTTTATTCCGCTTTTTGGCATGATGTGCTTTGGGTTTAGGAGTATCAAAAAGAATGCCATAGATCATGGGGTAAATGAAGCAGTAACGGCAATAGATCTTACCTGTGCGGAGGTGAATGCAAAAGCGAATGCCTGCTCAATGGTTGTAGATACGCTGCAGGAGTATGAACCGTTGGAAAAATATCTTCTTCATCTCAGGAGGGGAGAGGAGATCTCGGAGAGCTATTATCAGCAATTTCGGAACAACAGCATCAGCATAATCGATAAAATGCAGGAGGCAATGCCGGATCTGTACCAGATCCATATTTTTGCCATGGCAGATGGTTTTCTGGAGCAGCAGCCGATCCTGTACCAGAAGGAAAAGATGAAAAACTGCGCCTGGTACCGAAGCTATCAGGGCGGTGGACAGTGGTTTTTTGACATACAGGAAAAAAATATTATCTCCGGTACAAAAAAAGAAGGTTCCCATTTGATGACTTATGTACGGGAACTGCGGGATCAAAGCGGAGGAAGGCTTGGCGTGATCGAGGTATCCATGCGTATGGCAGACATATTTCCCGAAATTTATCGATCCGGTGACAGCAGCTGGGCCTGCTTTGTTGATGAAAATTGGAATTTATATGACTGCGGGAAGACAGCGGCAGCCTGCAAATGGCAGTCCTATCGGGGGTTGATTCTGTTCCGGGCAGGAATCCGTGACAGAAAAGAGAGTCAGCAGAGCGCGGTGATTGACCGGAAAAACGTTGCAATTGTGCTTCGGAAAGTCGATAAACTCAATGGAATGTTTGTAACACTGATCAATTTGGATGATGCAACCGGAAACATGATCAAACAGCAGCAGAGAATGCTGCTTGAATTTGCCGGCTTCGGGCTGCTTCTGATTGTGGTGGTCAATCTGATTGTGCGTGGCCTGCTGAAGGAGTTTTATGACGTCCTGGGTGAGATGCGTCAGATTGACAATGGAACAACAAAGATCAAGGTTTGTTACAGCGCAGAAGAGATGCGGGAAATGAGCTATGGTATCAACGGAATGCTGGAGAGAATTCAGAAACAGAACGAGGAAAGCATCAAAAGGGAGGCAGCACTGAAAGATACGGCAATCAGGGCAATGCAGAACCAGATTAACGCTCATTTTATTTATAATGTTCTGGAATCCATCAAGATGATGGCTGAGATTAATGAAGAATATACGATTTCCGATGCAGTGACAGCACTTGGTGAAATGCTGCACTACAATATGCGCTGGAATAAATTCCTGGTAACCGTTCAGGATGAGATGAATTATATTCAGAACTATGTGGAACTGATGAATCTGCGGTATGATTTCACAATAACACTGTCCGTTCAGATGCCGGAAAATTTATATCGGCAGGATATCCCGAAGATGTCTCTTCAGCCGATTGTGGAAAATGCAATTACACATGGAATTGAGGAGCTGGATGCAGACGCTGTCATTGAAATCAAAGGAATAGAGCATGAAAAGAGCTTTGAGATTGAAATCACAGATTCCGGAACAGGCATGTCAGAAAAGCAGCTTGCAATTCTGAGACGTAAACTAAGAATGCGCCTGAATTCAGATACACAGCCGAAACATGGAATCGGGCTTCGGAATGTACAGGACAGAATCCACATTCAATTTGGAACAGAGTATGGACTGTCAGTTTATACAAAAGAGCATTGCTATACGAAGGTGAGTATTCATCTTCCCATCACGAGGGGGAAATATTCTCTGATGGATCAAGAGGGTGACGAGAAAGAGGAAGAAAAAGAAAATGAATACACTGCTGGTTGTAGAAGATGAAAAATTGATTCGACAGGGAATCGTGGCGATGATCCGGCGAAGCAGCGTGCCGGTGGAGGAGATTCTGGAGTGTCGAAACGGAGAAGAGGCATTGGAGATTTTGGGAAAACAGAGGGTGGACGTCATGTTCACTGATATCCGTATGCCCAAAATGGATGGTCTGACACTGGTCAACAAAATGGAGGAGCTGTCACAGAAACCTGTTGTTATTGTTTTAAGCGGCTATGATGAATTTTCCTATGCGGTTGAAATGATGAAACATGGAGTTCGGGACTATATTTTAAAACCGATCAAGCGGGAGACGATAGAACAGCTTCTGGAAAATCTGGAACGAGAGCTTTCGGAGACCCGGGAAACGGAAGAAGAGGAAGAACGGTGCTTTTTAAATCAGCTCCGTTATCTGATGATGAATGCAGAAATGGCCGAAGAAAAAGAATGGATGGATATGGAAAGCAGGATCCGGCGATACATCGGAAACGACAGCTTCCGGATCCTGCTGACCAGCAAGGCAAATGGGGAACGGTTTTCGAAATGCAGCGGAATTCTGCTGGAAGGCGTAGAAGGAGGAGTTCTGTATCTTTTACCGGAACCGGAGGCAGAGCGGATCATGAAAGAAAAAGATGAGAGATTTTGTCTCGGAGTGGGAAAAGAACATCGTTCTGTGATGGAAATTCCAGAGGCATACCAGGAAGCACTGCTGGCCCGGGAAATGGCATTTATACAGAAAAATCCTGTGGAAGAATATCAGAAAAAATGTTTTGAGGAAAAGACGGAGCTGGCACAGTTTCAGGAAAAATTTATCCTGCAGGTGCCGACGGAACGGGTGGATGCGATGTTGCGAAAAATGCGAAACTGGTATTTTGAGGCAGCACATCAGAGGGTTTCCCCCTATCAGCTTCTGGCAGTAACAGAAGCAATCTGTAAAGAGCTGGATCTTTTTTACCGCGTGCCGGAAAAACAGGAAAAATGTCCGCGCCCTCTGCAGTACCGTGATGCAGATCTGTTTTTGAATGCGTTTGAAGAATGGATACACGTTTACAGGGAAAGCCTGAAAAGTCAGACGGC
>ENA-OUQM01000857-OUQM01000857.1-human-gut-metagenome-genome-assembly--contig:-NODE-857-length-18737-cov-17.786586_pt1 | contig 18737 bp, 20 predicted proteins | sample MGYA00237949_ERZ548830 | MGnify/ENA primary metagenome ERZ548830 (study PRJEB26490, sample SAMN05194706) | human gut metagenome | biome: terrestrial biome; feature: human-associated habitat; material...
AGTAGAACCGTATTTTCAGGAGCTTTGATCTTATGCCCTATACTATCGTAATCGACGCCGGACACGGGGGAAGTGATCCGGGCGCTGTCTATGAGGGACGCAGGGAAAAAGACGATAATCTTTCGCTTGCCACAAAGGTCGGCGAACTGCTTTCCCAACAGGGTGTCTCTGTCATTTATACCCGCACAGCAGATGTTTATCAGACACCGTTCGAAAAAGCGCAGATAGCAAATCAGGCAGATGCCGACTTTTTTATTTCCTTTCACAGAAATTCCTCGGAGGAACCCAACCAGTATAGCGGAGTAGAAACACTGGTCTATGACCCTTCCGGAATCAAGCAGACGATGGCCGAAAACATCAACGGCGCTCTTTCGAAACTCGGATTCCGAAATCTCGGTGTGAAGGCACGCCCCGGTCTCGTTGTTCTCCGGCGCACAAAAATGCCGGCTCTTCTGATTGAAACCGGCTTTTTAAACAACACAAAGGACAATGCGCTCTACGATGAAAAGCAGCCGGAAATCGCACGTGCGATTGCAGATGCAGTGCTTGGCACACTCGATCTTGAAACCATTACTAAAGCAGATCAAAGCGCCGCAGAGGCTGATCCTGTCATCAAACCAGATTCTGTTCCGGAGGCAGCGGCGCGCCGGGAGCCTCTGCGCCCTTCTGCTCCGTCCTGCCCGGAACCACCGGATCAGGAAGACTCTTCCGATACACCGGAAACCTTCTACCGCGTCCAGACTGGTCTTTTCCGCATCCGCCAGAATGCCGACCGCATGCTCTACGACCTTCTCGATCAGGGTTATCCTGCTTTTCTTCTTGCTGAGGATGGATTTTTCAAAGTCCAGGTGGGTGCTTACCGCCAGCTCGGAAACGCGATTCTGATGGAACGCCGCCTGCGCCGCGACGGATATTCCACCTTGATTACCACCTGATACTTCCCATCCGCCGCAGTGCGATCCTGCCCGGAGGGCTGTCAAAAAAACAGCAGAGCGTGCCGTAACTCTTCTTTCCGGCACGCTCTGCTGTGAATCCAATCAGGAGCGCTGTAAAACGTAATTTACAGTATCTTATAGCTTCTTCAATTTTGCAAACGAAGCAAACATCTTTTTTGTCCCAGCCTGATCAAAGTTGACGGTAACCTCATAATCTCTTCCGCCATCTACAATATCCGTAACAGTGCCGACCCCAAACTTGATATGGCGCACCGTATCTCCGATCTCATAGTCAAGCTTCGTTGCTTTCTGCGCAGAAAATACTTTTGCCTGCTTCGGCTTTTCACGAAACGCCTGCTTCATTGCTGCATAGACACTTCCTCTCGTCGGAATGTCCATTTTCGGCTTGTGATCCTCGATCTCACCTCCCCGTTTTTCCCGTTCAAGGGAGATCAGCTCGCGCGGAATTTCTTTGATAAAACGTGACATTTTGTTATACTGCACTTCTCCGCGGATCATTCTCTGACGTGCACATGTGAGCGTCAGATGCTTCATGGCACGTGTGATACCCACGTAGCAGAGGCGGCGCTCCTCCTCCAGCTCTGACGGATCATCTCCTGTAATTGTCATGTAGCTCGGGAAAATACCATCCTCCATACCGGCAAGGAACACATTCGTGAACTCTAGTCCCTTCGCAGAATGAAGCGTCATAAGAAGAACATAGTCGCTTTCTTCATCGACAGAATCGATGTCAGACACCAGTGCAACCTCCTGCAGAAATCCGCCGAGTGTCGGATGCTCCGCGCTTTCCTCATAATCCGCAATCTTTGAAATCAACTCATCGATGTTTTCGATGCGGGCTGCCGCCTCTTCCGTTCCCTCTGCCCTCAGATCTGCCACATAGCCGGTCTCTTCTATAATTTCATTCAGCAGTTCCTTAACCGACAGATAGTCTGCTTTCGCACGGAGCACCTGCAAAAAGGACGTAAAGGATTTGATTTTATTCAGAGAGCGCATCAGCCCCGGCACATACTCCGCTTCCAGAAGCGCGTCATAAAAACGGATGCCCTGCTCCGCCTCCCAGTCCTGCACTTTGTTGATCGTTGCCGCTCCGATGCCACGCCGCGGAACATTGATAATACGGAGTACCGCCAGATCGTCCTCCGGGTTTTCGATGACACGCAGGTACGCCAGCAGATCCTTGATTTCGCGTCTTGCATAGAAATTGACACCGCCTACGATTTTGTAAGGAACATTCGCAAGCAAAAGCTTTTCCTCAAAAAGGCGGGACTGTGCATTGGTACGGTAAAGAATCGCGTAATCACGGTACTTTTTCCCCTCCGTACGGACACCGCGCGTAATTTCTCCCGCTACGTACTCTGCCTCCTCAAAGCCGCTCTGGAACTGACGCAGATCAATGAGATCGCCTTCTTCGTTCTCTGTCCACAGTCGTTTTGCTTTTCTTCCCTGGTTATTCGCAATAACCTCATTCGCCGCATTCAGAATGTTCTGGGTGGAACGGTAATTCTGCTCCAGCTTGATGACCTTCGCATCTGGAAAAACGTGCTCGAAGCTCAAAATATTTTCAATGTTCGCTCCGCGGAATTTATAGATTGACTGGTCATCATCACCTACAACACAAAGGTTTCGGTATTTTGCTGCCAGGAGACTTACAAAGCGGAACTGTACCGTGTTCGTATCCTGATACTCGTCAACCATGATATAACGGAACCGCTCCTGATAGTAGTCGAGCACCTCCGGAAACTGCTGGAATAATTTTACGGTCTGTACCAGCAAATCGTCAAAATCCATCGCATTGTTTTTCTTTAACTCCGCCTGGTATTCCGCATAAACTGCCGCATATTTCTGCAGTTTCCAGTCGATTCCGGCATCTATCCGGTACTGATCCGGCTCAATCATCTCATCCTTGGCTGCGGAAATTGCTGCCATAATCGCACGGTCACGGTAAAGCTTCGGATCCATCTGAAGCCGCTTCATAATATCTTTGATCAGCGATTTCTGGTCGTCGGTATCGTAAATGGCAAAGTTATTGGCATACCCCAATCGATCCGCGTGGCGACGCAGAATCCGCACACAGCTCGAATGAAAGGTGCTGACCCAAACCTGCTCGGAACCATATCCCACAATTTTATCGACACGCTCCCGCATCTCCCCGGCTGCCTTGTTGGTAAATGTGATTGCCATAATATTCCACGGATTGACTCCTCTGTCACGGATGAGGGAAGCAATGCGGTGTGTCAGTACCCTCGTCTTTCCGGAACCGGCACCTGCAAGAATCAGAAGCGGCCCGTCCGTGTGCTCTACCGCCTCTGTCTGCATCGGGTTTAATCCTGTTTCTGTCTGATTCATATTTTTTCTCCTCGTACATCGTTTTCACATGGCTTTCAGTATATAACAAATCCGGTTAAGATACAAGCTGTAGCGAACATATGTTGTGTTTTTCATAAACTTTTTTTCGGAAACTTCTTGCTATCTGGTATTGAAAACTATATAATGGATATCGTGAGGTGATAACAAATGACAATAGACTCAAATAAAATTCTTCATGATTTACTGAATTCTCTGGAGTCTCTGGAAGGCATTCGTCCGGAAGAAATTCCAAATATTGATTTATATATGGATCAGGTAACTACATTTATGGACACACAGCTTGCCTCTTCCCGCCGTTTCGAGTCAGACAAGGTTCTGACCAAAACGATGATCAACAACTATGCAAAAAACAAGCTGCTCCCGCCGCCGGTGAAAAAGAAATATTCACCGGAGCACATGATGCTTCTGATTTTTATTTATTACTTAAAAAACATTCTCTCGATTACAGATATCCAGACGCTGCTCTCCCCGATCACGGACCGCTACTTCGGCAGCGACAGCTCTTTTTCCATTGAGGATCTCTACCGTGAGGTTTTCCGCATGGAAAAAAGTGAGATCGACGTTGTAAAAGAAGATCTTCTGAAAAAGTATGATATTTCCAGGACATTCTTCTGTGACGCTCCGGCGGAGGATCAGGAGTTTTTGCAGCTTTTCTCTTTTATCTGCCTGATGAGCTTCGATGTTTATCTCAAAAAGCAGATGATCGAACATATGGTGGATCATCTGGCATCTCTTTCCCAGCCTTCGGATCCCAAAAAGAAAAGCTGAACAGATGTAAGAAAGAATCCTGCTACGGCAGGATTCTCCGCCTGCGGCGGGTCGCTTCAGCGACACAATTCCCCTCCGCCGTGGTGCGATCCTGCCCTGAGGGCTTTTTTAATTTCCAGGAAAATTCAACGAAGTTTCCTGGAAATCAGAAAAAGACGGCCGCTTCGAAAAGCGTACCGTCTTTTTCTTTACACTTCTTTCTTTTCCTCTTCCATCCGTTCAAAAACCATCTCATATCCATCGTTTCCATAGCTCAGGGAACGGTTTACACGGCTGATGGTCGCCGTAGATGCTCCCGTTTTTTCCGAAATTTCCAGATATGTTCTCTTCTCGCGCAGCATTTTCGCCACTTCAAACCGCTGCGACAAGGATAGCAGCTCATTGATCGTGCATACATCTTCAAAAAATGTATAACACTCTTCCTTATTTTTCAAACACAAAATTGCCTCAAAAAGCTGATCTACAGCCTCTGTATGAAGTTTCTTGTTCATTTCAAACCCTCCTGTACGAAAATTATCAGATCCCCATCTCATTGTTGTTATCACTGGAATACTACCATTTTAGCACAGTAAAGTGTGAAATACAACCCCTTTTATCCCTGCAGCAGCATCGCCTGTACGAAGGACTCCCGCTGTCTGCGGTAATCACTCGGCGAACATGCTTTTACTGTCTTGAACGTACGGTTAAAAGCACTCAAAGAGGAAAATCCGGAATTCATCGCCACATCCGTGATGCTCATCTTTTTATCGTACAGAAGCTCTTCTGCGCGTTTGACACGCTTGGAATTCAAGTATTCGTAAAACGTCATATTCATATACTGTTTGAAAATTCGCGTAAAGTGAAACTTGGAAAATCCACTGACTGCAGCCACTTCCTCAAGGGAAAGATTCTCCATGTAATGAATATTGATATAGCGGCAGGCATTCAAAACAGCCTCGATATATTCCTGCTGCTTCATCGCACCGAACGTGTTCTGCGCATTGGCATCCGAAAAACCCTTCCGCCCAAACTCCGAAAAGAGCTCTTTGAGACCGGTGCAGATTTCAGACGTCATCACCGCGCCCTCACGATCATATTCTCTTGCCAGCTCCAGGATCTGGCTGCGCAGAAACAGGTAGAACGGGTCTTCCTCATCCGCTTTTTTAAAATAAATGGCCGGAAGCCGGAGAAAAATAGTTTCCATTTCTTCCTGGTTTTCCACACAACCCGGTTCCACCAGCATGACGATCCGTTCTCCTCTGGATACAAATTTCATCCCATGTACAATGCCGGAATTGATCATGATAAGGTCGCCCTCTTCAAGTTCATAACTTTGCTTTCCAACGACAACCTCATAGGCTCCTCTGGTCGGCATAATAATTTCAATTTCCGTATGCCAGTGCTCCGGATATCCCTTCGTCTCGATATTGTGAAAAACCTCAAACGCCGGAGGATTTTCTGCATCCCGGTCAAATCGTTTCCCATGTTCCACTTTTTTCATCTTATTTCTTACCTCCTGCTGCAGGCAGGCCAACAGCGTTTTTTGTTCCGCGCCGTCCTCCCGCCTGTAGCTTCTTCCTTGTTTACAGCAGCTCCGTAAACAGATCTTTTACGGTCGGATAAATTTTTGCAAACTTCCGATACTGGCGTTCATATTTCTCAACCAATTCCGGTTCCGGCTCGATGGTCTCTGTCACACGCACAATTTTTTCGGCTGCCTCTTCTACAGATGCGAAAACACCGCATGCAACGGCTGCCAGCATGGCACCGCCGAGCGCCGGACCTTCCTCAGACTCAATTCGGTCTACTTTAATGTTCAGCACATTTGCAATCATGCGTCTCCACAGGGGACTCTTTGCGCCGCCTCCGCAGATTTTTGTTCTCTCAATCCGGATACCGAGAGATTTTGCCACTTCGAAGGAGTCACGGATTGCAAAGGCAACGCCCTCCAGCACGGCCTGCGTCATATCTTCCCTTGTGGTGTCCATGGTCAGTCCGATAAAAGTTCCTCTTGCATCCGGGTTGTTGTGCGGAGAACGCTCACCCATCAGATACGGCAGGAAAAATACATTGTTTTCCCCAAGTTTTTTGATGTTTTCCTGCTCTTTTGCATATTCTTTGGTACGGATGATTTCGTCCATCCACCATTTATTGCAGGAAGCTGCGCTCAGCATACAGCCCATCAGATGGTAGTGACCATCTGCGTGTGCAAATGCATGCAGCGCGTTATGGCTGTCGACCCCGAATTTGTTGCTTGAGATAAATACAGTTCCGCTCGTTCCAAGAGAAACATTGCACATGCCGTCACCTACGGTTCCGGTTCCGACTGCAGCTGCGGCATTATCCCCCGCTCCTGCTACGACTTTGCACGACTCCGGCAGTCCAAGCTCTGCTGCAACTTCCGGTTTCAAAGTTCCGACTGCGTCAAAGCTCTCGTGCAGTTCCGGCAGCATATCCATGGAAATGCCGCAGATTTCTGCCATCTCTTTAGACCAGCATTTGTTCTTGACATCCATCAGCAGCATACCGGATGCATCAGAATAGTCACTGACAAAGGCGCCGGAGAGACGGTATGCCAGATAATCCTTCGGAAGCATGATTTTGCAGATCTTTTCAAAGTTTTCCGGCTCATTTTCTTTAACCCAGAGAATTTTCGGCGCAGTAAAGCCTGCAAATGCGATGTTTGCGGTATACTCGGAAAGTTTCTCTTTTCCGATTACGTTGTTCAGATAATCGGTCTGTTTTGCCGTACGTCCGTCATTCCAGAGGATAGCCGGGCGAATTACATTGTCATGTTCATCCAGGATAACGAGTCCATGCATCTGACCGCCAAAGCTGATGCCGGCCACCTGAGATTTGTCCACATCCTTCACAAGCTCACGGATTCCCTCTTTGCTCTGCTCCCACCAGTCTTCCGGTTTCTGCTCCGACCAGCCCGGATGCGGGAAGTACAGCGGATATTCTCTTGATACAATATTTACAATTTTGCCTTCCTCGTCCATCAGAAGCAGTTTGACAGCGGAAGTTCCAAGGTCTACACCAATAAAATACATGTGTGAATCTCCTCTCTTCTCTTATATACCCTAAAAGAAGCTTTCTATGCCTGCTTTTTGAGCATATATCTTTCAAAAAGGGCGGCAGCAGACCTCCTGCCCCGCCCTTTTGCTTATACGTTATTGCATATGTTTCTTACTTTTTCGGCGAATTCTTTGTGAAAGGATTAGCCCCATGGATTCTCTGTCGGGTAACGAACACCTTTTGGCTGATTGTATCCGATCTCGTCCACCTCAACGCCGAGCATCTTAAATACCTCAAATAACGGTTTTCCAAAATGTCCGAACGCTACTGCTCCGTGATGCGGATAGTTTTTCTCTACCAGCACGTGACGGTAGAATCTGCCCATCTCCGGAATAGCAAAGATACCGATGCTTCCGAAGGAACGTGTTGCTACCGGAAGAACCTCGCCCTCTGCGATATATCCGCGCAGTTTTGCATCAGATGTACTCTGCAGACGATAGAAAGTGATGTCTCCAGGAACGATATCTCCCTCAAGTGTACCCTGTGTTACCTCTTCCGGAAGGGTTCTTGCCATGATCATCTGATATTTCATGGAGCAGAATGCCAGCTTGGTGGAAGCGGTATTTCCGCAATGGAATCCCATGAAGGTATCTTTTAATGTGTAATCAAATTTTCCTTTGATTTCGCTCTCATACATATCCTTCGGAACGGTGTTGTTGATGTCGAGGAGTGTTACGGTGTCTTTGGATACAACAGTTCCGATAAACTCGGACAGTGTTCCGTAGATATCTACCTCACAGGATACCGGGATACCCATTTTGGTCAGACGGCTGTTGACATAGCATGGAACAAATCCGAACTGTGTCTGGAATGCCGGCCAGCATTTTCCGGTCAGTGTTACATATTTTCTGGCACCTTTGTGTGCTTCGATCCAGTCTAACAGAGTGATTTCATACTGAGCCAGTTTCGGCAGGATTTCCGGTTTCAGGTTTCCTTCGCCGAGTTCTTTTGCCATATCTTCTACGACTGCCGGGATTCTCTCATCGCCTGCGTGTTTGTTGAATGCTTCGAACAGGTCAAGCTCAGAGTTTTCTTCGATTTCTACGCCAAGGTTGTACAGCTGTTTAATCGGTGCATTGCAGGCCAAAAAGTTGGTCGGACGCGGTCCGAAGCTGATGATTTTCAGGTTTTTCACAGCTACAACTGCGGTTGCAACCGGTACAAAATCTTTGATCATGGCTGCTACATCCTCAGCATCGCCAACCGGGTACTCCGGAATATATGCGTGCAGGTTGCGCAGTTTCAGGTTGTAGCTTGCGTTCAGAACGCCGCAGTATGCGTCGCCGCGTCCGCCTACAAGATCGTCTCCTGATTCTTCTGCTGCTGCCACTACCATGCAAGGTCCGTCGAAATATTTTACAAGCAGGGTTTCCTCGGTCTCCGGTCCGAAGTTTCCAAGGTATACAACGAGTGCGTCACATTCTGCTTTTTTCAGGTCTTCGAGTGCGTTCATCATGTCAATTTCATTCTCAACGATGATTGGACATTCGTAGATTTCTCCGTCATATGCTTTTACAACTGCTTTTCTTCTGTTCTCGGAAAGGCTGTTCGGGAAGCAGTCACGGCTTACTGCAACGATACCTAATTTGATTTCCGGTGTATTGTTGATCATTTTTTAAGATCCTCCTTTTGGGTTTTCTTGGTTTTCTTGGTTTTCTGGTTTTTTATTTTGTTTTATTTTACCGAGAGATTTTCTCCCTTGATTCCCGCTACGCTTCCTGCGATGTTTGCATCCGGGTGGCTTAAAAGCCATTTATTTCTGGCAAAGAGCAGGTCATCTTCCGGAGTATGTTTCTCTTCCAGTGTGATGTCCGTGTTGGTTCCTTTCGGAAGAACTACGACGCATTTAAAGCCGCTGGCTGCCACGTTGCATGGTGCATAGTGGAGGGTGGTTGCGTAAACTTCAATGGTGGTTCCGGCCGGAATCAAAAAGGCCTCCATTTTGGATGAATCGTAGGTGTGGTCTTCGGTAATGTCCTGTTCTTTTCCAAGGATCAGGATCAGATCCGTTACGGCAATGTTGATTTCGCTGTCACGGTGATATTCTACGGCATTCAGTAAATGGTTGTGACCGTTGCAGTAACCGATCTGGATTGGCATGCCGCCGTAGAGGCTGTTGGATACGGCTCCGGCACTTTTACAGGCTTCGAGACTCTCGATGGACGGCTCGTAGACTACGTCATCCGGACATGGGGTTTCGGCCATGGCAGTGATGATATCGCTGACATCCAGTCCTTTGATCACCTTGCCGTACGGGCGAAATGCTTCGTCTGTTACTTTCAGAATCTGCATTTTATATGCTCCTTTCGTACAATTAGTTTAATGCTTGAACTAATTGTAATATAACACTTGTATGACCGCATTGTCAACATGTATTTCACAAAAAGCAGACTGGCAGAGATTTAAAAATTGAAAAATGCGTGGGTTGACAAAAACAAGGGAGATGTTTATACTTTAAAACGACAAAATAATAAAGACGCTAGGGGAGCCTTTACGGCTGAGAACGTGACAGAACATACATCACGGACCCTCACTACCTGAACGGGATAATTCCTGCGTAGGGAAGCATGAACATGGTTTCGAAGACATTCGGAGCTGTGTTTTCGTGTGAGCCCCTCCAAGCGGAATGCGAAGGAGGTTTTTTTATGAGTTTTTTTGTTACTGCTGATGGTGGATTAACAACCGCCGGTTACGTTGGCTGCATTGTGCTGATGGTTGCACTGGTAGTGATTGCTTCGGTTCTCTCTTCCCAGAAGAAAAAAGGAAAACCGATGGATGCCAGAAAGCTGGCATTCTGTGCAATGGGCATTGCGCTCGCATTTGTGACTTCTTATGTAAAAGTGTTTGAGCTGCCATACGGCGGGTCGGTTACGCTGTTTTCCATGCTGTTTATCGTACTGATTGCAAACTGGTATGGTGTGAAAACCGGTATTCTTGTTGGCTTTGCTTATGGTCTGCTTCAGTTTATTCAAGGACCATATGTCCTGTCTCTGTTCCAGGTATGCTGTGACTATGTTTTTGCATTTGCGGCTCTTGGCGTAGCCGGATTTTTCAGCAAGAAGAAGAACGGACTTTTGATTGGATATATCGTAGCTGTACTGGCACGAGGATTTTTCCATACGTTAGGTGGTTATCTGTACTGGATGGACTACATGCCGGAGAATTTCCCACAGTCTTTGAAAGCACTGTATCCGATTATTTATAATTACAGCTATTTGCTGGCTGAGGGTGTGCTGACCGTCATTCTGATCTCTCTGCCTCCTGTAAAAAAGGCACTCCAGACGGTTTCCAGAACAGCACACGGAGCGGAACAGTAGAGTGTATCCGGCTCGCTTTTATCCAAGAACGAACCCTGCTTTGCAGGAAAATTCAACAAATTTTCCTGCAAAGTAAAAATCCCGGGAATGCAAGTTCTGTTTTTTTTGCTTTCCCGGGATTTTTCATTCTATTCTTAAAATTCTCTGTCCCATAAAACCATGCTGCTTTTCTGCGTGGTTTTATTTTTGCTGTTCATTTCCTTATGACGCTTCTTCCGCAGTACCGGCTTCCGAGTTCACAGGACTGATAACGATGTTTTCTACACCGATCCCTGTTTTACGGGTTACGATGTCTTCGATCTGGGCACGCTGTTCCTCCGTCACTTCCTTCATCGGAACAACGATATCGGCGGTTTCACCGGTCAGGTTTACAACGACATCCGAAAAGCCTTTCGCCTCAAGGAGAAGCTCTGTGGCGGATTCTTTTTCTACGAGCTCAGTCATTTCCACCATGCTCTGTACGGCACTCTGCCGCTCGGTTTCGGAGAGGTTGGTGTTATTGATAATTTCATTTAAGGTATCTTTGTTCTGGGAACGGATCTGTTCCCGGTCGATTCTGGCCTGGGCCATGTATGTAGATGCCCCGGCAAGTACGGCCTCCCCAGGCGTTTCTGTGATCGTCCTCGAAGAATCACCTGCTGTTCCGGCATCTACCTCATCGGTGATGTCGGTGTCAAGACTGGAAATATCCTTGAGCACGTTGCCTGCATCCGCCGTTCCATCGGCTGTTTCTTTTGTGGACAGGGTGCTGTCGGCATAATTGATGTATCCTGCAACGGCGATCATGATCGCAAGAGCGGTAATAATCACCTGGTTTTTCCGGAATTTTTTCTTTTTTCCGGCCGCCTTTTTCGGTAATGGTGTCTCTGTCATTTTCTCAGGTGCATTCTTTTCCTGTTCTGATTTTTCCACGCATTTGACTCCTTTACTTCATTTTGACTACTTTAATCTTATTTGCGCCCACCTGAAATAATGCCATCACGGCCTCCTGAATCTCCTGTACCGTCACCGGATTGCCTCCTCCTTCTGCTATCACGAGCACGCCGCGCACAGCCGGGTACTCTTCGGATACCACATAAGGCATCTCTGCCCCACTCTGTGTTTTTTCATAGACGGTTGCCTCCTCCCGTGATGAGGATATGACACTGCCCTTTTCTTCTCCTTTCTGGTTTTCCTCCGTTGTGTTCCGCGTAGGGATATCTTTTTCCACAATCTTTTTTCCCGTGGATTCCAGTGTCACCGCGACGTGCACCGCACCCACACCGTCCATCCGGGAAAGCGCCTCACAAAGACGCTGTTCCATTTCCTCCTGCAACGATACCTTTGCATCCCCCGCCTGGCGCGCAGTTGTCTTCTGCGGCTGTTCTGTCTCCTGATCTGTCTTTTTCGTTCCTGTCGGCAGCAACAGGACAACACCGATTGCCACCAGCAGAAGGTACAGCATCCACTGCTCTTTTTTCTGTTTTCGGAAAAATGCCGCTGCTTTTTCCCTCATAGGCCTATTCCGAAATCTTTACCATGATATGCGCCGGAGCTGTTCCATAGACCTCACTTAAGATATTTTTGATCTCTGTCAGCTTTTCGCCAAGCAGTTCCCGCTGTTTTTTCTGCTCTTCGCTGTAAATGCTCGTCTGATTTCTTGGCACTTCAATACAGATTTCTTCTGCCTCCCCTGTGTTTCCGGGCTTCAGCGTTACGGAAACGACTGCCCCCGGAATGCCACTTTCAGACAGATACATCCGGATCTGGCGCTCCGTCTCTTTTTCCCACGCCCCCACATAATACTGTTTTTCAAAGCTTTCTGCACGAATCTGTACATTTTTCATTGCTGCTGCCTCCTCTTCCAGCGTCAGGCGATCGAGCGTCTGCGCCATTTTCTGTTCCAGCCCTCCCGCTTTTAGCACAGGCTGAAAAAAAATCAACACCATTACAATTCCAAGAGAAAACCGAACCGGCTTTTTATCCTCTTTTTCCGGGATCAGATTGACTACCGTTGTCATAAAAATCAGAAAAACGGAAATATTTTTGAGCCACTGCAGAATTGCTTCTACCATACTGCCTCCCACCGCTGCCGATCGTGGATCTAGTACATCGTTTTCGAAATAACTATACCACTCACTTGTCTGCAAATCCGATTGCACAGGCATAAAAGCCTCGGCGTAGCCCGCTACGCCTACATTTTTATACCTGCACACTCGAATCTGCATCCTGCGTGATTGGTATAGTTATTTACGAAACGATGTACTAGGAAAATGTTCCGGCCAGAATTGCAATCGTCAGTAAAAATAAGACTTCCACGGTGAAAAGAAGCCGCAGAAGCATCGCATACCCTTTTCCCGCCGCCGCAAGGCATCCGGCAATCCGCTTGTCCGAAACGGGCTGCGCCGCAGCGGCGAGAAGACGGAAAGAAAGTCCGGAAACGAAAAGCCGGACTGCCGGAACCATCCCTGCCATCAGCAATACCAGCATTGCCGTCACGCCAAAGCAATTGCGAATCAGCACTGCAGATCCTGCCACCAGCTGGGTCACTGCGTTCACCGCGTTTCCAATGCCGGGAATCATTCCTGCTGTCCGAAAAATGGCCGTCTGCCGCAGGGAGTCGAGTGCCGGTGCAAGCAGACTTTTGATCATCTGCATCCCCACAAGCACACCAAGCGATGATTTCAGCAGGCCGTTCACACATGCTTCCAGCAGTTCTGTCATATGGGAAAGAATCTCCTCACCGGAGAGATCATTCACAAGGGCGATGAGCAGATAAATATGGATCATCGGGAGAACGAGCGCAAGCAGGAACTTTTCGACGGCAAGAATGACCAGAAGAAGCATCTGATAAAACATCACAGCCGTCGATGCACCACCGGCTGCTGCAGCTGCCAGATAATAAGACGGTGTCAGAATCCGCATAAAGGCGATCAGTGATGTAATGACAGCTTTCAGATTTTCACCACTCGACTGGAAATTTTTCAGAATCAGTGCAAGTGCAAGCAGGTACACCATATAAAAGCCGGTATCTCTGACCTGTTTTCCTTCAAAAAGAGAGGCGAAATTGCCGAGCACAGCGCCTGCCAGCACAAGGAGAAACAGCTCCTTCACCAGTCCTTTCTGCGCAAGGAACGCCGTTTTTGCACAGGACAGAACGGCATTTCCGGCACGAAAGCTGCGAAAAGGATCCTCCTCCCGTAACAGAGATTGAACGGTTCCGGCAAAAGAAAATTCCTGGTCGGAAAGCAATTGGTCTACCTCTTCTTGAATGGCATCAAATTCAAATTCTTCCAGAAGCGCATTCTGTGTGTCCTGCAGCTCCTCCGCATTTCTGTCTGTCATCTCCTCTTCTTTCTGCTGTTCATTCTGTTCCCCGGACACCGCTTGTTCCATCTCCCGAACGCTTTCTGTGCCGTCCGGGCTCTTTACTTCTGTCCGGCTTTCCGGCATGCGCTGTATCGCTGCTTCGATTTTCTTTGTTTTTCCCGACAGTGCCAGGCACATGAGAAGCAGAATCATGCCCCATCCGCCTTTTTTACAGAAATTCATGAACCGTTTCCAGCAGGGCGAGCAGCACCGGCATACTGAATGCAAGCACTGACAGACGGGAAAACAGTTCAATCTGCCCGGCAATCGACGAATACCCCGCATCCTTGCAGATTCCGGCACAAAACTGGCCCACATACGTGATTCCCAGCATTTTCAGAAGCGTGTTCAGGTACGACGAGTCTACCGGGAGATACGATTTCATCCGCGTAAGCATTTCAAGCAGGTACTGCATTTTCCCAACCGTTCCGCGCAGGATACAAAGGCCGGCACAAATGGACACAAGAACTGCATATTCCGGCTTTGCTCCCTTTACCGTGATTCCAAGCAGCACACCGGCCGTTCCAAGCGCGGCAATCCGAAGCATCTCCATGCGATCCCCTCCCTTTTCTGCTTTTCTTCGTCCGCTTCAGATGGTAAACAGTCTTTTGATATCCTCAAACAGATCGGAAATATAGGGCAGAATCCAGAACAGAACCAGAATCAGTCCTGCGAGGCTTGCGAGAAATGCCTGTTCCTCCCGGCCACTGTGTTTTAATACCTGGCACAGAACCGACACCAGGATCCCGACTGCCCCGATTTTAAATAAAATCCCGACCTCCACGCATGTTCCTCCGTTTTTGATGCTTTTAAACCAGAATCAAAAATAAAAAAAGACCGCCCATAATCCCAAGGCTCTGACAGAGCCTCTTTTTTTCCGGCAATCCTTTTTGCTGTTCCACAATCTGCTGCAGCAAACGGGTTTCGTACCGGTCCAGATTTGCCTTCTGCATGGCGCGGTCTCCAACACCAAGTCCGCATCCGGCCTCCTGCAGCTCTTCTTTTTCTTCTTTTGTCAATCTGGTGTCCGCCAGGTGCACCGTCACATTTTCTTCCAGAATCGCCGGCAGTGTTTTTCCGTCCGGGCGGCGCATATCTTCTGAAATATCCTGCAGAAAGTCCCGATACGGATCCCGCAGACGCCTTCCCGTCTCCCAGAATGCGTCCGGCAGCGGAGAACCCGCTGTCACAATCTCACTTCGCAGATACTGAATCATTTTCTGCAGTGTTTCCAGATCTTTTATGTGGGCCGTCAGTCCCGAACTTTTTGCAAAGCCGATCCCGGCGCAGGTAAATGCTGCTGCCAGCAAAACTGCAAGTCGCATCACAGAAACACCTCCCTTCGGTACAGCGTAGTGCCTCTTCCATCGAAAATAGCCTGTACGCTTCCGGCACGCGGCTTCGCATCCAGCACGATGTAACGCTCGAAAACGTGTGCTTCCACCAGACGGTTCAGAAGCGGTTTCTGTTTCATGTCTTCCATGGAATTTCCATGCACGGTCGCGAGCAGCTTGCACCCACAGTTGACAACCGACTCAATCGCACGGATATCCTCACCCGTTCCGATTTCATCGACTGCAACCACATCCGGCGACATCGATCGGATCAGCATCATCATGCCTTCCGCTTTCGGACAGCAATCGAGTACGTCGGTGCGGATACCGACATCATTCTGTGCAACGCCGAGATAACAGCCTGCAATTTCGCTCCGTTCATCTACCACACCGACTGTCAGCCCCGGATACGTTGACTCGCCATCCGAAATCTGACGTATGATATCACGCAGCATCGTTGTTTTGCCGCAGCCGGGCGCAGAGACAATCAGCGTATGCAGAAAACGACCGTCCTCCCGAAGATACGGCATCACACAATCTGCACAGCCCTTTTTCTCATGGGCAATCCGCACATTGATGCAGGAAATATGGCTGATCCCTTTTACCTTTTCCCCATCCATGACCGTCTTTCCCGCAATGCCGATGCGATGGCCTCCCTCCACAGTCAGGAACCCCTGGCGCAGTTCGTCCTCGTAGGCGTAAAGGGAAAAACTTCCTATGTAGTCCATCGTATCGCGGATATCTTCCTGCGAAACGGGATAACCTTTCTCCCACTCTCCGGTCAGCTCTCCATCCGGAGTCAGAAAATATTCCCTGTCTTTTGCTACTACAAGAAGCGGTGCTCCAGTCCTCAGACGGATTTCCTGCAGATCCTCTGCTTCCAGCTTCGTGTTTTTCAAAATTTTTCTTATATTTACAGAAAACAGGCGCAAAAGTTCCCTCTGCTCCTGTTTTTTCTCTGGTGTTATATTCTCTTTTGATCTTCCTGTCCTTCTCATCTTCACCACCTCTTATCGTTATATATATGAGATAACAGGACAGGATATACCTGTTTTCCCGGCTCTTCTGGATCATTTCTGCCGGGTTTCATGTGGCGTTTTCCGGCTCTTCTGTGATCTTCAGTCTCACCGTCAAAGGCTCTGCTGCCCATATCGCCCCCTCATAGCCTTTTAGCTGGTCAAAATGCGTACAGAATCCTTCTTTTTTTTCCGTTCCAAGAGCTCCGGAAAGACCGGTTCCCTTCCACTTGCCATAGCTCTCTTCCTCCGTCCAGATTCGGAAAAATAATGTTTCCGCATCGACAGCTGATGCAAGGCGTTTCTGCTCTCTGACTGAAAAATACCGTTTCGCCATACCTTCCCACTGCACGCGGCGGTGCTGTTGAAGATCCAGCCCAAGCGGGATTTTTGCAAATGCACAGGCGGCGTATGTTCCGGAATGAGAAATATTAAAAAAAATCTGCAGATACCCCGGAAGATACGGCTTGCCGTGTGCATTCCGTTCGATCCTGATCTCCCTGGCATCCAGACCGTACAGCTCCTGTATTCCTGCCCGGAACAGCTCCCATCCACACTTGGATAGTTTTTTTTCCATCTCTTTTTTTCCACCCTCCGGCGGTACGATTTTTTTCAGATAAACCACAACGTTCTGCATCACACATCTCCCTTCCCCCTTTCGAAACACGCTTTGCAAGTTCCTGCGGGGTATCGCGGCAGTTGCCAGGGTCTCGTGCCAACACGTACCTTGGCTGGTTTCCCGTGTAAAAAGACCGGGAAGCCTTTTTTTGACTCCCCGGTCTTTGAAAATTTCGTTTTCTTACTTATGCGTTTTTACCGCAGCAATATTTGTATTTCTTTCCGCTTCCGCACGGGCATGGATCGTTTCTTCCGATTTTTTTGCCTTTGATTACAGTGCCGGATTTTTTCTGCTCCATGTAAAGCGTTTTCTTCTGCTCTTCTGTGAAGATCTCATCCCACATCGGCAGGTTGTACAGCCAGTCTGCTTTTGCGTCTACCATGTTTTTGTACAGAAGCTCTTTATCGTAAGCCAGTGTAACAACGGTATCCTCTTCCATCTCCTCGATCGGGTTCGGGATCACAAGGCTGTCGTTGATGCCGTCCAGGAAACCAACCATGGTCATAACGTCCACTTTGTATTTCTCTGCCAGCTCTTTTACGGTTCCTTTTACCACTTCATCCGGGTTGGAAAGAAGCTGCTCGTAAATGTTTTTCTCAATCAGGAAATAATTGGTCCAGAACTGCTGGAGCTGTTTTTTGTCTGCTTCCTGATTATAGGCGATATCACGCCAATTCTGTAATAAACTCATGTTATTATCCATCCTTTATCTGTTTCTCTGAGCGCGTTTTTTCGCGCCGTCCCCTAGCGGGATTCCGGTTTTTGTAACACGCTTTAGTATATCGGAAAGTCCGCAGAAAATCAACCTTTTTCTTCTTCCTGCTCCAGAATCGGGATTCTGGTATCGCCGAGCGGAATTCCTCTGTGTTCCACCGATGTAGAGAACACGATCTGCGTCTTCGTTCTTCCAAAATGCTGAAGCTGGCCGATAAACTGATCCAGCTCAGATGTCGTGTGGAACACAACCTCCATCAGCATCGAATAGTCGCCGGTCACGCAGTTGCACTCGATCACGTTCGGGCAGTCGATGATATACGGATAAAATTCCTTTTTCCGCACCGGCTCAACCTCCAGATTAATGAATGCTTTGATCCGATAGTCGAAAACCTCCGGGTTCACACTCGCGCGGTAGCCGGTGATCACCCCGTCCTTTTCCAGCCGGTCGATTCTCGCCGAAACCGTCGGCGAAGTAAGACTTACCTTATCTGCAATACTTTTCAGCGGAAGCCTTGCATCTTCCTGCAGCAGTTCCACGATTTTCCGGTCTGCTGTATCCAATTCACGTTTCATTCCCTCTGCTACTTGAAACATATATATAATATATGCCAGATGATTTGCTATCATCTCACGATGTATAGTTACTGCTTCGTTATGTATGTTTTTGTGGCTATTTCTAGCACACTACTCACAGTTCTCTACATTCCACAGTCGTAAATTCCCGACTAGCCATCGGTACATACCTGTATTTCCATTATGTGTTTCATACAGGTTCTTTCATCTTAATAGCTTTCCTTTCTAAATAATAGCATTAACTTTGCCACTTGGTTTTCGTGGACTTATAATCACTTTTTATTACTTACATAATTCTTTCTCTTCTGGCAACAGTCTTTTTACCACTGTATTTTCCACTCGATGTTCCTTGACCCGCATAACTTTAATCCATAAATCATCTGTTTTAAGTTCAAATTGACTTCCATCATCCGGTACTGCACCAAGTTCACCAAAAATATAGCCGCCAAATGTCTCATATTCCTCTATCGGAAGTGTAACATTAAGTTCTTCTGCCACATCATCCAATGAAGCATTTCCCATGATTTTCCAGGTGTCTGCGGAAATCTGTTCAATTTCCGACGGCTGCCCGATCTCCGTCTCATCATTCAAGTCCCCGACGAGCTGTTCGATCAGGTTACGCACGGTGATAATTCCATCCATGCCGCCGTACTCATCCAGAA
>ENA-OUQM01000860-OUQM01000860.1-human-gut-metagenome-genome-assembly--contig:-NODE-860-length-18700-cov-6.868973_pt1 | contig 18700 bp, 18 predicted proteins | sample MGYA00237949_ERZ548830 | MGnify/ENA primary metagenome ERZ548830 (study PRJEB26490, sample SAMN05194706) | human gut metagenome | biome: terrestrial biome; feature: human-associated habitat; material...
CAGGTCTTGCGATTCCTCCCAGGAACTTGTATCGACAGCCTTTGTATCAGCTTCTTTTTGTTTGAACCATTCTGCGATCGCCTGTTCAGAATCTTCCTTCTTTTCTGTCCAGAAGAAAAAGCTATTGTCTTCTTTTTTATAGGACGCAAACAAAATACTTCCATCATCCAATGTGAAATAAAAGCGGATCTGATTTTGTGTTTCATAAATTGCATCGGTACAAGTAAGCGTAGTAACAGAAGCAAATAATTCATCCTGCTTTAACAACTTTTCTGCTTGCTGTTCCATGCTTTTGATTTCTTCAGCAGAAAAATAAGACTCCAATAAATTGACATTTACAAAGTCCATCTTCCGCTGTTCTTTTTTTTCTTCTGTCTTCTTCTCAAGCTCAACTGTCTGTTCTTCGGATTTTATTTTTTCTTTTTCATTCGCATTTTTTCTAAGCAGAAAAATACCACCAAACAAAATTCCAAACAGCAAAGCTAGTAAAAGAACACTGATTAAAATTCTTTTCTTCATCTTTCTCTCACCATTTCTTTAATGAAAATAGTTATATCCCAAGTTCACTGCTTTAACAACTCTTGAGTTCCATTCTGGTTTACAGCTTGGCGTTCCAGGATTCGCATGAGATGGATACCACGTACTATATTGAACAACAAACTCAACCACACGCTCCCCATTCTGATGTCCATACTGGTTACATCCCGGATCATTTTGATTCTTGATATCTCCAATCACACAATGCAAGACATCTCCATTTTCCCGGTAAAAATCTACATAATCTCCAACCTGTCCATATAAGGTTGTACAGGCGATCACATATCTTCCATCGATGATTCCAAATCCTTCACTGTCATAATGTTCTCCACTTTGTTCCCTTAGCTGATACTGTAGACTTGTCCGACTTGTAATTGTTCTCCATCCCATATAGGTATGAGTTGTTCCCATTCCTTCCGGGATTTCAATCGTAGTTCCGGCAGGATATTCCGGATTACAATAACCGGTGATGTAGTCACTTCCAATCGCATAACTTCTTGAATGCACTGCATCGGAAGTGTTCCCTTCGATCGTAACGACTCTTCCATTTTCTACATACTGCACAATTCCAATATGTGTGTCCTGACCAAATACAATAAAGTCTCCCGGCTGGGGTGTATATCCTTCCGATGCATAATGAAATCTCCCTTTGTCTGCATAGAACCGATGATACGCTCGAACCGCTGCAGCTTTGGGTACGATTCCTGAATCAATCAGTCCAGCTTCGTTTGCACACCATGACACAAAGCACGCACACCACGGAGTCACATCTCCATTTACAAATTGGCTCCCCATAACATAGTTCCAATACTTTGCTCCACTTGGATTATTCTCTTCCTGCAAAGCGATCTGTACGATTCTTTCACCGCCTCCTGCTATCACTGGAGTGGAAGTGAAGATAGATGCTATGATTCCTATGATTGTTGAAATAATCGTGACCACTACAATGATTGGAACTAAGATTGCAAGGATCACTCCAATTACAACTGCAAGAAATGAAAATACTGCCTGAACCACAACAGCAAGTACGGATAGTAATACTGCACCAACTGCCGCACCGATATATTTTAAAGAAGACGGTAAGGAATCCATTTCATGGTTTGTATTCTTGATTTCTGTCATTTTGGATTCCACATTTCTAATTGCCTGCTCACTTGCCATGGAGCGTTCCTGCATATAATCTTTGAATTTATCAGCTGCTTTTTTCCCTGCTGTAACAACCAGGCTTCCTCCGGAAGTTACCATGCCAGTTGCAGATGTACCAGAGGCTGCCATATTAGAAGTTACTGTACTGGATGCTGTTGTCATATTTGTCCCTACAGTTTCTGTCAGATTTGAAGTTACCATACCGGGGCTTATTTCTGTTCTTGCAGTTCCGTATTCTGCAGAATGGTTTCTTCGTTTCCCTTGAATAAATTCTTCTTCTGCATTCAGATTCCTCTTTCCCTCGGAACTTCTCTGCTCCAAATCCACAGCTGTTTTCCCTTGTTTCTTATTCAAAAACCATCTGTTTTGAAATCTTTTTTGTGGAACTGTAACTGGATTTACAAACAAATTCTCTGTAGTTTTTTCTTCTATTCGATATAGGTCTGTTGTATATCGAAATGCCACACTTTTTTCTATGGCTTCTGTATCATCCAGCGTTCGACTTAAGATTCCTGTGCGAGACTTCCTTTTCATTTCAGATGCTTTGATGCCCTCTTCGATATATCTTCTTTTCTGTGATTGCGGTAATTGATTCCACTTATGGATCTCTTTATGGTTTAGAAACCGTGTCGGATCAATAGACGCTGATTCTTCCTCTTGTTCCTCTGGTTCATTTCCCATACTCAGAGCTGTCATATGCTGCTTGGAAGTTTTAACAGATTGCTTTGCAGCATTCAAGGCAAGTGCTGTTGCTTTAAATCTTCTATCCTCTTTTGCATTGATCCGCATCCTATTCAACCTTTCTGTATCTTCCGTTTACTTCCTTCAGCTTCCCTTTCTTCTCTAATCTCTTTAGATATCCAAGACAGGTTTCCGTGTCTTGATTAAACAAGCGTTCCACATCTGTCACCGTGATATCCATAATACAGGAAACCTCAAGGATCAGTTCTTCTTCTTTTTCACTCAGTACAGAACGTGATTCTGTTTTTTCTGTTGTACCGAATTTCGGTACAGCATCTTCTTCAAAAGATAACATCTTTTGTTCTTTTGCTTTTTCATGGAAGTTGGTACTATAATTCTTATACAATACGTTTTCTTTGCTAATCAGTGCATCAAACATCACAACCTTTTTATTCCAGACCATAACACCCTCACCGACATTTCCGGAAGACAATGCTTTAAATTCCTTTGCACTGAATTCCTGAATTGCAGCAAGGCTCTGTGCATCTACCCCTCCCTGATCTAAGAACGTCTTATAGGAACAGTTCTGAAATAATTCGATCAGCGTCTGATTAGACAAGGCTGCTGTTACATTCTGCATTGCCATTGTTACGATTCCACCAAACTTACGGAACGTAATAACTGCGTTATTGAGCTGTCTTGCACTTCCCGGTTTCTTAGAGATTACCTGCGTTTCATCAATTACCAGATGCGTTGCTTTCTGAAATTTCTTATTATAATCCATACGGATCGACAGATAATGCAGGATCGTAACCATAACCGCTTCCCAGTTATTCTCCGGTACATTTGACATTCCAAAACCGATCATGCGGCGGTTCAGACTCACATTGGATGGATGTGCCAGCATATCACAGCTACCGATGGTATATTCTTCCAGACTGTTGTAGATCACACGGATCAAAGCTGCGTCATGCTCATTATCAACTCGTTGCAATTCTTTATAAATTTCCTCTCGTAGCCACAAAAGTGTCGGTTGTTTCTTCAATTTTTTCTGTTCAAACACTTCCTTAAACATGTGTTCTGTACATCGGCTGATGATTGAGTCATGCTCCTGTGTGACATTGATGTTTTTCATTGCAGCTGCACACAAGGTCTTGGCATATTCCGTCTGTTGTGCGATAAATTTTTTCTGCACTGCAACCGAAGAGGTAAACACTTCTTCTGATACTTCAAACCCATTTAGGAAAATGCCGCTTTTTGGTGTCAGATCAAAATAACTTCCGTTGTCTTTCTCCACAATATCACGGAATTCATTCTGTGGATCTATCAACATAATATCGTCATCTGTTGCAAGCAGTGTCTGTGACAGCTCAGTCAATTTGATCAGCATGGATTTACCGGAACCAGAAAACCCTACGATAATTCCATGCGGATTCGGCAGTTTCTTTCGATTCCCCACAATGAAATGCTTTGTAGTACGGTTGAGTCCCATCATCTGTCCACCCGGCTCAATGACATCCTGTGCAAAGAAAGGCTGGAATGCCACAAGGGAAGACGTTAAGAAGAAACGCATATAATCTACTTGTCTTCCACCGATCGGAAGTGCCGTATTCCATGCTTTTAACTGTGTATAATCACAGGTTTCTAACACAACACCTTCTCTTTTTCCAATTGACTGCATCTCCTTCATACGTTCTGCAAGTTCTTCCTCGTTATGAGCTGTAACAACAACTAACAGATTTAGAAAGAAGCCTTTTTCATCGTTTTCATCAAGCTGATCGATATAAGACTCGATCTCATTCTTTTTCTTTTCTCTCGGATAGGAAGCATTAATGGCCGGGATTCCTGCATTTCGCTTCTGTTCGATTTCCTCGGTAATGGCTCTTTCGTTATTGACCTGTGCATTGATCAGCTTATCATTCACCAGATCTGTTTCAACCGGGGCATAATCCAGTGTAAGGAAAGATGGATAAGATACATTGGATAAAGAACGAATAAAACTGTCTGAATCAATTGACTGGCGGTAACGATGCCCGAAAAGAACCGTAACAAAGGTATCTCCCATCACCATAAAGTTGGGATGCTGCCGGATACTTCTTGGCAGAATATCATTCTTCCAGTCTTTTTGATGTTTCTTATGATTGGATAACGGAGTGATATATTCCTGTTGCTCCGGATGATTCGGACAGATCAATTTCTGCAGTGATTCAAACCGTTCAAATGCATCCAGCTTTTCAATGCGGCTCCCCCATCCTGCAAATGCTTCCATGATCGTTGTCTCAATTGCATTCAAATACACTCTTGCATTGGTTTCATTATCTGCTCTGGTAGTTACAGTTAAATAACGCAGAGTTGTTACATTCGGATTGGTTTCTTGGATTCGTTCATCCTGCCACTGTCTGATTCCCTTTGCAATGTCCGGATACTCTGCTTTATTCTTTTCTGCACGAATAGACTCCAAAAACTCTTCCATACTCTGATATTCATTGGCTAATGTGATTTTAAATTCTACATCCATCGAATTTAACCAGAACATCAGATCCATTAAAAATGATTTCTGCTCGCCTACATTTTTATTAATGTAATTGATATCCTCAAAAATATAACATCTGTCATAAACCGCCATTTTTTCTTTTGGCTCGATCTTAAAAGTCCCATTTTCAAATGCTCTGTCAATCTGCAGTGACTGCTTTACATTCTTTGGTAGTTTTACGATCGGCATTGTTTTGCTTTTTTTGGACAGAAACAGACTGTTTCCGTTAAAGATTGACATTTATCTTTTCCTCCTTCTTGTAGGTCTTTTTTTTCTCTGTACTTTTTCCTGTTTTGAATCCATAGAAAAGATTCTGTAAGATGAAAAATCTCTTTCTTCCATCTCATAAGGAAGCTCCTTTGTCTTCAGATAAAACCACACGTTTTTGATAGATTCAATCCAGGTCTGCCCCTGATGCTTTACCATTGCAAGGTAAATGATTGGAACCATGAACGGAATTCCTGTATAGATACTAAGATTGATCGCAAGTCCGGTTGTTTTCCACACGGTAAGTGCAATCACTGCAGCAACAAGTAATGCGGCTGCTCCATATCCCAGTTCCCTTGCGGTAAATCCTTTCCATAATTCGTTTTTGTATTGTTCTTCAAAATCTTTGTTCAAATCTATTTTCATATACACGCTCCTTGCTCTATTACAGATTGAATGTTTTATTCAAAAATGTCGGTGCTCCTTTTACGGAAACTGCCATCAAAATCATGTAAACCATAGAATTCAATGCCTGTGCAAATCCATCAAACGCATTGAAAATGGCATTATCGGAGGTAAAAATGGAGATACCGGAGGTGATTCTTCCTGCGATTGCAATCGCAAGTGCGATAATGACAATTTCAAACGTATTGGATAGAAAGCTTTTCATCCATGCATAGGCTGTTCCTTCGATTCCACGTCCTCCTGTAATCGAAGGCATTGCAAGCGGGAATGTTACAACCAGAAGATACAGCTTGATATAGCGGCTGTACAGCGTGATCAGAATCAAGAAAGAACACACCATTGCTACAAGGAAGTAGAACAACCCATAGATCCAGAAAAACATAACAGAACCGACATCCACATCACCAGTAAAGAAGGCCGGCGGTTCAATCATGACCGCCGTTCCTGCCATTGCCGATGCCATTTCAAAAATCTTTTTGATCACGTCCAATCCTTTTACCAATAGTACGTTTAGGACAACCACCTTGATCATTGCTTCGATCATAAGTTCAAGTGTCATATTTTCTTTGAAGTTCCCAACTGCTTTAAAAAATCCCATCATCACAAAAAAGTTCAGACTCATAATTCCGATGGACAAAGCCCACGGATACAATTCATTATTTACATAAGTCCATGTGGCAGAGGAAAACCCTTCCGGTGTCTTTGTCATGATCCCCATACATACTGACATGGCTGTATTCCATATCGCACTGGCAATCTGATAGAACGGTCCATATAATAAACTGCCGTTGAGAAACTCCGGCAACCAGTCTGGCATCTAAATACCCCCTTTTTTTATGCTCCTACACTTGAAGTAATTACTGGGATCAGCTGTGGTGTGATAACTGCAACAAGTCCTCCTGCGATTCGTTTGAATGCCATAGACTGTGCACCACCATCCTGTGAGTTCATGGACTGCGCCCATTCAAAAACGCCCCAGAGCAGATACAGACTTCCGATGGAAGACACGATCGCTGCAATCAGACCATAAATCGTATTAAATCCTGTTTGAATCACCGTACTTCCATCATTTTCCGCTGCTAGTACTGGAAATCCTATCTGCAGTACAAAAACTGCTGACAGCATGAATGAAAGAGCCATCATCGTTACCAATTTTTTTCTATCCAGTTTTATCAGTTTCTTTCTCATTTCCTTAATTCCTCCCAATACGTAAAACTTTCACTAAAATGAAAACTAATACGAGTAATACCACCGCAAAGGTTCCAAAACCTACTAATCCCTTCCATACATCCGGTGTAAACATTGCCGCAGCAATCCCCGCTATAACGCTTAAAATAAATGCGACTATTACTACTATTTTTGTTTTCCAATTACTTCTTCTCATTTTGTGTTCTCCTTTTCAAAATTTTGTTCCTTACATGGAATCCTCCGAATCTTCTGCATATCCTTGATCAATATATCTGTAATCACATTCGCCGTATCACCATCTGATAAATAACGATACAGTGCAGTTTCATAATCCTTATAATGACTGTTCTTTAAATAATCTTTGGATGCACGTAACCGTTTTGCTACTTTCCCTTTCGGGTATTGCTCCAACAAAAGATCTAACGTCTGAGGGATGCTTTCTGTCTTTTCATACAGTCTCCGCAGATTCCGATAGAATTGTTTAGGAAACTTTATTTTTCCCAAGCGTTCTGCATAAAGATACTTCTTGTGTTTTGTAAGAAAAAGATAGATAATTGCTCCTACAAAACAAACTCCGGCAACTAACGCAAAAACGATGCCTGTTCCCATATATTGTAAAGCTGTCATTGGTACTCACCTCTCTACTTCTGACGGAAACAGTCACTTACTTCATGCACTTTCTCCATTAACCGTTCCGGAGACATTGTGTTACTGAAATATCCGGAAGCATAAACTCTGTGTTCCTGTTCATCATAATAAAACTTCACTCCCGGATGCTGTGTATTCAAGCGGACAAGAAGCTTATCAAGGGCTCTGCTTTTCTTCTTTGGGGCTGAAATATCAAATGCTGCTGGCTGTGAAAACAGGAAAACATAATCCAGATTGTTGATATTTACATGCAGCTGTTCGCCATCCTCTGAGTGTCTGATCTCGGAAGAGATATATTTTGGCTCATTTCTAGCCAGATATCGGTTCAAAATAGATGCTGTCAGTTCTTCAAATACAGGTTTCTCTCGCTGTAACTCGCGTTGTTCCTGTTTCCTGCCAAAAGTTGGAATGTAAGTTTCTTCTGTACCGAAATTCGGCACATTTTTTTATTCCTGCGTCCCGGAATTCGGTACGTCTTCCTCTTCTCTTTCCGGTTCTTCTACCTCTTTCTTTTTCTGTGAAATGCTTGATACTAAAGCTAACAAACGATTCTTTTCCGCTTCCATTCTCTTAACATCTTCTGAAAGCTGTTTTTTTTCACTTTGCAGCTGATTATTTTCCTCTTCAACCTGCTTCTTTTCCTCTTCAAGCTGTTTCTTTTTCTTATTTAACTCCTCAAGTTCCTCTTTTAAGTATCTGTTCTCGTTTTCGTAGGTTTTCTTCTCCTTTTCAAGGCTCTGCAGATCTTCTTCATTTCCTTTATTCATTCCACTAAGTAAGGATTCAAAAAACTGGGTTGCTTCTCCTCCCGGCTTTCCATCAGCATCCAAAATAAGTCCGAGCATATCTAACTTGTGTTCAAATGATTCTTTTATCTGTTTTGCCTGGATCTCCATATTTTTAGCTTTTTCAATCTGTACCTGATAACGTACTTCCATGGAATCCTTTGCTGCTTCAAACTCCTGCTCTTTTTTATTAAGTTCTGCTTTGTCATGTTCAAGCTGTTTTCTTTCCTCACAGAGCTGCTGATACCTGATTTGCTGATTCTGTTCATCTTTATACAGTGATTCTTGTTGTTGTTTTAGTTCCTGCTCTTTTTGGTTTAATGTTTCTTTTTCCTGCTTCATCGATTCAAGCAGCTTATTTAATGCATTTTTCTGCTTTAGATAATCCTGCTCTCTTTGCTGAAACAGTTTCTCTCGTTCTTGATAGATCTCATTCAGATTCCGGTAAAGCGGATCCTGATTTGTTTCATTTGTCATAATGTTCCATTCTCTCCTTTCTTCCTTCTTCGTGCAGAAAACATCCCTCCGATCACAGCCACAGACATACCTAGCAAAACAGAAAAAGCAAAAATCTTATTTTCTTCCCCTGTTTTTGGTGCTGGACCACTCAGAATTTCTTCTCCTGTGTTCTTTTCCTCTTGCGTACCGAAATTCGGTACATCTTTTTCTTCGCCTTCATTTGTACCGAGATTCGGTACATTTTCTTTTTCGACCTCTTGAGCTTCCAGCTTCTGTACGCTTTTTAGTTCTTCCCGTTTCATGTCTCCACCAGTTTTGAGCATAAAAAATGCACCGAAGCCGCAGCCGATGCCAAATAAAAAGATCAGGATGGTAATGATTACTCTCTTCATCCCACTTTTTTCCTCCCTCTAAAGGATCAGTTTTTCTTTTGTTACTTTGCAATTGACAACCAAACGATACGGAGTCCTTGAATATCCGGTACAGGTTGCTAAAGTAAAGGTCTGCACATCCTCTTGATCCATTTTCCAGTCATCCTGAAATACCGCATCTTTTTTATGACAGGAATATACAGACACGATCGTAAGTCCCTTGGTTCTCTCCGGCGTATAGATATAAATACTTTGTGCTCCATTCTCATCCACTGTAAGTTCATCTAATCTACCAAAGATCTGCCCGGACATCATGTTATGTCCAAAAAGACAGGTGTGAGGATCTGACAGCTTTTCGTTTGCATGGGCAAAAGTAAATACCGAACCCAAGATACTGTACTTTCCATCAAATCCTTTGCTTAAGTATTCCCTATCGGTTTTGCCATGTAAAATTGGCTCATCCACTCCGATCTGCGGGATATAGAGCCATCCAATGATATCCGGATTGACTTCTTTTAATAGTGCAAAATCAATTCTCCGGTTCATTGGATTGGATGCATCCTCATCACTCTCCGGTACTACTGCAGTCTTTTTGATTGCTTCATGACTGATCTTCGCTTCCAGAAATGGTTTATGTTCCCGGTATGCAAGGATACCAAAGAATACCGCCATTCCAAGTAAAATCACGATAAGAACTCTGTATACTCTGTCTCTCATTTAATATTTCCTCTTACGCATTCTGATGATGCATACCACTGCTCCAACCACGCAGATTCCGGCAAGTCCTGCATATCTCCATGTATTTTCTTCCAGATTTGTCTGTGGAGCTGTATTTTCTTCCTTGTCCGGCTTTTCTGTATGTTTCGGTTCGATCACAACATCATACTGCATCTCTCCCTCGGAATCACTCCAAGTTGGAACTGCAATCAAGGACGGTTCAACCGTATCATACCTTTCCGTATCTTCTGCAGAGATCAGATACACACCTACTTCCAGATTTTTAAATGTAACTGTTCCGTTTGCATCTGTCACATTTGTATTCGTGCTTTCTTCTGCTTTGGAAAGTAGCTGCTCCGCCGCATTTTTAAGATCATTGGAGTTTTCAATCGCATTGAGATCTACCCCTGCGTCTTTATAGGACTTGAGCAGCACGTATTCTCCCTGCACAATCTCTGACACTTTCTGACATCGGATTTTTACATTGCTTTTGTCCGTCCCTGCTTTTCCATCGGTAAGGACTACCTCGATACTTCCGGTTCTGGCCTGTTCTACCTCTTCTAAGTTCTTTTTTTCCGGCAGGACTTGTTCTCCTGCTTCGGTTGTTGTTTTATCGATCACCAGATCTTTCTCATTTAATGTTGCTGTATCTGCCGCACTTACGGTTGACACGCTAAGAGCTGCAAATACACACGCAGCGACCAAAAGCCGCTTATATCTTACCATCTTCATATGTCTCCCTTCTGTTCCATAAATACAATCCGATTGCTACTGCAGCAAACAAAAATGGCAGACAAAAGAAAATCAGTTCCCTTGCAGACGGAAGTTCCTGCTTGATTGCATCATGCTGTGCTTTCTTATATTCCACCCGCTTTCCAGTCACCAGTAATCTGTGGGTATTGATTCCATAAGGTGTACAAGTAACCAGTGTCACAAGATCCTGCCCGGCTTCGATCTGCAGGGCAGAAACATCTTCCGGTTCTACCACCTGAATCTTACATACTTTATAAGCAAGCGTGTCATTTCCAATCCGTAGAAAGAAGAGATCTCCTTCCTTCATTTCATCCAACCGGATCAAAAGCTTCGAACTTGGAAGCCCTCTGTGTCCGGTCAGCACACAATGGGTATTCTCTCCTCCGGTTGGAAGGCTTGTCCCCTGCAGATGACCGATCCCATTAGACAGTGCGGTATCATCCGTTCCATGATAGATCGGCAGTTCCACATTGATCTTTGGGATATCCAGACTTCCCATCGTCCCGTTGCCTGAGATGTTCAGCTGTTCCTCATAGCTTTCATCACTTAAGACCGCGGTATCGGAATCATCTACGATTGCTCCTCCTGTCTGGTAAAGCATGTCATTATAAGCGATCGCCTGGTTCATGATTTCCTCAAGCTTCGTATCATCCTTTTTGCTTACTGCACTTTGGTAAGTAGCAACGGCATCTGACTGATGCCGCTGCTCGATCACATTCCAGATAATTGGAAGACAACAGAGTGCAAATCCAAGAATGAATAGAACTGCTGTGCTCCATTTTTTTCTCATGCAATCTCCTTTCCTTTTGGCTTAGATCTCTTCGTCTTTCTTACGTCCTTTTGCAATCGCAACACTCATAAGAACAACGCCTGCACCAAGCAGAATGACTACACTTGATGTACCAGTGATTGGAAGCTTCTTTCCGACCTGATTCACGATCGTAATATTTGCAGAACCATCTTCAACATCAGTTGTCAATGTCTTATCTTCTGACTTACTCAGTCCGTTATAGAACGTCTTAATATTTGCCTTTGCGTCAAATGCTGTAAGAGTTTTATCTGTTGCTCCATCCCCTTTGACATAGCTGTCACGCTCTGTTGTAAATGTTGCTTTGAGTTCCAGCTTGATCGGATCCTTTAATAAACGGTATCCGTCCGGAGCGTCTGTTTCTTTGAGATAGTAAGTACCACTGTCAAGTCCGTAAATATGGAATGTACCATTTGCATCGGAAACCATTTCTACTGCTGTGTCTGGTTTTGTACCGCCGGTATGGTCTGTGCCACCAAGGGAATCACGGTTGATTACAATATATCCGTCCTGCCCTGTTTTCACATAGACTTCATTTTTACATTCTGCATCACTGTACAGGCGGAATTTTGCTCCATCCAAAACTTTATCATGGTCATTGGTCTTGATTGGATTTAAGCGGTAAGTGAAGCAGACTACCGTATCCCATGGAGTATAGCCAGTTTTTCCTTCTCCTTCAGAATCTGCATCATTGGAGAACTCAAGACGTACATCATTTTCAAATCCCGGACGTCCTGTGTTCTTTGCCGCTTTGTCATTGAGTGTTGCGTTGTATGTAAGTGTAACGGTCTGACCATACGTATTCTCTTTGCGGTTATCCACTGCATCAAACTCACGGTCTACGATTGCCTTCAGATCTGCAATTGCAATCATAAAAGTATCTCCATTTCCCGGATTTTCTGTAACTACAAACTCACTGTTATTCAGTGTATAAGTCTTATCTTTTCCGTCTACTGTTCCGGAGATTTCAATCTTAACGCTCTTCTTATTGAAGGTCAGTGCGTCATTCATCACATCATGCCATGCATAGTAATAGGTATCATATCCATTGATATCCGGCACATTGGATGTATACATATACGGTACAGTCTGACCAATCTCATAGTCACCAATGTCATTCCATCTGTCTGCATTTGTAATATTTTCATTGGCATCATCTTCCTGAATCTTCTTTGTTACACTTGGATAATCAGACTTGATCACAACCTGTGCTGCCGGATTCGCTGTGTTTACCATACAAAGAGAGCTTGCAGAATGTGTTCCCTCTACGTTGGATACTTCATCAATGACATAGTAGCCATACTGTAGTCCATCCAGACGAATGGAATTATCGGAACGAACATTTTTTACTTTGACCACTTCCGGTGATTCATTTAATTTCACCATCTCATCTCTTAATTCCTCGATGAAGTAACGGAATGCACTGTAACGGCTTTCTAAGGTCTGATCTGCAGTTGCCCCTTCCACCGGATAGTTATTTAAGGACTGAATGTAATCAATGACCTGATATTCTGTCACATCTGCAGCTGAAATTGTTGTACCTGCCTTTGTCAGTGCTTTTGCTACGACATTCTTTAAGGCCTGCTCATAAGCCGGATTGAAAGTATAATTGATGGATTCCCCACCTTTTGCATTCTCTGCATCAAACAGTTTATAAACATTGAACTGCTTTCCAACCAATGTCTGTCCATCATTTCCGGCAATATCAATATGGGCCTGTCCACTTCCCATCGTGGCAACACCCTTCACGGTACTGTACTCTGCTCCATCTGCCGCATAAACAATCGCAGACATTCCATGTTCAAACATTGGTACTGGAATGGAACTGATCGCACCTGCTAAAGCAAGGGTTCCTGTTAACATGAAAGTTACTCGTTTCTTATTAAATTTTGTCATTTTTTTCATTCTCTTTCTCCTTCGTATTTCCTTTTTTCATCTGTCGGATTATCGCTACAGCCATACAAGCAAGGCCTAACACAATAAGAATTAAAGTTGCATGATTTCCAGTCTCTGGCATCTGTAATCCGGTGTGGTTTTCTACCTTCAGATTCACAATTCGCTCATGCGGAGTTCCTTCAATTGCGTAATCTTCGGAATCTTTTGTATGAAGTTCGCCATTTACATAGTATTCATACTCTCTCTTATCATTGAACTTGGTATAGATCTCATAGACATAATCATTTCCCTTTGCATCTTTTGGGATTCGGTATCCCTGCGGTGCTTTTGTTTCCTTGATGTAATACTTTTTCTCTACTTCTAATGGACTGGTTGTAGCAACACCAGTGCTATCTGTAACAATCTTGGATACCTCTTTCGTACAGTCAGCATCTTCGTAGATCGTAAACTCTGCACCTTCCAGTAATTTTCCTTTTTCATTGACTTTTGTTACTTTCAGCTGATACGGAGCCAAGGTATCTTCCACACCTAAACGTGCGGTTCCTTCTTTTTCAACCTCAAACCGCATGGAATTATCCTTTGCTGTATTGGAATTCAAGGTAATTGTATTGTCTTTTGCAACCGTAAATGTTACAACTCCGCTGTTTACAGTGTACTCATCTGGTACGGATACTTCTCGTACTTTATGCTGTCCATAGCCTAATGATTTGAATTTACATGCTCCGTTTGCATCCGTTGTCACGGTCTCTGTGCTTCCGTCTGGTTTTGTATGCTCAAAAACAGCACCTTTAATCGCATAGTCTTTTCCTTTTTCTTTTTTGACAATGTTCAAATCCAAAGACTGCTCTGCGATTGTTGGTTCATTGTAGGTATAGACAAACTCGGAACCATTATTTCCACTTGTGATTTTGACCGTATATACAGTTGGATTGATTAAATATCCTTCCGGAGCCTGGGTTTCTTTGATTGTAATAGTACCGAGTGGTAATTGCTTACTTCCAGTTGGTCCGGTATATAATTCATCCCCTGAAACTAAATATTGGGAATCATAGTATGCAAATCCATCTGCATCTGTTCTGAACACCCATTTTTTAGTAACAGTCTTTCCACTTGCTGCCGGGTCAGAATCCATTTGTACTCCTGCATAGAATTTCACTTTAAACAGTGCTCCTTTTAGCGGCAGGGAACCTTCCGGTTTGTTCAGATTCGTTTCCTTATCCACTTTTCCAAGCAGTACACCAACCGGATCCATCGTTGGTTTATCTGATACTTTTAATACACTTGTTTCTCCTGACTTAACAGTTATCGTATAAGTGGTTTTATCAAGTGCATAGCCTTTCGGTGCTGTTACTTCTTTTACATAATAGGTTCCTGCAGTTAATGTCAGTGTATTGGAGTCACCATTGGCATCCGTTGTAAGGGTTCCAACTTTGGAAGCTCCGGAAAGTGATTTCTCACTATATACACCATAGACTGCATCTTTCAGTGAATAGCAAGCATTTCCATTGGTTATAGATGTATCAGAGCTGGATTTTTTTAGCTTTGCATAACCGGATGGATTGTATGTACCAGACCAGGAAGATAACGGCTGTCCGTTCCCCTGATAGATCACACCTTTCGCATCCGTAAAATACTTATAATTTTCCCAAGCCCACACTAAACCATTTGCATAATAATCCCCTTTATGGGTAGACAGCCAGGTACCACAAGCACACTTCACACCATTTCCTGTTTCAATCTGTACTCCATCCGCAAACCATCCATGCACTGCATTAAGTACCCACCAGACTGCACATTGCTTCATAAGATACTCGTAATCACTATTGATTGATTTACACATGTAATGGTCATAGTAATACATCATTGCAGCTACTGTCTGAATCGTTTCTTTATTATAGATGGTAGATGCATCCACGCCTGTTTTTTTTCCTGCTTTAAAACTATCCATAGGATCTGCACAGAAAAGTGGTTCCTTTGTATCTGTATTTCCTAGCAGTCCTTCCCTCCATGTCAATAATTGTGGCCAGGAAGGATCATTATAGTTAATCACATCGATTCGACCAATGCTATTGCTTTTTATTCTACCTGTATTAATCACATCACCGGCAGCTCTTGCAGCTTTCGCTCTTCTTGGCATACTCGATGTATTGGCTTGAGCATCTGATTCCGCAAACCCAACGCCAATTTCTTTTAAGAGCTGCTTCATTTGACGTTCTGTCTCTAAATCCTTCTCAACATCTTTCTCTGGTTCTTTATCTCCATCGGTAACATCTTGCTGTTCTGCCACATTACTTGATGGATCTGCGATTGTCTCACTTTGAACCTTATCTGCTTCAGCATTCTCTTCGGCAGATACCATGTTAAAAGAGAAGGACGTTATCAATACCATTACTGCCAGTAGAACTGCCAAGACTCGGCCTCTCTTTTTCCTTTTTTGTTTCATCTGATTTTTCTTTCCCTCCTAATTTCTAAGTTAAGCTGTTATTGTTCCTCCTTCCAAGAAAGTTAAAATCAAGCTTTTTCTTTCCATGGTGGAGCCCTGGAACATCTTCGAATTCCCATTTTTCTTCCTCTTTCTCTTAAAATTGTGTACAAAAAAAGAACCACGCTTTTGTGATTCTCTTTCGTGTACCGAATTTCGGTACATTTTTATTTTCTTGCTCCGCAGGAACAAACATATCCATCAACAACCGTTTCATCGTATGCCGCACTGTCCTGTACCCAGCGTGTTCCATAGACTGCCTCATGATGTACCGTTGTTGTGACTGGACGTGTACCATACTCTATATGATGTCCACCACCCTCATACGCTAATGCATGTGCTTTTTCATGTTCAATTACATTATTTGTAATATCAGCTCCACACACATTGCAGCAATCCCATGCATAATCCTCATAGATAGTCACTTGCTCATCCCATGCTTCCTGCTCAACATACTGCTCATTGTGTCCGGTAGCTTCATGGTGTACAACATGTGTCTGTGCTACATAATTATGCTGATGTACTGATTCTGTCTTATTAGAATTCTCTTTATTACTTCCACTGTTTGTTGCAGGTTTTGCAGGAGTAGACGCTGATGCGGAAGGCTTTGTTGTTTCCTGCTTTTTATTAGAAGTAGATGGATTCGTTTTATTTGATGTCTCCTTCTTCTTTGAGTCACTTTTCGAGTCATTCTTCTTGGAATCATTTTGAACTGTATTTTCTTGCTTAGAAGTATCTTTCTTTGCATCATTCTTCTTAGAGTCTTCCTTCTTAGCATCCTCTTTCTTAATAGTCTCTTTTTCAAAAGATTCCTGTTCCATCTCAACCGTCTCTTCTTTTTTCTGGTTATTTATTAAATCATCTGACTTCTTTTCTTCTGTTGCTATTGATGCTTTTTTATCTACTGTTTTAGTTTTATTACTTTCTCCACACCCAACAAAAGTAATAATTACTGTCATAATCAGAAACAATACTCTTCTTAATTTTCTTCTCATTTCTATTCTCCAATTATATTATATCAAATGCTTTTTTACTCATCTAGGTTACTTTAGGTACACTTTTTTACGGATAGAATTGAACAACTTTCCGCTTGTTTAATTAATATAGACGCTTGCTACAATGAATATTCTGCTTATATTATCCGGCATCTATTTCATTCGATTGATATCCATACCAATCATGCTGTATTTCCAAGCTGTAACCAACCGGTCTGCATAGCACCACTGGAATTGAGATGATACCAGCTACCTCCGACTTTTTCCCAACCATTCGCCATTGCTCCACTGGATTTCAGATAATACCAGGCGTTACCACTATGCAGCCAGCCGGTTCTCATATCTCCTCCGGCATTCAGATAATACCAGCTTCCACCAATTTTCTGCCAACCGGTCTGCATATAGCCGTTCCAGTCAAAGTGATACCAACTTCCGTTGATCATCTTCCACTGGTTTCTTGGATAAGAACCATCTGCATTTTGATACCACCATCCGGCACTGTCTTTTATCCACTGCGGTTCTTTCTGTGCTTGCGTAGCAACTCCATAATTATCTGCCTGATATGCTGAAGCTTCTCCATTTGTTCTTTGTATTTCTTCCGCCATTGTTATGAGTGGTGACTGGATACACATTGCCGCACAAGTCAAAACTGTAAGCCCTCTCTTTAGATAGTTCTTCATACCTTTTCTCTCCTTTTCATGTTGTACCGAATTTCGGTACATTGTTTACTGATAATTGATTTTTCTCATATTGTACTGCTCTAATATGAACCGTGTACTCTCATTATCTCCACCTTCACTGTCTGGATGGAAAATATTAAGCAACAACTTTTTTCGTTTAGACAAGCTGTCCAATGAATCGCAATTTTTATATATATCAAAGCCTTGCTTTGCATTTCTCGCTTGTTTCAACTCCCATTCCTTTCGTTCATACAAGACACGATAATGTTCTCTTTCTTCCTCTAATTCCTGAATTTGCTTTTTTAATCCAGGCACTTCCGTAGCATCAAGACGTTGTAGTAAATCTTTGATATCATCCTCAGCAATTTTCTGCTCAAATTTAAGTTGTCCTACTTTCATCTTCCAATACGCAGCAGATGATTCTAATTCTTTATAGTCATTTTCCCTGATTTTCAAATTTTTCTCCAACAAGTTATTACAAATTCTCAAATCTTCGATATTTTTTTCTAAAGTCTCACATTTACATCGGTACATAAATTCACTTTGAGTAAGTCTTTTAAGATCATCTTTTTTAGCCCGATGCATGTAAATATCTTCTGTTATAAGAATTCCCCATGACATGATCAGCCACATCATCCAGTAGAGCCATTGAAATGAAATTAACGCAATTACACTAAACACAATCATGCAGAGAGCAAAAATTACTGGAATGATTTTTGAAAAAATTATGGAGGATGTGAATCTTAAGAAGCAACAAACAAACCATAATCCAATAAATACTAAGAGATTATATTGCACCTCTTTGTCCATGATGTACTTATACAAAAATATTAATTTTATGAATATTTGTTTCATGCTTCATCCCTTCTTTTTCTAAAAAACGTAAGTTTTATACACTTTAATTGTTTACTTTATGTAGGAAGTACCTAGCACGTCTCACCCGGAGCATATGCGACCGGATATGGTAGGGCGGCAGCTACTTTAATTTCATTTCTTAAAGGGACAATCATTGAAAAATAGATTTCCCTTTTTTAATTGAAAATGATCTCACTTTTTACATATTCCTCTGCCTGATGTCTGATCTGATTCATATGTCTTGTCCATGCCATACCATCTTTGGCTTTATCCGGTGCCGGATCACGTTCCAGCAATTGTTTTTCCAACACATCCATTCTTTCATCTGCTGTCTTCTGAATATCAATCAGATGTTGATTTAATTCATCCATCAAAAGCATCGAAGAATAGACAGCTGGTTTGTGTTTTTGTAGGTACTCTTTTCTCATGATTCCCCATCTTCCTATATATCCATCCACCTTTTCCAGTGACAGATTCGGCAGTAGGAATTCGCC
>ENA-OUQM01000867-OUQM01000867.1-human-gut-metagenome-genome-assembly--contig:-NODE-867-length-18644-cov-4.349992_pt1 | contig 18644 bp, 13 predicted proteins | sample MGYA00237949_ERZ548830 | MGnify/ENA primary metagenome ERZ548830 (study PRJEB26490, sample SAMN05194706) | human gut metagenome | biome: terrestrial biome; feature: human-associated habitat; material...
CCCGCCCGCATCCGCACTTTTTTCTTCGTAAATATAGCTACAGGTTTTTTGGAAATCAAATCGACGTAAATATCCGCGCCGAATTCCTCACCGTCCGCATACTGCTGGATCAACAGCGGCTCTTTGCTATAACGGCACAGCACACCAAGAAGCTCGCGGTTGTCCACCCGGCTGATGCCGACGCTTCCGCAGCCCCGAACAGGCTTTACAAATACCGGGAACGCAATCTTCCCTTCCGCGTAATCCGAGTCAAACTCTTCCAGAGATGCGCTCGTATACAGCACCGGCAGTCCGTTTTTCTGCAGCAGGGAGAAAAAGCCGTACTTATCCCGGCAGACTGCAACGCTTTCTGCGTCCGATACAATCGCTGTGATCCCTTTTTCCTCAAACTTCTTCCGGTTCTGCGCCAGCAGATCCAGCTCATCCTCAAACAGTGGAAGCAGGGCATTGACCTGTTCCCGCATGCAGATTTCCAGAATCCTGTCTTCGTATCCGGGATCCTTCATCGGCGGTACCAGATAAAATGCGTCCGCCTCGTACAGCGCAGGTGCCCACGGGCTGCAGTCCGTCACGATTACCCTTCCGCCGCCCGGCAGACTATGAAAGGCTTCTTTAAAAAAACGTACCAGCTTATTGCGCGTTCCGCAGCTCAAAATCAAGATCGTCGTCATTTTTGTTCTTCTCCATACAACATGCTGTTCTGCATATATTCCTTCGGCGTCCAGCGGTTTCTGATCTTATAAAGCTTCCCGTCCCGGCGAATATAAACGTCCGGGAAATATTGGATAAACAACGGATTCAGGCTCATCGTATAGCCGCCCACATTTTCGTAAACAATCCGGTCGCCCTCCATCAGCTCGATTCCGTCGCGGTATTCAAAAATCCGGTCCACTTCCATGCAGGAATAGCCCGATACGCACTGGTGCGCCATCGTTTTTCGCTGCTCTGCACCCGGATTTGCCTCATTCAATTCCAGATGGAACAGGTGGCTGCTTTTAATCATCGTCGGGTCGATATTGAAACGGCTTCCGTCCGTGATCAAATACCGCTCGTTTCCGATATCACGCACATCCACAACGCCTGTTACAAACGTACTTGCCTTTGACAAAAGAGAAATGCCCGGTTCAACGATTAGCGTTGTTTGTTCTGGCGTAAATTCTTCTTGTAAAACCTTCGCCACAGCCGGAAAATAATCCGGATACTGCGGACGCCCTTCCAGACCGCCGCAATAACCGCCGCCCAGATCCACATAAGACAGGTTCAGGGAAAATTCCCGCTTTAATTTACATGCCATCGAAGCAATTGCTTCGAATACCGCGACACTTCTGGACTTACTGCTGGAATGCAGATGTAAGCCCGTGACCTCAACATTCGGAATGCGCCGCACGCGCTCTAAAACGGCTGCAAATGTCCCGTTTTCATAGCTGAATCCAAATCTTCCTCCGGCTTCGCCCATCGTTGTCTGCCCCGGGCACATTTTTTCCAGATCAAAATTGACCCGGATTCCGACCCGAAACGTCTGTGTCGGATGCGCTGCTGCCAGCTCTTCCATCCAGTCCAGCTCCCGTCTGCCGTCCATATTCAGGATACCGCCTGCAAGCAGCACCCGTTCAAACGACGGACGTTTTTTGACCGGTCCATTGTATACAATTTCAGAATCTGAAAAACCAAGTGCACCAGCCAGCGAATATTCATCGTCGGATACAACCTCCGCCATCACGCCGCCCGTCTTTAAAAAGGTCACCAGCCACGGCAGGGAATTCGTTTTGAAGGAATATCCAATCCGGTAATTGCCCCAGGATGTTTCCAGGGAGCTTTTCAGCATCTGAAAATCTTTCGTCAGCTGATTTTCGTCGATTACAAAATAGGGAGTCTGATATGCCATACTTTTCTCCTTATGAAGGAACCGTTCTGCCAAAACGACAAAACGGTTCGGTTTTCTGCTTTTATCGCAGCTCTTCTTTTGTTGTATGCGTCTCTTATACGCCCTTTACCAGCTCCAGACGGTTGACCGCCGAGAACATTGCGCGTACAGATGCTCTTGTGATGTTGGAGCTTACGCCGACACCATAAGTAACGCGTCCGCTCTCTGCATCCATCATATGGATATATGCTGCTGCCTGCGCGTTGGAACCGTTCTGCAGCGCATGCTCCTCGTAATCAAGCACTCTGATATTCATGCCGAAGGTAAGCTGCAGTCCTCTCTTGACCGCATCGATCGGGCCGTTGCCGACTGCATCGAATGTACCGGGCTTGCCTGCCAGCGTGTAGTCCACGATAACCTTTGTATCGAATTCGCCGGATTCCACATCTCCGCTCAGATCCTCGATTCTCAGCTTCTTGAAGTGCAGAGGTTCCTTCTGATCCAGATATTCGCGTTTGAAGTTGTCCATGATCTGCTGCGGGGAAACCTCGCCCTGCTTCTCGGATATCTTCTGGATAACATTTGCAAACTCTTTGTGCATCGCCTTGGGCAGCTTGAAGCCAAAATAAGTATCCATAACGAAAGCGACACCGCCCTTGCCGGACTGGGAATTGATACGCACGATGGGCTCGTACTCCCTTCCGATATCGGCAGGATCGATCGGCAGATAAGGAACCTGCCAGATTTCGCTCTTTCTCTCCTTCATTGCCTGCACGCCCTTGTTGATCGCATCCTGATGGGAACCGGAGAATGCAGTAAATACCAGCTTGCCGGCATAAGGATGTCTCGGATGGATCGGGATCTTGCAGCATCTTTCGTAAATATCGATAATATCGTTGACATGTCCGATTTCCAGCTCAGGGTTGATGCCCTGGGAGAACATGTTGTAGGCGATATTTAAAACGTCCACGTTACCGGTACGCTCGCCGTTTCCAAACAGCGTTCCCTCGACACGCTCTGCGCCTGCAAGCAGCGCCAGCTCCGCGCTCGCAACACCGGTTCCTCTGTCGTTGTGAGGATGGATACTTAAAATAATGCTCTCTCTGTTTTCAAAATGGCGGTTCATCCACTCGATCTGATCCGCATAAACGTTCGGCGTATTCATCTCTACAGTAGACGGCAAATTGATAATGATTGGATTTTCTTTCGTTGCGCCCCAGGTTTTCTGAACTGCGGTACAGATTTCAAGCGCAAAGTCCAACTCTGTTCCGGTAAAGCTTTCCGGAGAATATTCCAGAACGATCTTGCCCGGGAAGTCTGCAGCATATTTTTTTACCATCTCGGTTCCCTTTACCGCAATGTCCACGATATGCGGACGGTCCATGTGGAACACAACGTCTCTCTGCAGGGTAGAGGTAGAATTGTAAATATGTACGATGGCCTGCTTACAGCCCTGAATCGATTCAAAGGTGCGCGCGATCAGCTCTTCCCGGCACTGTGTCAACACCTGAACATATACGTCATCCGGAATCATATCATGCTCGATCAGGTGGCGCAGAAAATCGAATTCAATCTGGCTCGCTGCCGGAAAACCAACTTCGATTTCCTTAAAGCCCAGCTTTACCAGATACTGGAACATTTCGATCTTTTCTTCTACTACCATCGGATCTACCAGTGCCTGGTTACCGTCGCGCAGGTCTACGCTGCACCATATGGGTGCTTTCTCAATCTCTTTGCCTGGCCACTCGCGCTCCGGATAGTCAATTACCGGATTACGGCGGTATTTCTGATAATTCATCATTGCTTTTTCTCTCCCTTCGTGTCCTGTCATTCTGACTGTATTTATGAGCAATGTAGCTGTCATTTTATTATAAGATACCGGGTTGCGAGACCACGAAACACCTTTTGGCCCTGGTATCAAACAATAGAATGCACGCTCTGCGAGCATTCTATTGTCATGAAAAAGAGGAACCCAGCCTGAAAATCTGCTCCAGGTCTGACCTCCTCTTCTGATCTCTTCATGAAACAGTCCTGTTCCACTCAAGGAAACAATCCTGCTCAACAAAGTTCTTCTGCTGCACTTGCAGTTTACTCCCCCAGTCCGCCTTCAATTGCCTCGGTCAGGGCTGTCAGCGCTTCTTCTTCGTCCGGTCCGTCGCATATCAGTTCAATTTCATCGCCACATTTTACACATGCGCCCAGAACACTTAGAACGCTCTTCGCGTTTGCTGTGCTGTCCCGAAATGTAAACGTAATCAGCGATTTATATTTGATTGCTTCCTTGCATAGATTTCCAGCCGGTCTTAGGTGAAGTCCTGTCGGGTTTTTGATTACTACCTTCTGGCGTACCATATCTGTTCTCCCCTTTCCGCCCGATGCGGATCTTTACATGATTATCATACCATTATCGCACCCATCTGGCAAGCACCAACCCGTTCCAAAAGCCCCATCTGCAGCCGGAACACAAGTTACATCCGGATTACAGCATCAGCTGCTGAATCAGATCTGCAATTCTATGTGCTTCCTTATCAATGCGTGCTTTGTCCTTCCCCTCGATCATGACACGCACCTTCGGCTCTGTGCCTGAAGGACGGATCAATACGCGGCCTTCTCCTGCGAACTCTTTTTCCAGCTCTTCGATCGCAGCCGCGATTTCCGGATATTCCATAAAGTGCTCTTTGCGGTGATTCGGAACGGTAACATTAACCAGTGCCTGCGGCAGGACTGTCATAATCTTGGAAAGCTCAGACAGCGGTTTTCCGGTCACTACCATAACCTCTAACAGATGCAGCGCAGACAGCAGACCATCACCGGTCGTATTTTCATCCAGGAAAATAATATGACCGGACTGCTCACCGCCAAGGCTCGCGCCGATTTCCCGCATACGCTCCAGCACATAACGGTCACCGACCTTGGTTTTTTCGATATGGATCTTTTCTTTCTCACCAAACAGAAACAGACCAAGGTTACTCATGACAGTCGCCACGATCGTGTTCTGTTTCAGCTTGCCCATGTTGCGCATATGTGCACCTACAATCGCCATGATCTGATCACCATCCACGACGTTGCCCAGCTCATCCACTGCCAGCAGGCGGTCTGCATCGCCGTCAAACGCCAGACCGATATTTGCCTTTTCGTAAACAACGCGGGCCTGCAGCTCTTCCATATGGGTTGAGCCACAGTTTGCATTGATATTCGTGCCATCCGGCATATTGTGAATCGGAACAACCTGTGCGCCAAGCTGACGCAGAGCTTCTATGGAAGTATAATGAGATGCACCCTCTGCACAGTCCACAACCACCTTCAGGTTCGTCAGATCCACCGGAACTGCCCGAACTGCATGATTAATATATTCCTCTCTTGCGTCCTTGCGGTACTTGATCCGTCCAACGCTGGAGCCTGTCGGAAATTCCACACGATTCATGTTGTTCTTAATCAGGGCTTCGATCTCATCCTCCAGAGCATCCGGCAGCTTGTAGCCATTGCCGTCAAAGAATTTAATGCCATTAAACTCCATCGGGTTGTGGGATGCAGAAATCACAACACCGGCTTCTACCTTATATTTCTTGGTCAGATAAGCGATTGCCGGAGTCGGAATCACGCCCACATAAACCGCATTTGCGCCTACGCTGCAGATTCCTGCCATCAGTGCATTTGCCAGCATATCGCCAGACATTCTTGTGTCACAGCCAACCATAATTGTAGGTTTGTGCTTGTTTTCACGGGTCAGGACATATGCACCTGCCTGCCCCAACTGCATCGCCAAAAGCGGCGTCAGCTCTTCATTTGCAACACCTCTTACACCGTCCGTTCCGAACATTCTCGACATGATCTCTTCCTCCTGTTATAAAACCGCAAAGCTTTCGGGATTTCATTTGCAGCCCTGATTCAACCCACAAATGCTGCATCGCCTGCTCCGGGCGCTATTCACATTTTCTCCTGCCCGGCTTTTCTTTTACTGATCTCCCTGTGCGTCTGTATTCGAAGCCGCAAGCTGAGTCAGACGCACCTGCACCGTAACCGCATTGACCTGATCCACAGAAGCGGGAAGCAAAAATTTCACCGTCACTTCCTGTTCTCCTGCCGTCACAATGCCGTTTTCATCTATCAATGCAGACAAATCCGCGTGAGGCGTGATTGTCCCTGCATCCACATGATTCAAATTGTCCTGCAGACCTCTGACTGTCAGCTGCAGATTCTGTCCGCTGACTGCTTCTGCCAGCCAACCGTCCGGAATGTTCAAAAGCTGGACGCTGTCCGCATCAAAGCTGATCGTCTTGCGTCGGATCTGCTCGATATCCGCGGATACCGTTACTGTTCCGTCAAAATCAGCATCCGCAAGCGATATGTCCGAAGGAAGATATTCTCTGATATCAATCGTATTAGTCACCGGTGCCGTCGCATCCGTCAGATCAAGTTCCTCTGCCGGGATCGTGATCTCCGAGATCTTATCCAGCACAGCCGCCCGCCCTGCAATTTTCACCGTTGCAGGAGACACCGTTACCGTTCCAGTCTGTTCATAACCATCCGCCGGTTCTCCTATAGCGGAAGCATTGATTGTGACCTCCTTTGTCTCCAGAATCGGAACGGTCACCTTTACGCTGTCCACATTTTTGCGGATTTCACTGCTGGTGATTTCGTTGCCGTCTGCATCCAGCAGGCGGATTGTCGCATCGATTTCCACATTCGCTGTCACATTATCCAGAGAAATATCCACCACTGCGCGGCTTACCGCATTCACCGCTGATTCCGGGCCGCTGATACTGAGTGTATTGGTTTCCATATCGATCCTGCCGGTCGCATATCCATCCGGAAGTACCCCGTTTTTGGCAACCTCTATGCTTAACTGTCTTGTCTTTTTATTTTCTACCTGTAACTGTACATACTGTCTGTCTGAAGCGATCTTTTCCACATCCAGGCCGCTGCTTAACGACAACTCGATCGGTACACGCCCGTCATCTGTAATTTCAGACAGGTCTGCCTTTGCCGTCACGCTCTGCGCATCGATTGCGCTGATTGCAGACTTCGGTGCGCGCACGGAAACACGGATCGTATCGGAATTGTCCACTACACGGTAGGTTTTCCCCTGTCCAGTCAGTGCCCCCGTATTGGTCAGCTGTACCTGTACATTATTGATATATTTATTTATCACCGGATCATTGATGTCAACCGCCAGCATCCACAGCACAACGGAAATCAACACCGCCATAATCTTCAGACCCAGATTGTGCATGAGCTTACTTTTCATTGTGGAACCACCCCTTCCAGCGTTTGTGCGCTTTCTCATCGGTCGGTTTTTTCTGAATAGATCTCAGCTTTTCTTCCAGTTCCTCCGCCGTCAGTCCTCTGCTTAACGTTCCTTCATAAGCGACGCTGATCTTGCCATTTTCCTCTGACACGATCACTGTCATGGAATCCGTTACCTCGGAAATACCGACGCCTGCACGGTGTCTCGTTCCGAGATCCTTGCTCAGACGCATATTGTCCGACAACGGCAGATAGCAGGTCGCATAGGTCACGCGGTTCCCCTGTACGATCACTGCGCCGTCATGTAACGGCGTATTTTTTTCGAAAATATTGATCAGCAGCTGGCTGGTCACAATACCATCCACTGCAATGCCAGTACGTTCATATTCTGCCAGGGAGTCCAGCTGTCTGACAACGATCAGCGCGCCCGTCTTTGCCCGGGACATTTCCACACAGCCCTTTACGATCTCGCGGATCGTCCGGTCGGAAAAGAGTCCCTCCTCCGGCTTGGAGGATTCAAAGGGAATGACGGAACGGATCAGATTTTTCTGTCCGAGCTGTTCCAGCGCCTTGCGCAGCTCCGGCTGCAGCACGACGATCAGCGCAATTGTTGCAAACTGAAACGCCGTCCTCGCAATCCAGAGGATCGTATCCATCTGCAGGATTTCGGCAATCACAAGAAATACCAGAATGACGAACACGCCCTTTAACAGCTGCCATGCCCTGGTATTCCGAATAAAGATCAGTAGATAATAGACCATCAGAGAAATGAGGATAATCTCCACAATATCCATTGGTCCTATAAATTGTATCTGTGTCAGATATCTGTCCGCAAACTCTTTGATCTGTTCCATTGTTCCATCTCACTATTTTCTGGTTTTGCCCTTCCCATGGCTGTGGCGGACATTCTGGTTTGCGCGCTGCGTCGTGATCCGTTTTACCCGCTTCTCCGGCACTGCCACTGCCATTTTGGGAACCGCTTTTACATAGTAATAATACTCGTCATCTTCAAACTGCACTTTTTCGGTGCGCGCATAATCCAGATTGAACTGGAAAAACTGCAGCACCAGCGCGATCAGTGCACATACAATACTGCCGAGAATCACGCCCGCCAGGGAAAAATTCGCATCATAGATCAGATCCCCGATCAGCAAAATTACGATATCTGCCAGGGTTCCGACCAAAACAGCGATCGCTCTGGAATAGTTGATGCTCATGCGGCGGATCGCATAAACCAAAATCGCTGTGATGGCAAACGCCGTCACTACAATCAGCATTTCTTTATTTTCGATCACGCCGGTTCCCATATCGCTGAAGCGCTGCAGCATGGTATCGCTTTCCCCGCCGCCAAACGCCTGCGCGTTGCCGGTAATATATGCCAGCACATAATATACCACTACGCCGCCTGCAACCGCAGCCGCAGATCCCGGCGTTCCAAACAGTCCCGCTGCCAGCGGAGCCACATAAGGGATCTTCCACACAAACAGAAGCGGTGTCAAAAGCAGCAGCAAATGCGCTTTCGATGCAAACCGCAGATAAATCACCAACACAACAATATAGGCAAGCAGCAGAACCACAACGCATTCCACCGACAGCGCATAAGTATGCAGCAGCAGAAACATCGCGCTCAAAAATACCATCACACCCAACGGGAGGAACGAGCACAGAAGCGCCGCCACCAGCACGATCGCAACGTGGTCAATTTTTGCCATATAGCCCATTCTGCCGTTGATCGTCAGAAACAAAATAAACCCCAACACAAATTTCAACAGGGGAACGATAAATTCTTCATATTTCGTGTAAAAATTTTTTATGTATTCTCTGATTACAAGCAGCTGTGTCATCTTTTATTTCCTCTCTGCGGTTTCCTCTTCTCCATCCTGATCCAGGCAGTCCAGATACTCCAGAAATAGCTGCAGCCTCTTTTTCGCTTTTGCATAACGGACCGTGTATATCACATAGGTAACTGCTACATACAAAACTGCCGCCACCAGATATAACGTCAAAATCTTTTTCGCCGTTCCCGCCAGATCCATGGAATAAATGTTTCCCATTACCTCTGAAAAATGAAATAGAAGATATGCCCCCAGCCCGGCAAGGAAAGCTGCCGTTATCACTATCAGTGAAATAATAGTCTGTTTTCCGATATAGTCGCTGCGGAAATATCCCACCACTGCGCGATCCTTCCGTCCACCGTGTTCTTCATACGATGCCATCTTGGTCATTCTGAGAACCTTTTCCTGATTGATCATCTGACCTCCTGTCCGTTTCCGATAGACAACGCCGCAAAATAAATTCTGGAAACGCCCTGCTGCCTGCAGACCGCCGCCATCGCGTCTATCGTACTTCCTGTCGTATAGATATCATCAATAATTACAATCGCATTTAATTTTACATCATTTTGCCCTGCTTTAAAAGCCTTTTTCAAATTATTTTGGCGTTCCTGCCCATTTAAGAGCTTCTGCGGGACTGTATTTTTTGTCCGAATCAGCCAGTTGTTCTCCACCCGGATCCCTAACTGTTTTCCGATTTCCAATGCCAGAAGCTCCGCCTGATTGTAGCCTCTTTTGCGCTTCCGCGCCGGATGCAGCGGAACCGGAACCAATGCGTCTACCTTCCAGGAAAGGATCTGCCGCCCCAAATGCCATGCCATCTCTTTTCCAAAAAAAGCGGCGTATTCCTGCCTGCCCGCATATTTGAACCGGTAAACCGCCTTTTTAACGCTCGTATACCGGTACAGGCTGATCCCTCTGTCGTACAGATGTTTTTTATGCAGACAATCCCTGCAGTATTCCTGATTTTCATCAGAAAGCTCCTTACCGCACTTCATGCAAAGCGGCTGTCTGACATAAACAAGTTTCGGTGCGCAGCTTCTGCAGACCAGCGCTCCCGCCGGTTTCACCGGGCTGTCGCATACAGGACATCTTCGTGGAAATAATAATGTTTTGAAATCGATCAAGCTTCCCCTTTCAGCTCTCTGATCCGAACGTCCAGACTGGTGTACCTGCGGTTTTCGCTTTCGTTTGCGATCATCTCCTGCACCACCTCGCGGCTTCCCAGAATCGTCACGCAGCCCCTTGCACGGGTGACACCTGTATACAGAAGGTTTCTGTTAAACAGGAGCCTCGGTCCTCCCAAAAGCGGCATAATCACAGCAGGATATTCGCTTCCCTGCGACTTGTGAATTGTGATCGCGTAAGCCAGCTCCACCTCTTCCATCTGCGGATAGGTATAGGTCACGCGGCGTTGCTCGTCATATTCCACCAGCACCGTCTGTGCATATTCGTCAATTTCCCGGATTATCCCCATATCGCCGTTAAAAATTCCAACTCCCTTGTCAATCGGGATGCCGTAACGGCTGACGACCTCCCATTCCAGCTGGTAGTTGTTTTTGATCTGCATTACCTTGTCCCCCTCGCGGAACAGGGTATCGCCCAGCTGAACCTCCTTTTTGCCCTCTGATGAAGGATTTAAACAGCTCTGCAGCACGCCATTTAACGTCTCCACACCAAGACTGCCTTTCCTCATCGGCGTCAGCACCTGGATATCGAACGGCGAAGCTTTTACATATTTCGGCAGCATCTCTCCAATCAGCTGCACCATATGCTTGTAGATAACAGGGACGCTGTTCCTCTCCAGAAAAAAGAAATCCCTGCTTTTATTTGTCAGCGCAATCTGCTCTCCTTTGTTAATCCGATGCGCATTGACAACAATATCGCTCTCCTGCGCCTGCCGGAAAATTTTCTGCAGGCAGACGACAGGGAACACCTCGCTGGCAATCAGATCTGCCAGCACCTGTCCGGGACCCACGCTCGGCAGCTGATTCACGTCCCCGACCAAAATCAACCTCGTCCCCGGGCTGACCGCCTTCAACAGCGACTGAAATAGGTGGATATCAACCATCGACATCTCATCGACGATAATCACGTCCGCCTCCAGCGGATTGTCCTCATTCCGTTCAAAGCTCGCCTTTTTGCCGCTTTCCGGCATCGCCCCGGACAGCTCAAGCATCCGGTGGATCGTCCGCGCTTCGTAGCCGGTTGCCTCCGTCATCCGCTTCGCCGCTCTTCCGGTCGGCGCCGCGAGGTAAAGATCCAGCCCTTCTCCTTCAAAATACCTGATAATTGTGTTGATCGTCGTCGTCTTACCAGTGCCCGGTCCGCCGGTCAGAATCAGAATGCTGTTGCGGACGCTCTCCAGAACTGCCTTCCGCTGCAGCTCGTCCAGCATCAGTCCCTCCTGCTGTTGAATCTGATCCACCCGTTTTAAAATTGCCTCCTCCTGCGCCGGGAGCAGCTCGCCCTCCGGCAGCATCGTCTGATTCAATTCCACCAGCATCCGCGCGCAGGCAAGCTCTGCGTAATAATACGAAAACGCATAACAGATCGTATCCTCGCCGTTTTTCTTGATGACCATTTTTTTATCCATCGAAAGGTTCGGCAGCTGATCTGCAATTGCCTCCTGCGGAAGGTCGAGAAGCGCTGCCGCGCGCCGGATCAAAACACTGCCCGGCAGATACATGTGCCCTTCTCCGGACGCCTGCAATAATGTATACAAAATTCCGCTCCGAATCCGAAAATCCGAATCCGTGTGGATGCCGATTCTTGCGGCGAGTTCATCCGCCTTGCGGAAGCCGATTCCGTCAATATCATCCGCAAGCTGGTACGGGTTTTCTTCCAAAACCCGGTAGAGCCTGCTGCCGTAGGTTTCATAAATCCGCACCGCCAGCGTGTTGGAAATCCCGTATTTCTGCAGATAGACCATTGCTTCCCGCATTTCGTGCTTTTCTTCCATCTGGGATGCAATATCCATCGCCTTGCGCTCACTGATCCCCTTGATCTCCGCCAGGCGCTCCGGCTCTTCTTCGATAATCCGAAACGTATCCGCCCCGAACCGTTTCACAATCCGCGCCGCCAGCGAAGCGCCGACTCCTTTGATCGCCCCGGAGCCGAGATATCTCTCCATCCCCGCCGCATCCTCTGGCGATGAGAATTTGAACGAAGAAACTTTAAACTGACTCCCATACACCGCGTGCTCGGTAAAATCTCCCTCCAGCTCCAGAATTTCTCCCTCTTCCAAAGACTGAAATGTGCCCACGCAGGTGATCTCGTCGCCTGTATTCAATTCAAAAACGGTATATCCGTTCCCGCTGTTGCGGTAAATAATGTGTGTTACAAATCCTTTCAGCTGTGCCACTGTTTTCTCCGCTGTTGTTATAATATAGGCTGCACCGCGCCGCCAACCACACCAACAGGCATTTTGAACACAAAAGGTCGCCCATGAAATAGGCGACCTTGTTATGATTCTGACAATGTTCCTGTTTTCGATGCGCTTTGCATCTATGTTCCGGTTCAGACGGAATTACTCTCTGTATCCGCCCAGAAATTCTACATATTTTCCGGTTCCGATGGCTACTGCGGTCATCGGATCTTCTGCCGTCATCGTATTGATGCCGGTGTGCTCCGCAATCAGCTCTTCCAGACCGCGCAGCAGGCTTCCACCGCCGGTCAGGACGATACCTCTGTCCGCGATATCCGCAGCCAGTTCCGGGGGAGTCTTCTCCAATACGCCGTGAATTGCTTCTACAATCTGCATTGTAGACTCTTTGAGTGCCTCTTCTGTTTCTTCCGAAGAAACCTTGATAGTCTTGGGCAGACCTGTTACCAGGTTACGTCCTCTGACTTCCATGTAGTCCGGCTCCGGTCTCTTATAAGCGGAACCGATTTTGATCTTGATATCCTCTGCGGTGCGTTCACCGATCAGAAGGTTATGCTTCTTTCTCATGTAGCGGACAATCGCTTCGTCAAAATCATCGCCTGCGATCTTGATGGATGCGCTCACCACGGTTCCTCCCAGCGAAATTACCGCAATATCGGACGTACCGCCGCCGATATCCACGATCATGTTGCCACAGGGTCTGGAAATATCGATACCAGCTCCGATTGCAGCCGCAATCGGTTCTTCAATAATAGAGACCTCTCTTGCGCCTGCCTGATAGGTTGCATCCTCAACAGCTTTCTTCTCTACCTCAGTTACGCCGCTGGGTACGCAGACTGCGATTCTGGGGCGGCGGAAAGTCTTTCTGCCGAGTGCTTTCTGGATGAAGTATTTCATCATCTTCTCTGTTACGGTATAGTCAGAAATAACGCCCTGACGAAGCGGACGGACTGCTACGATATTGCCGGGCGTACGTCCCAGCATCAGGCGCGCGTCCTCTCCAATTGCCTTGATCTTGTTGGTATCACGATCAAATGCTACAACGGAAGGCTCCTTTAATACGACGCCCTTCCCTCTGATATAAACCAGAATGCTGGCTGTTCCCAAATCAATCCCGATATCTGTATACTGCATGCTATAATCTCCTTCCGTTCTGCTGCGAACGTACTGTACGTTCCAATCATTCCCTGTTCTGCTCTATGTTAATCAGGGCAAACTTCACCCTTTTTGGAATAGTCCGCGTCCATTATAGCGTAAAACCCCGGTATTGAAAAGGGGATTCAGAAAAATTTAACTTTTCAGCATCTTCTTTACATAATATCCTGTATACGATGCAGGATTCTTCGCAACCTCCTCCGGCGTTCCCTTTGCGATGACCGTTCCACCGCGCATGCCGCCCTCGGGTCCGATATCGATCAGATAGTCCGCCGTCTTGATGACATCCAGATTGTGCTCGATTACCACAACGGTATTTCCACCCTCTGCAAGCCGATGCAGAATCTCGATCAGCTTCTGCACATCTGCAAAATGCAGTCCGGTCGTGGGTTCGTCCAGAATATAGATCGTCCTTCCGGTGCTCCGTCTGGACAGCTCCGCTGCCAGCTTGATCCGCTGCGCTTCGCCGCCGGACAGCTCCGTAGAAGGCTGTCCCAGCTTGACATAAGAAAGCCCTACATCATATAGTGTCTGAATCTTTCTCTGGATGGACGGCACATTTTCAAAAAAGGTCAGCGCCTCCTCCACTGTCATATCCAACACATCGTAAATGCTCTTGCCCTTGTATTTGACGTCCAGTGTCTCTCGGTTATAGCGCTTGCCTCCGCAAACCTCACACGGCACATAGACATCCGGCAAAAAGTGCATTTCAATCTTGATAATGCCGTCGCCGCCACAGGCTTCACAGCGTCCGCCCTTAACGTTGAAGCTGAATCTTCCCTTTTTATAGCCTTTCGCTTTTGCATCCGAAGTCGATGCGAACAAATCGCGGATCATATCAAATACGCCTGTATAGGTCGCCGGATTGGAACGGGGCGTCCGCCCAATCGGAGACTGGTCGATCGCAATGACCTTATCCAGCTGCTCGATGCCGTCGATGCCCGCATGTTTTCCCGGAATGCATCTCGCACGGTTTAAATCTCTTGCCAGGTGTTTATAGAGAATTTCGTTGACCAGCGACGATTTGCCGGAGCCGGAAACGCCCGTCACGCAGGTAAACACGCCCAACGGAAATTTCACATCGATCTTCTTTAAATTATTTTCTTCCGCGCTACGCACAGTCAGCCAGCCTGTGGGCTTTCGTCTCGTCTCAGGAACCGGGATCTTCTTCGCACCGCTCAAATACTGACCGGTAATCGACTCCGGCGTATTCATGATCTCTTCCACGGTTCCGCTCGCAACAATCTGACCGCCATGGGAGCCTGCTCCAGGGCCGACGTCCACAATATAATCTGCTGCACGCATCGTATCCTCATCATGCTCCACGACGATCAGCGTATTGCCAAGATCCCGGAGATTCTTCAACGTTGCAAGCAGCTTGTCGTTGTCCCGCTGATGTAGACCGATACTTGGCTCGTCCAGAATATAGCAGACTCCGACCAGTCCGGAGCCAATCTGTGTTGCAAGACGAATTCTCTGCGCCTCGCCGCCGGAAAGTGTTCCCGTCGCTCTGGAAAGGGAGAGATAATCCAGTCCGACGTCGATCAGGAAGCCAACTCTTGCCCGGATTTCCTTTAAAATCTGGCTGCCTATCAGCTCCTGCTGTGCCGTCAGCTTCATATCCTGCAGAAACTGCGACAGTTCTCCGATAAACATTGACGTAATTTCGTATATATTTTTTCCGCACACGGTTACTGCCAGCGCTTCTTTTTTCAGACGCTGTCCCTTACACAGCCGACACGGTGTAATCCGCATAAATGTCTCGTATTCCTGCTTGGTGGCGTCCGATCCTGTCTCCCGGTATCTGCGCTCCACATTCCGAATCAAGCCCTCGAACGCAATCGGATACTGTCCCTTGCCGCGCTGTCCTTCATAGTAGACCAGAACCTCTTTTCCACCGGTTCCATGCAGCAGAATATCCCGAATTTTCTGTGGATATTCCCCAAACGGTGTATCCAGATCGAAGTGATATTCTTTTGCCAGTGCCTGCAGGATCGCATTTGCAAAAGATCCCGGCTGCTGACAGCTCTGCCACCCCAGCACGGTAATCGCGCCCTGGTTGATGCTCAGCGTGCGATCGGGAATCATCAGGTCGGGATCAAACTCCATCTTATATCCGAGTCCGTAACACTCCGGGCATGCCCCGAACGGGTTGTTGAACGAAAAGCTTCTGGGCTCGATTTCATCAATGCTGACACCGCAGTCCGGGCACGAAAAGCTCTGGGAAAACGTCAGCATTTCCTCATCGCTTCCCACGCGTTCTACAAACAGAAGTCCCTCCGACAGGTTCAGGACATTTTCGATCGAATCCGTCAGTCTGCGTTCGATTCCCGGCTTCACAATCAGACGGTCAACGACGATTTCGATATTATGCTTGATATTCTTATCCAGCTGGATATTCTCCGCCAGCTCATACAGATTGCCGTCAATGCGGACTCTCACATAGCCGCTTCTCGCCGCGCGTTCCAGCACCTTCTCATGCCGTCCCTTTCGTCCGCGCACAACGGGTGCAAGCAGCTGCAGCCGCGTTCCTTCCGGCAGTGCCATGATCTGATCCACCATCTGATCGACGCTCTGTTTCTTGATCTCCTTGCCACAGTTCGGGCAATGCGGAATACCGATTCTCGCATACAGCAGACGGAAATAGTCATAAATCTCTGTTACTGTTCCGACAGTAGAACGAGGATTGCGGTTTGTCGATTTCTGATCAATCGAAATCGCCGGAGAAAGTCCTTCGATCTTTTCCACATTCGGCTTCTCCATCTGTCCCAAAAACTGACGCGCATAGGACGATAGCGATTCCATATACCGCCGCTGTCCTTCCGCATAGATCGTATCAAACGCCAGCGACGATTTACCGGAGCCGGACAGTCCGGTAAAGACAACCAGCGCATCCCTCGGAATATCCACATCCACATTTTTCAGATTGTGCTCGTTCGCACCCCGGATTCTGATACAGTTCTTCTTTGAAAGTATTTTCTTTGCTTCTTCCATTTCTTCCTCACTCTATAGAAATAACATTCAAACGCATTCTTATTCAGGCGCTCAGTCCATATCCGCCAGCAGCTTTTTCAGATCTACCATCTGGTCGCGCAGCTCTGCCGCCGCTTCGAAATTCAGCTCTGCTGCCGCCTTCTTCATCTTCTTCTGCACGTCCGCAATCAGCTTTTCCAACTCTGGACGGCTCATGGATTCCGGATCTTTTTCGAAAGCAGTCTCTACAGGCTTGATCTCCTTCGTGATGCTGATCAGATCGCGGACGGCTTTCTTAATTGTCTGCGGTGTAATTCCGTGTGCTTCGTTATAAGCCTGCTGCAGCGCACGTCGGCGCTCCGTCTCGTCGATTGCCCTCCTCATGGAATCGGTGATCGTATCCGCATACATGATAACGTGTCCCTCTGCGTTACGCGCAGCACGTCCGACCGTCTGAATCAGTGACGTCTCCGAACGCAGAAATCCTTCCTTATCCGCATCGAGAATTGCTACCAGCGTAATCTCCGGAATATCCAAACCCTCTCTCAGCAGGTTAATGCCCACCAGCACATCGAATACATCCAGACGCATATCCCGGATAATCTCGGAACGCTCCAGCGTATCCACATCGGAGTGCAGATAACGAACACGAATTCCCACTTCCCGCATATAATCCGTTAAATCTTCCGCCATGCGCTTCGTCAGTGTCGTAATCAGAACTTTATTGTGATGTGCGGTCTCTTTCCGAACCTCCGCAATCAGATCGTCGATCTGTCCCTCTACCGGGCGAACATCGATTTTCGGATCAAGCAGTCCGGTCGGACGGATAATCTGCTCCGTCCGAAGCAGCTCATGCTCTTCTTCATAAGGTCCCGGCGTCGCAGAAACGAACATCATCTGATCAATCCGCTGCTCAAATTCTTCAAAATTCAGCGGTCGGTTATCCAGCGCAGACGGCAAACGGAAGCCATAATCCACAAGTGTCTGCTTCCGGGAACGGTCACCCGCATACATACCGCGAATCTGCGGGATTGTCATATGCGACTCATCAATAATAATCAAATAGTCATCTTTAAAAAAGTCCAACAGCGTAAACGGCGGCGCGCCTTCCGGCATTCCATTTAAATGTCTGGAATAGTTCTCAATCCCCGAACAAAATCCGGTTTCCCGCAGCATTTCGATATCGAAATTCGTCCGTTCTGAAATACGCTGCGCCTCCAGGAGCTTATCTTCTCCTTTGAAAAAGCGGATTCTTCCCTCCAACTCCTTTTCGATTTCATCGCAGGCCTTATTAATCTGCTCCTGCGGCACAACATAATGGGACGCCGGGAAAATAATGACATGCTCCAGCGTGTTCTGCACCTGCCCATTTAACGGATCAACCTCCGTAATCCGATCGATTTCATCTCCGAAAAATTCTACCCGGATCAGAAATTCGCTTCCCTGCGCCGGATTGATCTCAATCACATCTCCACGCACACGAAAGCAACCGCGGTTTAAGTCCATATCATTGCGGTCATACTGAATCGCCACGAGCGCCCGCAGCACATCGTCTCGATCCTTCTGCATTCCCGGGCGCAGGGACACACTCATCCCCGAAAACTCATCCGGGGAACCCAGACCGAAAATACAGGAAACGCTGGCGACCACAACAACATCCCGCCGTTCCGAAAGGGACGCCGTAGCGGACAACCTCAGCTTATCGATTTCATCGTTGATCGCGGAATCCTTCGCAATATAAGTGTCCGTGGACGGGACATACGCTTCCGGCTGATAATAATCATAATAAGATACAAAATATTCTACCGCATTTTCCGGAAAAAATTCTTTAAATTCCCCGTATAGCTGTCCCGCCAGCGTCTTATTGTGTGCGATCACAAGCGTCGGTTTATTCAGCGCCGCAATCACATTCGCCATCGTAAACGTCTTGCCGGAGCCGGTAACGCCGAGCAGGGTTTCAAACTGATTGCCTTCCTGAAACCCCTTCACCAGCTCCGCAATCGCCTGCGGCTGGTCGCCAGTCGGCTGATATTCACTGTGTAGTTTGAAAATCTGCTGTTCCTGTTTCATTTTTCCTCCGCCTGTTCCCGCTCTCTTGCGCTCTCGTTCGCTCACGAGCCCGCGCTTACGCGCTTTTCCGCCTGCTGCGCCTTCGCTAATGGCACGAGAAAAACAAATGCCGCTTTCA
>ENA-OUQM01000871-OUQM01000871.1-human-gut-metagenome-genome-assembly--contig:-NODE-871-length-18613-cov-26.154974_pt1 | contig 18613 bp, 21 predicted proteins | sample MGYA00237949_ERZ548830 | MGnify/ENA primary metagenome ERZ548830 (study PRJEB26490, sample SAMN05194706) | human gut metagenome | biome: terrestrial biome; feature: human-associated habitat; material...
CAAGACCGCAATTTCACCGGAACGGTGTATAATTGCGCCCTTTATTCTAAAGGGTGCGGAACGCTGCGGCTTTCGTGCAGGTCGTGAATCATCTTTGCAAGAGCCAGCGCAACTTCCGGCTGACGGAACGCAATTTTCAGCAGCTCCATCACCTGATCGTTGGTGAGTTCTTCCGGCGCAATCAGAAAGCTTTCCAGCATTCCGGCACGGGTACACAGCCGATGCACACGGGCCTTGCGGGTCAGCTCCGGTATCTGGTGTTCCAGAATTTTCTCCCGGTGCTGGTAGTAGCGCAGCTGCTGTTCTGCTTTGGCTTTCTCGCTGCGGAGATAGGCGAGATCGGTTTTCGGTTGGGTCAATGGCATCACGCTCCTTTTCAAAAGTTGGTTGTATTCGACATTTTTATTGGTTCGTGGTACACTACACACAATCAATGTGAATAGAGGTGACTGCGTTGCTTGCGTTATATCTAAGTGTGCTTGATGATCGAAACTTTGAAGAAGATTTTACCGAGGTGTACAATACATACAAACGGCTGGTTTACCATACCGCTTACAAAATCATGGATGATTCGTATCTGGCAGAGGATGTGCTACAAGAGGTATTTTTGTACGTTGCAAAAAATTTTTCTAAAATTCATCGAGAAAACTGTCACGAACTCGCTGCTTATCTCGTTAGTTGTAGTAGAAGCCGTGCATATGATATGCTTCGCAAACAACGAGAAGAATTGCTGGAAGATGTCCCAAACGAACCAGATGCCGCTCCGGTGCCGGATGATGCAGCAGTTAGCACCGATAACATTGAACGTCTAACAGAACTGATTGGCCAAATGAAACCGATGTACCGTGATCCGCTACGCCTTTTGGCAATGGGATATACAAACCGTGAGATTGCAAAATCGCTGGGATTAACGGATGAAGTGGTACGAACACGGCTCTTTCGAGGACGAAAACTATTATGGAAGGAGATGAACAGCCATGAGTGAGCGGACAGACATTTCATTTGATGCGGCTTTGATGATGGCACTTCGTGCAGATGCGCAAAGAGAACTGGATTCGCTTCCAACGCCAAAGCAGTTTGAGGAAATCTACCCAGATACGTCCCAATGGGACGAACGAATGACAGAGGCCTTAAAGAAGAAAAAGCACCACCCAGTGTTGAAACGAGTACTAATTGCGGCATTGACACTCGTAATGCTGACGGTTGGTGCTCTTGCGGTCAGCGCTGATTTCCGCAGGGCAGTCTATACGATGATTCAAAAATTTCTGCCCATTGAGATGCAGCTGACTTATCAGGTGGATGGCGAACCGCTGGAGTGGCTCCCGGATGGATACAGCGACCATTATGTGCCGAACGGCTTTGAAATGGACGATGTGCAGAAATTTGAGCGAGCAGAAAACTTTTTACATGTTTACTCGTCAAAAGAAACAGAGGAAAGCTACACAGTCCGTTGCTCAATTATCCAGCCAGGGCAGCAGTCCCTGTTTGATAATGAGCATACAGTGTACGAAACCGTAAAGGTCGGAGAAGCAGATGGTGTACTTGGAACCAGTACGGATGAACATGGAAAGAATGTTTATACTCTAAGTTGGGAACATCGGGGGATTACACATACCGTTATGGGAAACATTCCATACGATGAGATTATGAAAATTGCGGAAGGTATCCGTTAAGAAAGCTGGACACTTGTGAGAGTTCACAAATGTCTGGCTTTCTTTTTGTCTGAACTTACAAAGATGGAAAATTTGAAAAATTTTCTCCTGAAAATTGAAACGAAGCGAATGCGAATTGCGTTGATTATACAAAGGCTCTTGATGGGAGCAAAAAAACGGAGGTGTATGTCTATGTCGAAAAAGCGTTTGTTGTCCATTGTTGTTTCAGCGGTGATTCTCTTGAGCTTTGCCTGCACCGCAATGGCCGCTGAAAAGTCTGAACGGTATGTAGGCGATAGTACGGTCAACGGATCTATTTACCAAACATACTATCAGGTTGATGCCCAGACTCGAACTGGAGTAAAGAAAATCAGCGTTTCAGGCGTTCTCTATGAAAAGGGGACAATTGGAACATGGCAAAAAGTAAGTAGCTGCTCAAACAGCAGCACGACCTCAACCTGCATGGTGAGCAGTAGCTTTAACACTAAGCCCGGAAAATCTTATAGGCTTGAGTATTCTGCGACCTTTAGCTATTCCGATGGACGGAGCGAAACCATTACCGGAAGTACCAGTAGATAAGTGGAGTTTGTTATATATTTCAGCAAGTTAGAAAGGTGTGAGGTAATTATAAAGGCGAGACCAACGCGAGTTATCCGATACCTAGCTATAGTCGCACTGTGCTTGCTTTTGGGCTTTATGCTTGGAAGAAAAAGCAAATATGAAAAACGAGATTATTTGAAACAATTCAAAATTGGAAAAGCAACATACTCTGAATCGTTGATATATGAGGCTTATGGCGGATTGCAAAATGATGGGATAATGTTAGCGGTATACTACGATGTGGATGCAGCCAAAATTATTCATCAACTCGATTCATGGGAGAAAATTAATGATTCTCCAACCATATCTTCTATATTAAAAAATGTGTCGTCATATTTTGGATTAGATTTTGTGATTCCTGAAATTGCAAGTGGAAATTTTTTTCTTTATGATAATAGTCAGCATAAGGAACTACGCTCGGAAGCCGAAATGAATACATTGCTTTTACATTCTGAAGATGTGAATTTTAGTCTCGTTGTCTGGGATGATGAGAAGCACACAATTTATATAGTAGAGTACAGAATTTAAGGAGGTTCGTTATGAAGAGGTTCGTATCATTAATTCTTTCAGTGTGTTTTTTGTTTTCGATAAATACTGTGTCTTATGCTGCTAACATAAGCAGCCGTAAAGCTAGCAATCCTGTTATTCAAAGCATGAATGATAAGTATCATGTTGATTTTTCGGGAATGTCGATAGATGAATTAAATAAGTTTATCGATAAGATGAAAGATGAAGATCAAACACGTGCATCTGGAAATTTGTTAAATAATACACAGCTTGCATGGTTGGCAGCTGCGCAAATTGCACGGGATAAGGGATATGAATGTGCGGCTCTTATGGTTGAATTCTCTGTATATAATATTGACTATTCTGAGAGTGTGACGGATTCTTCGACGCCATTGCTTGACAAGTTAAACACGACAACAGTTTTTAATAATTATAAAAACAAAGTACTTAATAGTGGCTTGAAAGATTTTAGTGGAGGAAGTTGGTCTTTTACAATTCAAAAGTCTGATAATGCAGATTTATTCTATGCATTGCATAGGGTAAGCACCTCTGGAACAGGCTTCATGATTGGTAATTCTATAATGTATTACTTGATTACCGTTCATGACACATTTGATTTTGCATATGACAACAACTATGACGACTTGTTTACTACTACAGTGAACAATTGGGCTTGGTTGTGCCAGCAGACGCATGTGTTGAATCCCATAGAGATAAATCTTAGCACGGCTATTGGATAAAAAATCAGTGGTATTTATTTTTTTGCGAAAGTAAAAGTTGAAATCTAAAATAAGGATGGCTCTAACGTATGAAAAATTTTACGGAGGTGTTTCCAATGCAGAGCAACTGATGTATAAGAAATCTTGTGTATACTCTAAAAGTAAAGAAGGAAAATTAAAATAGCTAGTGAAAAAATATCTCGTAGAATTTTTTTGAAAGCAAGTGGGATTGTGGCTCTTTCTTCAATGGAGCTTAACTCTGGGCTGACTGCTTTTGCAGATAATCAAAGTGATGGAAGCAAATCTCATATCGAGAGATACCATAGATACGATTTTGATACAAAAGAAGAATCTATAGAGGAAATTATAGTTGAAACCAATTCCTTCACGGATGGAGAGACAACTGCAGGCTATTTTCCAAATGGAAAGATTTCGGATATTGATCTATCCGATCTGTATGCGATTATCGGAAGCAATGATATCACTGTTGTTGATAATCCAACGGCAACACCATATTGTAGTACGGTATGCCTACAGATAACGACCAATAATGGAGGGACAAATTATGGTTCTGGATTTATGATTGGGCCTAATGCACTTGCAACAGCAGCACATAATCTATACAGTATAAAGGAAAAAGCCTACGTTAAGTCGGTAAATGTCGCACCTGCTCGATCTGATAATAGTAAACCTTTTGGAAGCGAAAATGTATCGGCAAGTTCGATGATTGTTAGTGATTCTTATCTTGCTGGAACAAGTTCGGAGGATTGGGCGATTATTACGCTCAAGAATAATTTAGGAACGAAAACGGGATGGCTTGGGTTACATTGGCAGTCTAGCAATTATTCATCATCACAGTTGGTGTATGCTTATGGCTATCCGAGCCAAATAAATGGTGCCGATGCGAGATATCGGATGTGTAAATCTTCTGGGTATATTAGAAGTCAGACTTCAAAATATCTCAAGGGCGATTGGGATTTGACAGGTGGCTTTAGTGGTGGTCCTCTTGTAGAATATATTTCTGGAGCTGGGTATGTAGCTATCGGAATCCATAAAGATGGAAGCACAATTGATGGTTCTTCATATCCAACTTCTTATACAGGGGCATTGAGAATAACACAATCGCTTTATACGCTGTTCCTTTCATACAGAGGTTGATAAAATGAAATGCAAACGGAAGATTATGGTTGGCATAGCATTTGTGGCAGTGGTTCTCTGCATTCTATTTCAATCGAATACATTCGGAAGAAAAAAATCGGAACTTATAATTGAAGAAGTTGACCTGAAGAACAATTGTATTTATGCGACTGCAAAAAATCAATTATATGATACGGATGACAATTATATAATTTATGGCGTATCAAACTACTTGAAAGGAAATCTTCAGTTGTCGTATCTTAAAGAAGGCGAAAGCATTCTTGTGATATCAAACGGTAAGGTGTTGCTATCAGATCCGTATCAATTTGATAAAATATACAGTATTCAACTGTTGCAATAGCGTTTCATTTTCTCAATAAATAATATAAGCTATTTACAGCTGCCTCCTCTGTTAAGTGGTGGTGCAGTGCTTATTCTCAATAACGATGCGATTGATGAAAATGATAGACCTTTTTGGAATTTAGAATTTTCTCAATAATCAAGCCCCCAAAATGGCAAACTTGAAATCATCGAGAGATACATAAAATATAGGGTTAAATCGACTTTCGTGTCGAAAAAACAAGTGCTAGAAATAGCAAAATCCATTGAATTTTAGAATGACATTTATAAGAAACCAGTAGATTTGCCTGATATTTGTGATTTCTTTGACCGTTGGGCCATTGATTTTGCACTACATTGATTTTGCACTACTATGAGCAAAGGAAAAACTTAAAATAAGCAAACAACCCGCCATTTGCAGCGACTGCAAGTAGCGGGTTGTTTGGCCTATTTAGAGGTTAGTCTTTCAGTTTGCCATGGTCACAGCCAAGTGAGAGATAATGCTCAATCTCACCACTCAGCACAAGCTGGACGCACTCCAAGGGTTTGTTGTATAGTAGCCAATCAAGTTCAGCTCGCTGTGCCGGGGTATTGCCGTATTCGTCCTCGATGGCAAGGCAGTCAATGGCAATGGCAGAGCCATCAGCGAACTGGGCTTCCGCTCGGTTGGTGTCCATATTATAGTGCCAAGAACGTGCTTTTTGAGAACTATTCTGGTCAAAAATTCGATTTTGTTTCATTTGAATGCCCTCTTTGATGCTTTTATGATTTAGTTTTTTGACGAGATGAGGTCTCTTTTTTCTTTCTCTTGAGTCACCCAACCGCACTATTCTGCATCGCAACTATTCACAATTCTATCCACATCCGGGCGGTGCATGAGCTTTTGCAGGATGCCAAACTGCTTTTTGGTGCCAGCAGACACCAGATACTGCCACTTTTGCGGCAGGATGGGCAAGACTGCAATGCTCCACTTGGTGTACTTTTCGTCATAGACATTGGGCGGAGCCAGTTCTACCAGATGCCCGATGCACCAGCTGACGAGATAACCGTTGCCCTCCCAATAACCATCCTGTCGATTGGTCGCACCGAGAACCTTTGCGTAAGCTGCCCCGACTGAGGGTTTCTCGCTGACCACAAGCTGATAAGACAATAAGCATCAACTCCTGTTCTTTTCAGATTTAGATATGTAAGGCGGCAAATGCCGCCTTACAATCAGATGGGTTCGGTATCCTCCTCGCCGGTGTCCTCCGGCTCGTCCTCGGTGGGAATTTCAAAATCCCCCTTGTCCTCGGTGTAGTTTGCATCGGGGTCAAGGGCTTCTTCTGCGGTAGTGCAGCTTCTGCTCTGCTTTGGCTTTTTCGCTACGGAAATAGGCGAGGTCAGTTTTTGGTTGGGTCATGGCATCACGCTCCTTTACAACATTAGTGACATTCGACATTTTTGTTGGTTCGTGGTACACTACATCCAATCGTTGCGAATCAGTTGGAGGTGGTTGTGCTGCTTTCTCTGTACTTAGCTGTTCTTGACGATCAAAGCAATGAAGAACAGTTTATAGATGTATATAATACTTACAAGCGGCTGGTCTATCATACCGCTTACAAAATTATGGGCGATTCGTATCTGGCAGAAGACGTACTGCAAGAAGTGTTTTTGTACGTTGCCAAAAATTTTTCTAAAATTCATCGAGAAAACTGTCACGAACTCGCTGCTTATCTCGTTAGTTGTAGTAGAAGCCGTGCTTACGATATGCTTCGCAAGCAGCGAGAAGAACCGCTGGAAGAAGTCCCGGACGCACCAGATGATGCCCCGGTGCCGGATGATGCAGCAGTCAGCGCCGACAACATCGAACACCTGACAGAACTGATCGGACAGATGAAACCGATGTACCGTGACCCACTGCGCCTTTTGGCAATGGGCTACACCAACCGGGAGATTGCCGAATCGCTTGGACTGACGGATGAAGTGGTTCGGATGCGGCTTTTCCGTGGAAGAAAACTATTGTGGAAGGAGCTGAACAGCCATGAGTGAGCGGACAGAAGTTTCTTTTGATGCAGCGTTGATGATGGCACTCCGTGCAGATGCACAGAAAGAACTGGACGAGCTGCCAAGTCCGGCCCAGCTTAGGAAACGCTACCCAGACACATCCCGATGGGATGCCCGCCTGCAAGCGGCGTTGCATAAACGCCGCCCTGTGCTGAAACGAGTTCTTATTGCGGTCCTGACGCTGGTAATTTTAACTCTCGGCGCGCTTGCAGTAAGTGCAGAGTTCCGCAGGGCAGTCTATACGATGATTCAAAAATTTCTGCCCATTGAGATGCAGCTGACGTATCAGGTGGATGGTGAGCCGTTGGAACAGCTTCCGAATGGATATAGCGACCATTATGTACCGGACGGCTTTGAACGGGATTATGAACAAGGGTATGATAACGAAATATCCTTTCTTCATGCCTACGTTGATGCCAATGATAAAAGCATCTTTTATTATGTGGACTGTTCCGTAATTCAAGACTATGGACAAATCGAAACTTTCGACAATGAGCATACGGTTTATGAGCGCATTAAAGTTGGAACAGCCGATGCCACACTCGGAACAAACAATAGCGGAGGACGTACAGGATATGTGCTAGTATGGGAGAAAGATGGCATTTCGCATACGATTATTGGAAAGATATCGCGTGAAGAGCTTCTAAGAATTGCGGAAAGCATTTCCTGATTTGTCAAGACCTTGCCGACACACTTGTGATTATTTACAAGTGTGTCGGCATTTTTTGTGCAAATATACAAAGCTAATAAAATTTCGAAATTTTTTCAAAAAAGCTGTCACAAACACAATGTGAACTACGTTGACTAAGTAAAAGCTCCTGTGGGAGTGTACAAAATGGAGGTTATGCCTTATGTCTAAAAAACGTCTGATCACTCTTATTCTGTCAATCGGTATTTTTCTTAGTCTTGCCGCTACGGCCTTTGCCACTGGTCAACCGAGGCGATATAAAGAAAACAGCACTGTCAAAGGGACGATTTCTCAAAGTTTTTATCAGGTTAATGCCAAAACTGATGTTACGGTAAAGCGCATCACCGTCACTGGAACGCTGTATGAAAAAGGAACATTTGGTACATGGCAGAAGGTAAGCAGCTGTTCTAACACAAGTGCATCTTCTTCCTGCTCAGCAAGCAGTAATTATAATACAAAACCCGGAAGATCGTATCGCCTTGAATGTTCAGCAACATTCACTTATTCAAATGGGCAGAGCGAAACTATCACATCAACTGCCAGCCATTAAATGATTTTATAAAAGAGTGATTTTGTTAAAAAGAGGTGATGCTAATACAGCATCTAAAGCGTTATTAAATGAAAGACTATTTTGATCGCCTATTTACCAGAAAGGAAAAACCATGAAAAAATTAATTGCTTTGTTGCTATCTGTACTCTTGGCCTTAACCAGTATGGCTCCTGCTTATGCAGCCAAACCATATTTGGAAAATCAAAATTTCTCTATTGAAGCATCAATTGATGAGTTGGCAGATGGAATTACATTTGCAATAATCCAAGAAGCAGATGGCTCACTTACCGTACAAAAGATAGAACAGAGTGATATAGCTTTACAGGCAAACCAACGAGTGGTCGGTACTTTTCACTGTGGACTGACCTACCACAAAAACGCTAGTACAGCACATATCCATTGGACCGCTACCAGTTCGCAAATAACAGGGGTAAGGGCACGTGTTTACTGCAAGCCTACATATGTTATCGGCGGAGATTATGGTAATTATTTCTTTTATGGAGACATTGACGAATATCGCGATTTGAATGGACGATATAATACAGCCAATGGCGCTACTGATGACTTTGACATTGATAGCGGACTGAAGAAAGTCAATATTGGCTGGACTCATGCTTCTGTCTCAACGGTAAGGGGTGGTACACTTGCGCTACCGGCATCGATTGACACGATTGAACTAAACTAAAGGATTCATTAATCAAAATGACGAAAGAAGAAATCATTTCCATGCTATCAAAGGAATTGAACAGTGAATGGACGAATGGAGTCACATGTTTGATGGTGGAAAATTCCGATAGCTATATTCCAGTAATAGTTCATCACAATAAAAATGAACTTATTGTTGAAGTAGGAGAACAAGACAAGAAGATTTACCGCATCGGACGAAATGAGCTAAATAAAACATCTTAGTCATCACCAAAAAAATCATTGAAATCAGTCACATTTTGACGCATAGAATATGAATTCAAACTTGATATGAGGTGATTCCAATGCAGAACTTAAAACATTAACCAATTTTGTGCATGTATATTCGGATAGTGAAATTCAAAAGGTCTGATTGTTCTGAAAGCATTACATGTGTCTTTATAACGGCATTTGCTGTCGTAAACGTAATGGCATCTGAAGACTTTACGGCATATCAGCCGGATGAGCTTGAATCGCTCAATCACGAATGATTTGGAACATTTCAAAAACCTGTGACGAATTTTAATTCATCTGAATAGTTATTGGTCAGTTAATAATTAACAGGGGGATTGTTAGCTTATGAAAAACTTCTTGAAAATTATAGCATCCATAAGTATGGCAATATGTATTATTGCTACACCTGCTCATGCTTTTGCTTCTTCAGCAAAAGTACCCCAGAAAATGTCACTTTCCGAAATTGAAGTGACAGCTGCACAGTTATCAGACGGCATAACAGTGTTACTTACTCGAAATGATGATGGTACATATACTCAATCAATTTATACAAATCCGGAAGATGTCCCCATGCTGTTAGCTACTGCTGATGGTGTTATTGATTGGGCGGAATTTCATTTGGGATTTAAAGATTGGACCAATTATTCAAATGAGCTATACTTCAATGTGTCGTCCGATGAACCTTTGGATAAAATTGAAGGAAAGGCTTACGTTAAATCCACAAGCATTCTGAACCCAGAAGAATATTACAGTGATTCCTTTGAGGCAAAATTATATGGTTCCAGCAATACCGGGAGACAGCTCTCATCGGGAGTAGATACCAAAGATGCTACCAAAGTTCGCGTTGGATTTAAAAGTGTTTGGTTGATGACGATTTCCGGAGATTACTGTAAATTTAAAAATGACTCCATTATTGTCGAAAAGGAATAATTTGAAAATGAGAAAAATTCAAAATTTTTTCTCGTACCTTCGGGCAAGCGAGCTGCCAACGAAACAAATTTTCGAGCTATTTGATTCGAGCAATAAAGGAGAGGATATCGCTCCGTACAAAATTGACTATTCTTTTAGCAAGGATATTTTGGGCGAATGTGAATTAGGGGCTTATGAAGAACTGCTTAAGCTCGATAATGAGGTAGCCCTTTTGTCCAAGAATGGAAAAGTTATTGCTCTTATTGGTTATATTTCGCCGTAGAAATAGACTGATTCCGTTCAACTGTATTCGATATGTTTACCTTTCTACAGATAGACAAAGTTTAGTTGATTTTGAGAAGTGTTTGAATTCAAAAACTTTCAATTGCTATAGCAAAAACGCCAGACGCATTTAAGTGTCTGGCGTTTTTGTGCAATTGTGCATATTGAATATTTACTTTTTGACTAGATGAGGTCTCTTTTTGCTTTCTCTTAAGTCACCTAACCACACTATCCTGCATCCGTTGCGCAGATAATGCTCTCCACATCGGCGCGGTGCATGAGCTTTTTTAGGATTCCGAACTGCTTTTTTGTGCTGGCAGACACAAGATACTGCCACTTTTGCGGCAGAATCGGTAAGTCTGCGATGTCCCATCTCACATACTGCTCCCCATAGGCACTGGGCGGCGCAAGCTCCACAAGATGACCCACGCACCAGCTAATGAGATAACCGTTGCACTCAAGGTAGCCATCCTGCCGCCCCTGCACCCCCAAAACCTTGGCGTAAGACATGGCAACGGACGGCTTTTCGGTCACGATCAAAATTGCGATAAGCGTTCCCTCCAATCTATTTCGGATTATGGTATGTAGGCGGCAACCGCCGCCCTAAAATCAGATAGGAGTTACATCCTGTTCCTCGGAAGTATCCTCATCTTCCGAATCATCCTCCGGGGGAATCTCAAAGTCACCCGTATCCTCGGTGTAGTCCGCGTCCGGGTCAATAGCTTCTTTTTCTGCCTGTTTCTTGTTCTTCTGCTGGATGAAGAAATAGAAACTGCCGCCAGCCGCCAGCGCGATCAGTGCCACGACACCGAGAAACGCCGCAGCATATTTTGTCACCTTGTTTTCTTTTGGAGCGTCTGCCGCTTTTTCCGCTTCCTCTGCGGCTTTCTTGGCTTCTTCCTCGGCTTTCAGCTTGTCCAGTTCAGCCTGCTTCGCCGCTTCTTTTTCAGCATTGTAGGCTTCTGCATCTTCTTCCTCCATCAGGGTCAAAAGGTCGGCTTCATCCACCAAATTCATGAAGTGAACGGTCTGCTGTCCTTTGGCATTGCGGTCGATTACCAGATAGAAGGTGGCACCCGACTTGCTCACCATCGTAATGAACTGCTGGCCGCTACCATCGGAATAGTTTGTGTGATAATCGTCCACCAGCGTCAGATTGCCCTCCGGGGTCAGTGCGCCGGATTCCTCATCCGTGATAGTGACGGTATCTTCCTCCACGACTTCCGGCAGAACGGGCTGCTCCACCGGGGTAGTATCGCCCTCATAGGCAAAAGCAGGAGCGGCCATGCCGATGCACAGCACCGCCGACAGCAACAGTGCGCCAAATCTCTTAAACTTCATCCGAATCATCCTCCTTGTCGAAAGTTGCGCCTACAGCAGCCAGTGCAGCCGGGTTTGGAGTGGTATTAGCCGACTGCCGCAGCAGAGCAGCAAGCTGTTCCGGGGTGACTTTGGCGGTGCGCACCATTTCATTCACCTTGGCGGCTTCTGCTTCCTGAATCCGCCGCTCAAGGCTTTCGATGCGGTTGTTGATCTTAATGCGCCGCTCCTTTTCCTTTTCCAAAGAAGCGCGCAGCTTATCCAGTTTTTCACTCATAGTAAAACCCTCCATTTCATTTTGAAAGCCGTCCAAATCCAGCGAGATACTGCTGCCAGTAGGACGAGTGAATGTCAGCATATTTGATGGGGTCACCAGCACTGACCATTTTTCCGTTGCCGAGATATATTCCAACGTGGCTCATCCCCGGCGTATCATACGTTCCTTTGAAGAAAACCAAATCACCGGGTTTTGCTTCGGCTTCGGAAATATGCTGACTTTTTTGCCATAATCCGTTGGCGGTGGTGCGCCCCACATTGTAGCCGTTCTGGTTGTAGACCCAGCAGACATAGCCGCTGCAATCGAACCCGGTTTCCGGGGTGGAGCCGCCCCACACATAGGGCGTGCCCACATACTTTTGGGCTTCCTTGTAGATGGCGGCAAATTCCTCATCCGTCAGGGCTTCTGCCGGAACCTGATAGTTGATGCCCGGTGTACCGGAGCCATCGGAGCCACCGGGCGGCAGTCCACCTTTGAACAGATATGGCCGACCACCCAACGTATCCTGAAAGATCTCATAGCGTTTCCACTGGTCGTTATTCAGTTCTTCCCGAATGACCACTTCCAAGCCACGGTTCACCAGCTTGGTGTGGAAGATGCGGTACTCGTAGGGCACCTGCGTGGGGACTGGGATTCCTGCGGGAGTCATGACCCACACAGTCATATACCGGGTCTGCACCTCTACCCATGTGGTCAGCTTATACTGCTTTTTGAAGGTCTCCTTCAGCTTGCCCTGCACCTCTGACCGAGTGTAATCGTCATACAAGGTGGTCAGGAACGAAGTCAGCTGCCACGGGTCATGCTCGATGGGGTCAAGATGGTACTGATACTCGTTGTAGCCGGGGTGGTCGGCGGGAGTGCGCTTGATTTTCTTATCCAGTTCCTTTTCCAGCTTCTTATAGTCCTGCTCTGCACCGCGAATATCCCGATCCTCGGCAGAGTACATGGTCTGCCCGGACACCTGTGTGCCGCCGGAAAAGAGGATGCCGCAGGAGGAAAAGCCAGACATCACCATGAGGATGAGCAAAAGAAAAACGCCCACGATCACCAGAACGTGTGCGTTGCTCTTGGCGGCATTCGCCAGCCCTTTCACGGCAGTGCTGACGGCAGTTTTGCCTTTCTCCACCGCCTGTTCCACGCCGGACCGGGCGGCAGATGCGCCATTGGATGCCGCCTTGCCGCCTGCGGTCTGCGCCGCCGTACCCGACCGGGCGGCGGCATAGTAGCTCTGCCGGATGTCTTGCTTCTGCCGCCACCGGGAAAGCCAGTTTGAGCCGCCCTCGCTGGTGCCGGATGCGCCTGCATCTTGTGCCGCAGTCGGCTCCGATGCGGAAGATTTAGCGGTTTTGGAGCCTTTCTTGCCCTGCATCTTGGCTTTCTTCTTGAGCTTCCGGGCATAGCAGCTTTTGAAAATATCACGGACATTTCCAGCCGCTTTTTCGCCCTCGCTCAGAGCCTGTGTGCCTACATTATCGTCCTCGTACTGGTCAACTTCGTGATGCACCGCAGACCGGGCGGCATGGGCGGCGTACATCTCCCGCTTCTGCGCCTTGCTTAAACGGCTCAACTCGTCCGGGGTCAGTTCCGCCTTGCCGAACCGCAGATGCTGGGCTTTTTCTGCTGCTTTTTCCGCATCGTTTTTCAGCTTTTTCTTTTTGGGCAGCGTCTGCTCCACCTTGGTTTTCTTCGGGGGAGAACGGGTCTTTTTTGCGGACGATTCCTCTTTGATGTTCAGCTTCAGCTCACTCATTTCTGCCCCTCCGAAACCTCGCCTAACTTGGTGGTCATAATCCGGTAGAGTTCCAAATCAGTCGGGAAACGATCAACAAAGGGCAAGATGACATTGCCGAAGAACAGCAAACCTTCGCCCTCGCCGGAGTGGGTCACATAGGAAAGCTGATGGGGCGAAATGTTGAGCTGCTTTGCAAGGATTTGTCTATCGCCAGCCGCCTGATTCAGCATGATGATCATGTCGGAATTTTCAAAAATATTCTCGACCTCACGCGAAGAAAGCAGATCTTTGACGTTCTGGGTCAACCCTGTGGGGATGCCGCCCCACTTGCGAAAACGCTTCCAGATCTCCACGGAATAGGCGGCGGTCTGCTCCTCTTTCAGCAAAAGGTGCATCTCATCCATATAATACCGGGTGGACTTTCCGCTGCTGCGGTTTGCCGTGACACGCCCCCAGACCTGATCCTGCACAATGAGCATACCGAGCTTCTTCATCTGCTTGCCCAGTTCCTTGATGTCGTAGCAGACGATGCGGTTATTGACGTTCACATTGGTGCGGTGGTTGAACAGGTTCAGACTGCCCTTGACGTAGATTTCCAACGCCGTGGCAACATGGTGGGCTTCTTTCTCATCCTGCTGGAGCAGGGCGTTGTACAAGTCCTCAAGGACGGGCATATTCTCCGGGCAGGGGTTCGCAAAATATTTGCGGTAGATCAAATGCACACAGCGGTCGATGACGGTTTTCTCTACCGGCAGCAGCCCCTCCTTGCCGCCCACCACCAGTTCGCACAGGGAAAGAATAAAGTCGGCTTTCAAGGAAAGCGGGTTATCTTCCTCGGAGTAGTTGGCGTTGATGTCCATGGGGTTGATGAACTGGGTACTGTTGGGGCTGATTTTGATGACCTGACCTTTCAGCCGATTCACCAGCGGCGAGTATTCGCCTTCGGGATCATTGATAATAATATCATCGTCCGTCACCAAAAAGGCGTTGGCAATTTCACGCTTTGCTGAGAAACTTTTGCCAGAGCCGGGAGTGCCGAGGATCAGCCCATTGGGGTTCTTCAGCTTCTTTCGGTCCACCATGATGAGGTTGTTGGAAAGCGCATTCAATCCGTAGTACAGCGATTCCTTGCCGGACTGATAAAGTTCCTGCGTGGTGAACGGGATGAAGATTGCTGTGCTGCTGGTGGTCAGCCCCCGCTGAATTTCGATCTGGTTGTCTGCCAGCGGCAGCGAGGACATCAGCCCCTGCTCCTGCTGGTAGTCCAGTCGGCAGAGATTGCAGTTGTGTTTCTGCGCAATGGAGCTGGCCTGAAACACGTTATTTTCCAGTTCCTGCTCGGTACGTCCGGTGTTCAGCACGATGAATGTCACCAAAAACATTCGCTCGTTCTGGCTCTGCAATTCTTTCAGCAGAGCCTTGGCATCTCGGCCATAGGTGGCGAGGTCAGAAGGAATGATGTCGATGTCGTATCCGGCACGGATTGCTTTCTTCTGTTCCTCAATCTTGCTACGGTCGATTTCGGTAATCGTGCGCTTGACCGTTTTGATGGCGCGGTTCTGGTCTACCGACTGGATGTGCATGGTGACGATCTGGCTGGAATCCATGTCCAGAAAATCTTTCAAAAGCTGGTCGCTGATGTCGGATGCCGTAATGCTCAAAAAGCTGGCGGCGCAGTAGATGCCGCCCATTTGAAAGGTGCGGCTGTTTTTGAAGGCGAAAGCGGTCGGCGCGATAGCATCTTTGACCGAAAGACCGCTTTTCACAAGGTCTTTCCAGTCAAAATGAAATTTGCTGGAACCGTCCATGTTGAACATATCGTGCATGAGTTTCAGCCGCTCGGCACCGTTCAGCGGCTTGGCCTGCACACCCAAGCGGTGGAAATTGTTGAGCAGGTCGTTCTGAACATGGTCGAGCCGTGTCTTGACGGTTTTCATGCTTTCACCCTCTACGCCGAAGGTGATGAACTTGGTCTTTGTCAGACCATTATTGCCCTTGGCAAGCTGCTGGCGCAGCATCTGCGAATACTCGGCACGAACATCATCGAAACCATCTTTCTGGAACGGAATACGGATGCTTTTTTCAAACTCGCTGCTATCCGTTGCCATGTTCACAAAGGACAGTTCAAACTTGATAGAGCTGTCGAAAAAGTTCAAGAATGAACACCATTCTTCAAAAATCGCAGTGCGATCTTCCGGCTGGGCCAGCTGGTAATTGATATCCTGATACTGGATGGTGCGGGTGTAGTAGCCGGGACGGACACGGCAAGTGCCATCCTCAAACATCCGCTGCATGGGGATGGACTGCTGGGCAGTCTGGGGCACGGCGGGTTTCTGCGGCTTTTTCTTACCGCCGTTATCGGTCTTTTTCCAAAACGGGATCATGGGTCACGCCTCCCTTCATCAGAATTGCATAGTAGTTGTTGGTCTTGTAGGGGCGAATCTTCGGGCGGAGAAACCGGGAGCGTACATAGTACGACAGCAGCTTTTCCATGGGCTGACCGTTTTTCTCGTACATCCCAAGGAAGAACGCCGGCAGCATCACCGCCATCATGCCGAGTGTGGCGGCAGTGTTGCCGCCAGAATCCCGGAGAACAAAAAACAGCGGCACTCCAATGAGAGCCGCTGTGCCAAAGCAGACAAGCTGCCGTTTGGTCAGGTTGAACGCCACTTTGGATTTAACCTTGGTCAAATCACGGGGCACGGAAATATACGCAGCCAATAAAGCACCTCCTTTAATGCGCTCCGAGAACGGATTTTGTCACGGAGCTGGTCTTGAACAGGCTGAAACAGAGCAGGACGGTATAGCCTACAATGCTCCAAATGGAGTTGATGGCATCCCCGGAAATCGCCACGTTCTGGATCAGCACCGCGTAAATCGCCACGCAGATGAGGATGAGAAAGCCCTGAAAACCCAGCGCAAACAGGCATTTCAGGTAGTTCTGCCCCATGTGCGATTGCTCATGGTTGCCGAAAGTCGCCATGGGGATGGGGGCAAGGCTCACCATGCAGTAGATCTCGATCATGCGCCCGTAGACGATGACAAAAATGATGATGCTCAAGATCCGCATGGTGATGCCGATGAAGAAGGACTGCAAAAACAGGCCGAACAAGGGGCCAACGTCCATTTGCATCAGGCTGGCTTCCAACATCGACAGGCCAATGTCGTTGACACGGGTATTGCCCGCAATAATTCCGCTGGAATCGGACACGACTTTCTGCGTCAGATCAAAGACTGCCATCACAATATCGAACGTGTTAGAGATAAACCAGACGGACACCGCCGTTTTGAAGATCCAGCGCATGATGAGCGCAGGCTCGAACTGTGCCATGTTGTTGTGCTGGGTGATCATCTCGATCAGTTCGTAACAGGCGATGAAGGTCAGAATGATGCCCGCAATGGGCAACACCACGTTCCGGGAGAGGGTTTCGATCATCGCAAAAACGCGCGGCTCGAAGGCCGATGGCTTGGTGCCCACCTGCTGTGCAATGTTGCCGACCTGCGCGTTTACATCATCGAACAAACCGGAAAGGTTTGACATAATGCCTGCCGTCAGGATGCCTTTGATCCAGTCGGCAATGGCTTTGAGAACGGTTTCCATTCAGCAGTCACCGCCTTAGCTGAAATGGTTGATGAGGGTTTTCAGGAGATTCAGAAGAAAAATAATGTGGGTCAAAAACTGCATAGAAAACACTTCCTTTCGGTTATCGGTTGGTATTCAATGCAATACGCTACCTATTATAATAAGGGCTGTTATCCACAGCAGAGATCATAGCGATTGCTTATGTACGGGCGGGATGAACCCGCCCACTGTTCTTAACCGAACAGACCGCTCAGCAGGGGAATCAGGGTAATGCCGACCAGCGCAACGCCGCCGCCAGCCATGAGCTGTTTCATACCCTGAGACTTTACTGATGTGCGATAAAGAAGTAATAGAAGTGTAAAAAATTTTGCCGTTCCTATCCGGCACTTGCGCATTGTGTCGGATAGGTCGGGCGGTTATTCGGGCAAGTCCACCTTGCCAACAAAAGAATAATAAATCTCAATGTCCTGTCTGCGGGTCTTGTTCTCGTCATAGCTGCACTCATGCACAACGATTTTCTCTACAAACTCCCGCAGCAGAGTAGGGGTAAGTTCTTCAAAGCTGGTATGCCGCCGGACAACATTCATAAACTTTTCTGCGTTCACGGTGGCTTCCTGTGCTTTGGAAAGCTCCGCTTGAATAGCAGCGGCTCTTTCTTTCAGCTCCCGTTGCTCTGCTTCATAGTCTGCCGACAGCTCTGTGAAACGCTCGTCTGATATGCGCCCGGTCACGCTGTCCTCATACAGCCGCTTGAAGATAGCGGATAACTCGGCTATGCGTTTCTCGGAGGCTTCCAGTTCCTTTTTCTTGGCGGCGTTCCTGCGTTTGCCCCCGTCCTCGTTCTGCTCAATCAAGAGTTTCATAAACCGGGCTTCATGCTTTGCCGCATAGCTGGTCACTTTCCGCAGATTGGAGAGTACACCAGCGGTCAAGAGGTCGGTGCGGATAAAGTGCGCCGTACAGTCATGGGTGCGTTTCTTGTAGTTGCCGCAGATATAACAGTCCTGCTTGCGCTTGTCCGTCTGGTATCGCTGCTGATACATCACGCTGCCGCAGTCCGCACAGAACAGTATGCCGGAGAACAAACCCACTTCATCATAGCGGTTTGGGCGTTTGCGCTGTTTGCGAAGCTCCTGCACCCGTTCCCATGTTTGGGTGTCTATGATAGGCTCGTGGTGGTTCTCGAAAATCACTTGCTTTTCCGGGGGATTTTCTACACTGTGCTTGACTTTGTAAGAAAGTTTTTCTGTCTTGAAATTTACCAGACAGCCTGTGTATTCCCGGTTTTCAAGGATATGCACTACGGTATTGGTCGCCCACTTGCACTCATAGCCGGGGTGGTAGCGGCGGGTGCTGC
>ENA-OUQM01000880-OUQM01000880.1-human-gut-metagenome-genome-assembly--contig:-NODE-880-length-18498-cov-7.051564_pt1 | contig 18498 bp, 14 predicted proteins | sample MGYA00237949_ERZ548830 | MGnify/ENA primary metagenome ERZ548830 (study PRJEB26490, sample SAMN05194706) | human gut metagenome | biome: terrestrial biome; feature: human-associated habitat; material...
CGTAACATTGCTAAATGTTTCATTCGGAAGGATCATTCCGGTCATCATGACAAATGGTGTGTAAACTTCTTCTTGTTTTCCATCTACGCTGACTGTTTTCTTCTCTTTATTTGTATAATCCACCTGAATCTTCAGATGTCCGCTTTTTCCTTTCAAATCTGCCGGTTTGATTTCTTTTCCGTCCAGATAGTAAGTAAGCTTTACAGAAACCGGAAGATCCTGATCTGTTGTTCCCTGATAATAAATATCTTCACCGTCTGTATTCCATGTCAATGTATCTCCGGATGCTTTGAATGTTTCATCACCTTTTACATTCTTAATATCTTTCAGAGTACTTGCATCTGTCAGGCTTCCTGATACACTGCCTGAATTCTTCAGCCAGTTAGATACTGTTACTTCATCAGTTGTTCCTGTTGCGTCTGCATTTACATAAACTGTCTCTTCCTTATAAACTGCATCTGCGTCAGAACTTGTTCCTGCAGCAAAGACCGGCACAGCGCCCATCATTACTGACATTCCAACGGCAAGAGAAGTTGTGAGTCCACGTTTGATTTTTCTGTTTTTGTTCATGATTCTTACATCCTTTCTACTTTTTTCCACCGAGGAATCCGATGGACGTCTTACATATTACTTTGTCAAATATCATAAACATCGCCGGCAATATCAGGATTACAACAACCATACTGATAATCGCGCCTCGCGCAAGCAAAGTGCAAATAGAACCGATCATTTCAACCTGTGAGTAGCAGGCTACTCCAAATGTTGCCGCGAAGAAACTTAATCCGCTGCTGATAATTGACGGCATACTGGTTTTATGGGCAATACTGATTGCTTCCATCTTATCTCGTCCACGCTGACGCTCTTTCTGATAGCGGGTCGTCATTAGAATTGCATAATCTACAGTTGCTCCCAACTGAATTGCTCCGATTACTATACTTGCAACAAATGGAAGGCTTGTTCCCTGATAAAACGGGATTGCCATATTAACCATAATTGCAAATTCAATAACTGCCACCAATATGATTGGCAGTGATATTGATTTGAAGATAATCATAATAATGATAAATATCGCTGCAATTGAAAGTGCATTTACATTTACCAGATCCACATTGGTTACATCCTCCAAGTCTTTCATCAAAGGAGCTTCTCCAATTACCATCGCATTTTTATCATAAGATTTTACAATCTTATCGATCGATGCAATCTGTGTATTGACTTCCTCTGTTGCTGATTCATATTCCGAGCATACGAATGCAAGCTCGTAATCATCGCTTTGCAGCATTTCTTTGATATCATTTGGTATCATAGAGTCCGGCACTGCCGGTCCAATCAGCGAATCCATACTGATCGTCCACTTGACACCCTTCACAGAATCAATCTCATCGAACATTTTCGACTTCTGTTTTGCATCCATACTTCTATCTAACATAACCATATGAATATTACTCATATCGAAGTCTTTCTTAAGTTCTGCATTCGCCACATTACTGTCCAGTGTGGACGGGAGTGAATCTGCGATGTTGTAGTAAATCTTTGTGTGATTATTTCCATAAATAGCCGGGAATAAAAGTACCAGGAAAACAACGATCCATACTTTATAGTGCTTTGTAATAAAAGCTGATGGCTTATCCATGTTGCTGAACAACAGTTTATGTTTTGTCTTCTCAATTGGTTTATCAAATACAAGAACCAGAGAAGGTAAAACTGTTACGCAACAGATCACACCGATCAATACGCCTTTTGCCATAACGATACCAAGATCTCGGCCAAGTGCAAATGTCATAACGCACAATGCTACGAATCCGGCTACTGTCGTAACAGAGCTTCCTGCCACAGACTTAAATGTATTGGAAATCGCATGTCCCATGGCACGTTCTTTCTCTCCCGGAAAACGCTTCTTGTTTTCCTCGTAGCTGTTCAAGAGGAAAATGGAATAATCCATTGTCACACCCAGCTGCAATACCGCAGTCAATGCCTTTGTGATATACGAAGTCTCTCCAAGAAAAATGTTGCTTCCAAGATTGTAAAGAATCGCAAGCCCAATACTGATCAGAAATAAAATCGGTACTACGAAAGATCCGCTTGTCAGTTCAAGTACGACCAGACTTAAAAGTGCTGCAATCACCACATAAACCGGAAGTTCTTTAAGTGCCAGATTCTTAATATCTGTAACAACTCCTGTCATACCGCTGATAAAGCACTGATCATTCGCCAGCTTCCTCATCTGTCCGACAGCATCCATAGCTTCATCAGAAGATGTTGTATTATCAAACAATACAAGCATCATCGTGGCATCGCCTTTGAAAAACGCCTCCTTTAAATCCTTTGGGATCATCTCCACCGGAAGACTGATATCAGCTACATCGTCATACCAGAGTACATCTTTTACATGCGGTACTTCACTGAACTGATCTTCAAGCTTCTGAACATCCTTCATGTCCATGTTCTCTACCACGACCATGGAGAACGCGCCCATTCCATACTCATCCACCAGAATATCCTGACCCTTTACTGTCTCCAGATGCTCCGGCAGATAACTGAGCAAATCATAGTTTACACGTGTCTTTGCCATCCCGATGACCGACGGGATAATTAGAAGAAATCCGATGATCAACATCAGAACTCTGTGTTTGGCAATCCATTTGCCAACTTTAACCATTTGTATCATCTCCTATACTGTCTCACTACTCAAGTCTCTTATAGTATAGCTCGAAATGACCATTAGTCAATATTTTTTTGTTAAAAAATGAAAAATAGTCATTTTTATTGACTTTTGGGAATTTTGTGCCATACTAGTAAAAAGACAATAGGAATTTTTCACAGAATGTATTTTTATGAAAACCTCTTATTGGCAAAGTTTGTATTATATATTACACTCACTAAAGACACACAAAGGAGGTCATTGAGATTATGGGAAAAGTAGATGATAATAAAAAGCTGAAAATGAATACACTGCTCCAGACTGCATTTGACCTGTTCACCGGAAAAGGCTTTGCCAAAACAACTGTATCCGACATCGTGAATCAGGCCGGTCTGGCAAAGGGGACATTCTATCTTTATTTCAAAGACAAGTATGATTTAAGAGATAAATTGATCGCATACAAAGCCTGTCAGCTTTTTGATGATGCACACAAGCAGCTTGAAGGCACTGAGATTAATTCTTTAGAAGAAGAGATTCTTTTTTTAACAGACTATATTATTGACCGTTTCCAGAAACAGCAGTCCTTGTTAAAATTTTTGTCAAAGAATCTCTCCTGGGGAGTTTTCCAGGATGCTGTCGGAACAGGTTCTGTAGTGTCCAGGCAATTTTATGATCACTACAGAAATTCACTTGTAAAATATAACGTAAACTGTGAGAATCCGGATCTCTTACTTTTTACACTAATTGAATTGATCAGTTCAACAAGTTACAACTGTATCCTTCATGAGAAACCTGTTTCTATGGAAGAGTACAAACCTTATCTTCATAAATCACTCAAGAAGGTCTATGAAGTGTTTGTAAGCGTTCAGGGTTAAGTTTATTTTATTTAATTTATTTTTCTTTTAATGTTTGAACATAATTTTGACACATTTTCTGTCTATACTAAAACTCAGATAGTTGATAAACAACTATCTCCCCCCTCATAAAGTAATGGCATCCCGGTGTGCCGGGATGTCGACTTTACTCTCATTCCTTTAGATAATAAAAAGAAGACCCGATTGCCGATCTGTTGAAACAGTGAGGTGCTCGGGTCTTACTTTTTGTGTTTTCATATGATGTCGTACAGGATTCCTTTATATATAACACCACCTATATTCTGGCAGCATCTAAGTTATCACTGCAACGCGAAAGCCCGCTAACCTTTCGGCTAACGGGCTTCGTTGTGTTTATAGTTATCTAAAGGAATGAGAGTAAAGTGTTGACACTTTCCTGTGTCACAACTTTATGAGGGGGGAAGATAATTGATTTTCTCTTATCAACTATCTTGATATTAGTATATCCGGAAAATGTGTCAAAAGTATGAGTGCTTTCTTAAAGAATACGAAAAAATATAAACAGATTATGAAAAAATATAAACTAATAATTTATTTTTCTACGTTCTTCCATCCACTCGAGAAGATCTTCATATACCTGCTCCCGATCTGTCTCGTTAAGCAGTTCATGACGATCACCGGCATACAGTCTTAGACTGATGTCCTGGATTCCGGCCGCTTTGTATTTCTCATAAACCTTCCTTACGCCTTTTCCGAATCCTCCAACCGGATCTTCGGCACCGGCTGCGAAAAGGATTGGAAGCTGCTTCGGAATCATATAGATACTTTCTTTTTTCTCCATTATAAGCATCCCGGTAAACATGCTATAATACGCGTTCACTGTAAAGACAAAGGAGCACAGTGGATCTGAAATATATTTTTCCAGATGTTCTTCATCACTGGTTACCCAGTCCGCGCGTGTCTTTGGATTCTTGAATTTCCTATTATAGGCACCGACTGCCATTCTATCCACCAGTTTACTTTTATAATGCCAGCCACGGAACATCGCCAGTGTCCTACACAATCTTCTTCCAAACTGAAGTGTCGCTCTCTGCTGATCTGCTACAACTCCGATAAACATTGCTCCCGCCAGCCCATTTCCATACATCTGTACATACTGGCGCAAAAGACTTGAGCCCATGCTATGTCCTAACATAAAGTAAGGTACATCCGGATATTTCTTCATCGTCCGCTGACGAAGTGTATGCATATCTCCTATCACGCATGCATTTCCATATTTTTCGTTAAAAAATCCATACTCCGACTTGCTCTGCACAGATTTTCCATGTCCTAAATGATCGTTTCCAACGACATAATATCCATGACTACACATGAATTCTGCAAATTCATCGTATCTCTTAATATATTCCACCATTCCATGGCTTAACTGCAGGACAGCTTTCACTTCTCCTTCCGGTTTCCACTCAATCGTGTGGATCTCCGTATTGCCATCCTTTGAAGGGAAATAAAACTCATCTCTCATCGTTCATTCACTACCTGTCATCTAATTTGATATAATCACGATATGGTGCAAGCGGCTTATAAGCCGGACGTATGATCTTATCTACATTCTTCAACTCTTCCAGTCTGTGTGCACTCCATCCAACGATACGTGCTGCCGCAAAAATTGGAGTATATAATGCCGGTGGAAGATCAAGCATGCTATAAACAAGTCCACTGTAGAAATCTACGTTCGCATTAACACCTTTATACATCTTACGTCTCTCGCTAATGATCTCCGGTGCCATCTTCTCTACTTTCTCATACAGTACATATTCTGCCTCGTGGCCCTTTTCATATGCAAGCTGCTTTACAAACTTCTTGAAGATCTCCGCTCTTGGGTCGGATACAGAATAAATCGCATGTCCCATTCCATAGATCAGACCTCTCTTATCAAACGCTCTCTTCTCCAGCAGTGCCTCAAGGTAAGCTCTGATCTGATCATCATCCTGCCAGTCTGTCAGCTGCGTCTTCATATCTTCAAACATCTGTGTTACTTTTACGTTCGCACCACCATGTTTTGGTCCTTTCAAGGACGCCATAGCTGCTGCAATTGTAGAATAAGTATCTGTTCCTGAAGATGTAACAACATGCGTTGTAAATGTTGAGTTGTTACCACCGCCGTGATCCATATGAAGAACAAGAGCCATATCAAGGATCTTCGCCTCAAGTTCTGTATACTGACGATCTTCTCTGAGCATCATCAGAATATTCTCTGCCATAGACAGTTCTTTCTTCGGTGCATAAATATACAGGTCTTCACCCATTCTATAATTGTAAGCAAGATAGCTGTAAACCATAAGCATTGGGAACTGGCTGATCAGATTCAGACTCTGGCGCAGTACATTCGGAATGCTTGTATCATCCGCTTTGTCGTCGTAAGAATAAAGCTGAAGAATACTTCTTGTAATACTGTTCATCATATCACGGCTCGGAGCCTTCATGATCACGTCACGTACAAAATTCGGTGGAAGCATCCGGCGGTCAGCTATCATATCCTTAAAATTCTCAAGTTCCTTCTGATTAGGAAGCTCTCCAAAAAGAAGCAGATATGCAATCTCCTCAAATCCAAAATGTTTCGCCTCAAGGAACCCGCTTACAAGATCTTTAATATTGTAACCTCTGTAATAAAGATTACCTGCACACGGTACAGATACACCGTCTACAATCTTTGTTGCACACACATCGGATATATTTGTCAATCCGGCAAGTACACCTTTACCGTTCAGATCTCGAAGTCCTCTTTTTACCTCGTATTTGGTATAGAGTTCTTTGTCAATTGCATTGTTCGTTTCACATTTCAGAGCAAGTTCTTCAATCTCCGGAGTGATGTCAAAAAATATGCTGTTAATATCTTTGGCCATGGGCTCTTCCTCCTTCTCTTGTTTCTTCTCATGTCTTTTTATCTTTTAATTATACTAGATATCCGTCCATGAAACAATTAACTGAATATTAAATCTTTATGAATCAAAAAGTGAAGAAGAATAAAGTTGCTGTCCACTACATTTTTGTAAACAGCAACTTTGTAAATTCCTTTAATATTATTTTATCTGCAATCATAAAGAAAATCTGCCAGTTTTGCAAATTCTTCCAGCGTAAGGGCTTCCCCTCGAATAGATGCTCCTCTTCCGAGTGCTTCAATCGCTGCCTCGATTTCTTCCTTCGTGTAGTCAAGTTCTGCCGAATTCTTCAGTCCATTTGCCAAAGTCTTTCTTCTCTGGTTAAAGGAGGCACGGATAATACGGAACATAAGCTTTTCATCCTTTACCTTCACCGGTGGTTCTTCATAACGTTCCAGACGGATTACCGCAGATCCAACCTTCGGACGAGGCATAAAGCAGTTCGGTGGTACATTTGCCACAATATATGGTTTCGCATAATATTGCACAGCCAGAGACAGTGCACCATAGTCCTTCGTTCCCGGTCCCACCTGCATACGGTCTGCAACTTCTTTCTGGACCATAACTGTAATACTCTTGATCGGAACATGATTCTCAAAAAGTCCCATAATGATCGGCGTTGTAATGTAATATGGCAGGTTGGCCACAACCTTGATCGGTTTTCCTCCATTTTCCTCTTCTGCAAGCTTTGCAATATCTACTTTCAGAACGTCATTGTTAATAACACGGGCATTGTCATAATCTGAAAGCGTATCTTCCAGAATCGGAATCAGTGCCTTGTCAATCTCAACTGCAACAACTTTTCTCGCTACACATGCCAGATACTGTGTCATCGTTCCGATTCCCGGTCCGATTTCCAATACAAAATCATCTTTTGTAATCTCTGCTGCCGCAATAATTTTGTCCAGTACATGTGTATCGATCAGAAAGTTCTGACCGAACTTTTTCTGGAATACGAAATTATATTTCTGTAATACTTCTATCGTATTCTGTGGATTTCCAAGTGTTGGTTCTTTCATCTCATCTCTCCATTTCTTATAATTGATATAAATCCCTTGCATTCTTCTCTGTCTGTTCGATCACCTGCTCCGCAGAAATGCCTTTTAGCTCTGCAATCGCTTCTACAACATATGGCAGGTACAAGGATGAATTTCTCTTCCCTCTGAACGGTGTCGGTGCCAGATACGGACAGTCTGTCTCAAGAACAATTGACTCCAGTGGAATTTCTTCTACAATCTCTTTTAACTTCTTTGAGTTCTTGAATGTCACAACACCGCCGACTCCGATGTAATATCCCATCTTTACATATTCTCGCGCCATCTCAAGGCTGTAAGAATAACAGTGTATCACACCTTTGAGTCCTTTTCCATGTTCTTTCATAATTTCCATCGTATCAGCTGCCGCCTCACGGCTATGGATCATCACAGGTTTGTTCATCTCTCGTGCAAGATCCAGCTGTCTGATGAACCAGTGTTTCTGCAGATCATGCCCTTCTTTATCCCAATAATAATCAAGTCCGATCTCGCCAACCGCAACGATCTTTTCTTTCTTTAATAATTCTCTCATTCGAGCGAAATTCTCTTCATTCAGTGCACCGACTTCGTCCGGATGTACACCTACTGATCCATATATAAATGAATATTTCTCTGCGAGTTCTACTATCTTATCCCAGGACTCTACTGTCGCCGCTGCATCCACAATTGTTCCAACGCCGCCTGCTGCCATACTGCTTAGTAGCTCATCTCTGTCTGTGTCAAACTGCTCATCATCATAATGCGCATGTGTATCAAATATCATTTTATTTACCGCCTGTTTTCAATATTTCTAATCTTGTGCTTTATTTTACCACAAATAATTCTTTCCGTCTTCATATAATACATCCATCGCCCCAATGTCCAAGGTTCTCAAGTTCCGCACAACTAACTAAATCAGACATTTCATAAGCAGATTTTTTCATTCTTATACCTTAACGTGTTACATTTTATTTCGTTTTAATACTAGCATGTGAAAATTTAATTAGCAAGATAAAAACAGCGAGATACAGGTCATTTCCCATATCTCGCCGCTTTTCTTTCATTTTATCATATCCAATAATTGATTCATGATTTTCAATGATGACTAATGATTTCTATAGTAATTGATCAGACATCCGTCAAGAATGATCTCACGCTCTGCGTCTGTCAGATCTCCCAGCTTAAGGTTCAGTTCTTTGAGTTCATCACCTACAACATAAGCTTTGATCACATCCGCTTTCTCTTCTACTGCTTTTCTCACATTAGGAACAAAGATGTAATCTCCGTTCTTGAAGGAAAGTGCTTCATGATCTTCTTCTGTCAGGAATGGGAGCATTCCCCAGTTGATCAGGTTAGAACGGTAACGCTTTGTTGCATACTCTGTTGCGATGTTTGCCCATCCGCCAAGTACTTTCTGACAGGAAGCTGCCTGCTCACGAGCAGATCCGTCTCCTGGTTTTACTGCGAAGATTGTACTTCCGACACCAAGGTTACCCTTGCCAACTTCCGGATATGTCTCGTGGATCTTATCCATCACCGGTTTCAGTTCTGCAAGAGCATCTACCGGACATTCATCTGCTTCAATTGCTTTCTGAGCTTTCTGTACTTCTTTTGCACGTCCAACGTACGCAGGATCTTTTCTTGAAAGAGCGAACTCTGCAAGTCCCAGCGGGTTAGAACGGTAGGAAGATGTCTCTCCTGACGGAATCAGCTCATCTGTTGTTGTAACAGGATCATGGATCTCAGATACAACCTTCACAAGCAGGTTCTGTGGAAGTGCTGACATTGCCGGCCAGTCCTTAATGTTTGGTCCAAATTTAATCTCAACGCTTGGATCAGCAACGCCCTTGCTGTCAAATACACGGTTTGCATAAATGTTCTTATCAAAGTGATATTTCTGTCCTTTATACTCTACATCCATTGCTGTTGCCGGTGTTAAGAATCCCTTGTTTGCTGCTGTTGCTGCGATAGAACGAGCATCCATCAGTGCTACAGAAGAGATCTGTCCGTTCTGCAGCTTACTTCCTTCACGGTTCGGGAAGTTTCTTGTTGTATGACGGATAGAGAATGCGTTATTCGCCGGAGTATCTCCTGCTCCGAAGCACGGTCCACAGAATGCTGTCTTCACAACAGTTCCTGCTTCCATAAGATCTGCAATTGCACCGTTCTTAACAAGTTCCATATAAATCGGTGTACTTGCCGGGTAAACGCTGAATGTAAATTCATCTGCTCCGATGTTCTTTCCTTTGATGATATCTGCAGCTGCACAGATATTTTCAAATCCACCACCTGCACATCCTGCGATGATTCCCTGCTCTACATAGAACTTACCGTTTCTGATCTTGTCCTGCAGAGAGTAATCAACTGCACCGTCAAGACTTACAAGTGCTTTCTGCTCTACATCATGAAGGATGTCTGCCAGATTTGCGTTCAGTTCATCAATTGTATAAACATTGCTTGGGTGGAATGGCATTGCGATCATTGGCTTGATCTCGCTTAAGTTCACATAAACCATACCGTCATAATATGTAACTGCTCCAGGATTCAGTTCTTTGTAATCTTCACTTCTTCCGTGAATATCATAGAACTCCTGAATCTTCTCATCTGTTTTCCAGATAGAAGACAGACAAGTTGTCTCTGTTGTCATAACGTCGATTCCGATACGGAAATCTGCACTAAGCTTGCTGACTCCAGGTCCAACAAACTCCATAACCTTGTTATTCACATAGCCGTTCTTGAATGTAGCTCCGATGATTGCAAGAGCAACGTCCTGCGGTCCTACACCTTTCATCGGCTCTCCGTCTAAGTAGATTCCGATCACGCCCGGCATCTTAATATCATAAGTCTTATTCAGAAGCTGTTTCACAAGCTCCGGTCCACCTTCACCCATAGCCATCGTTCCGAGTGCTCCGTAACGTGTATGGCTGTCAGATCCAAGGATCATCTTTCCTCCGCCTGCAAGCATCTCACGGGCAAACTGATGGATAACTGCCTGATGCGGTGGTACATACATACCGCCGTACTTCTTCGCACAAGTTAGTCCAAACATATGATCATCTTCGTTGATTGTTCCACCAACTGCACAAAGACTGTTATGACAATTTGTAAGTACATACGGCATCGGGAACTTCTCAAGTCCTGACGCACGTGCTGTCTGGATAATTCCAACAAATGTAATGTCATGGGATGTCAGCTTATCAAAACGGATCTGCAGACGCTCCATGTTCTCGGATGTATTGTGTGCCTTTAAAATACCATATGCCATTGTGTTCTGAGCGGCTTCTTCCTTCGTCAGCGGAACCTGCACATTTCCTGTGTCTTCTACTATCTCTGTTCCATTGAAAAGATATACGCCATTCTCGTACAATTTAATCATGTAAAGACCTCCTTCAATCTGATCTATAGTTTTGAAATAACTGCTACCATATTAACATATTTGAGTGTTTCGGTAAATCTAAATTTTCGCAATTCAGCATTGTAACTCAATAAAGTGCAATTTTTACTGATTTTTTAGATAGAAAGCGGAAATCTCATCTCAATAATAAACTCATTTTTCTCTGTCTTTGCGCTGATTTCTCCATTCATACGTTTCACAAGTTCCTTTGCAATAGATAGTCCCAGTCCGGTAGAGGTTTTGCTCCTTGCCACATCCGCTTTATAAAATCTGTCAAATACATGTTCTATATCGATCTGCTCCGAATGTATCACCTGATTCCTGATTCGCAATACTGCATGCTCCTGCTTGCGCTCTAACACAATACTTATCTTCTTTTCTCCATGATCCAGGCCATTTTTAATTACATTCTGAATAACACGGTGGAGTCCTTGTTTATTTCCGGCTATAGATAGCAGTTCTTCTGTAATCTGAATATCCGGCTGGATTCCCCTTCTTACCCAGTCATCATAATAGGAAAACACCGTTTCTTTCAGAATCCGGTTGATACAGCAAGGCGTCAGTTCCAGACTATAGGATTCATTTTTTAACTTTGTGAACATGAAAAGTTCTTCCAGCATTTCATTCAGACTGTGTATTCTTTCATGAATAATATTCAGATAACGTCTCTGGTCTTCGACATTTTCGCATTCTTCCATAAGCTGAAAATATCCATCCAGAGATGTTAGCGGTGTCCGGATATCATGGGAAAGGTTCGTATAAGTATCCGCGATCAAAGCTTCTTTCTCCTGATAACGCTGCTTCTCTTTTCTTTGTAATTCCAGAAGTTCATTCAATCTGTCTGAAAGCGTTCCGATTCCACCCAAATCAAACTCGCGTTGAATCAACATGTTACTGTCATGTTTCATCAAGAACGCCAATTGGCGGCAGATGTCCTTCACCTGCCGCTGATATTTCCACATAATAATAAATTGTAAAATGATAATTCCTGCTAATATTCCAATTACGATATACATCCGCTAAATATCCCTCTTTTGAAAAACAGCACTGCTTGCAGCTATCATTATGACAGCAAACACAATCGCCACGCCGAATGCTGCCAGACACTCATTTCCACTTGGATTCATAGGAAGCAGTGATAATTTCCCGGTTATCGTATACTTATAAATCTGGAAATTCTGGATTCCCATTTTCCGAACAGCACTGTTTATCAATCCGTATACGATACTCATTATATTCATTGTAAGACAAATCGCGATGACCATGCTGATCACATTATTTTTCAGAATAATTGCAATCGCCATGCAGATCAATACGAGGGCGCAATGAAGTGCCAGCTCCGTCAGGAAATAAGACAGAACAGCTTTTGAACTTCCCCATGTCAATTCTTTGAATACTATATAGTTCGCAGCTCCCTGGAGTAAGAATGCACCTGCCATTGTCAGCACCGTAAAGACCGCCAACGCAATAGATCTGGAAAAAATCAGTGTTCCTCTTTTTTGAACCTGGCCGCCAATATTTTTAATATAACCGCTTCCGATATCCGCTGTTGAAAACATCACAGCAAAAATCACCAGAAACAACGCATAAAATTTCCCCTGAGAATTTGCAAAGAAAATGTCATACACCGTAACCTTTTCTCCCGGTTCTGTCGGCAGTGTCACCATCATTCCCACATTAATATTCTCCGCAGTCGGTTCCGCAAACTGCTCCTGCCGCACGGTATCTTCTTTACTTAATAAATCATAATCTGTTTTACACATAAACGTTGTAAACAGTACTGACACAGCCAGCACGATCCATACTACATACATACTTTTGGTCCGAAACATCCGGTACAAATCCATTTTTATCATATTAAGCATGACTGACACCTCCTGTCAGATTCAGGAAATACGTTTCCAGTTCTTCACTTGTTATCGAAAGCCCTTTTACCGGAATTCCTGCCTTTGCAAGCTCCATATTCAACGCTGCACTTTCATTCAGACGTTCAAAAATGTGAATATGTTCTTTGTCTGTTACCTGATAATTCGTGAATCCCATAGCATCCAGCACCGGAATTGCCAGCTTCGGATCAACCAGTGTTAATTCCATCCGCTCACTGCATCTTCGCATTAATTCTTCTCTTGTAAGCTCCTGCAATAAACTTCCATTGAGAATGATTCCATAATCGGTAGCAATCTTCGATAATTCCTCCAGTATATGACTGGAAATGCAAATCGTCATATTCCTCTCTTTCTGAAGTCTCTGAATCGTGTCACGGACCTCAGCAATCCCCTGTGGATCCAACCCATTGATCGGTTCATCCAGGACTAACAGATCCGGTTCTCCAACCAACGCAAGACCAATTCCCAGACGCTGTTTCATTCCAAGAGAAAAGTGTTTTGTCTTTTTCCGTCCCACATGCTCCAGACCTACTGTTTTCAATATCTCTTCAATGTAACCTGCTTTCTTTATCCCAAACAGCTTGCATTTGATATTCAGATTTTCATATGCGGTCATATTTCCATATAATCCCGGTGCTTCAATCAGACATCCCACACGGGAGCGGACTTTCTGTAAATCCTTTCCCTTGTATCCGAAGATCTCAATCTCTCCACTTGTTGGCCTGGAAAGTCCACTGATCATCTTCAGGCAAGTCGTCTTCCCGGCTCCATTTCGTCCGATAAATCCATAGATAGCGCCCTTTTTAATATGCATGCTGACACTGTCCACAGCTTTATGATGTCCATACCGCTTCGTCAGCCCTCGTGTTTCCAATAACATCTCGCTCAAGTTTTTCATCTCCTTTTTCTTATCTGCATTTATCATAAAAGATGAATCCTAATCAAACGCAAATAAATAGTAAAAAAAGAGTAAAGATTACGCATGAAGACGATAACCGATTCCCCATACTGTCTCAATGTATTCCTCCGAAGTCACTTGTTTGATCTTCTTGCGGATGTTGCTGATATGTACGTCCAATGTCTTCGTCTCACCCATATAAGGTTCGTCCCATGCATATTCGAAAATATCCTCTTTACTGAAAACCTGTTTCGGATTCCTGAGCAGTAATTCTAAAATCGCAAACTCCTGTTTTGTGATCTTCGGAAGTATCTTTCCAGCAATTTCAACCTGAAATGTATCTCTGTTTAATACCATATCTTTAAATGAAAGCGTATGCTGTTCCTCTGCTTCCTTTTCTTCTTTATGACGGAGCTGTACCTGAACTCTTGCCAGCACTTCCCTGATTTCAAATGGTTTCGTTATATAATCATCCGCTCCGCTCGTTAAAACTTCTACCTTTTCATCCAGGCTGTCTTTTGCAGTCAACACAATAACCGGAAGATTTCCCTTTTTCCGTATTTCCTCCAGAACTGCTTCACCTGGAATTCCGGGCAGCATCAGATCCAGCAGCACGAGTGCATAACCGTACTCCTGCATATTTAAAAGCAGCTTTGCTTCGGTCCCGGAAAATGCCTGCTCACAAGAATAGCCTTCTTTGGATAATGCCTCCTGAAGCAAGTTATTAATATTTGTATCGTCTTCTACAATCAGTATTTTCTGCATGATATTGCTCCTTTATCTTCCTCAATCGGCCATGATTTTCTGAGTGCTGCATAAGAAATCAGGAAGTTTGCAAGCCATCCGGCCGGTACTGCAAGCCAGACAAATGCAATTCCGAACCGCGGTGCACAAATCAAAGCGACAGACAAACGGATCGCAAGATTTACCATATTCGCAATGAGAAACGGACGCATGATTCCAAGTCCGCGAAGAACACCATCGGTTGCCATCTTAATACCCATGAAGATGAAAAAATACCCCAGCCATCTCATATAATCACCGGATACCTGATACGCTAAAGCTGTTCCATCTTTTCCAAGGAATAAGGAAGAAATCTGATTGTGCAGTGATTCAATGACCAGAAAAGCAAGGACTGCGAAACATAGATCCAACACCAGTGCCGCATGATAGCCTTTTTTGAGCCGTTCGATTTTCTTTGCACCAAGATTCTGGGATATATACGGCGAAATCGCATTGCCGATGGATACAAAAATCAGTGAAAAAACATTTTCCACTCGCATCGTTGCTGAATAACCTGCAAGTGCCTGTGTACCAAATGGATTTACAACTGCCTGTACGATCATCATACCGATCGACACTGTAGACTGCTGGAGAACTGACGGTATGGCAATTTGAAGCATCGAATATAACTCCTGTCCGTCAAACCATTCAAACTGACATTTATACCGTCTCATTCTATAAAGGAAAATCAGAAATGAAAAGACTGCGGAAATCCCCTGTGCAATAAGCGTTGCCAGAGCCGCGCCAAACACTCCGAGACCAAGTCCGGCTACCATCCAAAGATCCATAAAAATATTTAATACAGATGAGAAAATCAGAAGAACCAATGGAATTCTGGATTCACCGATGGAAGTAAACATCGTTGAGAGGATGTTGTACATAAACAGAAATGGGAAGCCCACAAAATAGACCCGCAGATACAGTACTGCTTCATCCAGTATATCCGCAGGTGTTTGTAATAAACTCATCATTGAATGTGAAAAGCAAAAACCAAAGATTCCAAGTAGTATGCTCAGGACTAAAAAGCTGATCAGCGATGTCGACACAATTGTTTTCATTTTACCATAATCTCTGGCTCCAAAATAACGGCTTACGAGTACACCTGCGCCTACACCGGCACCCAGAGCTACACAAATGAAAACATTCGTAAGTGCAGCACAGGCACCGACAGCCGCAAGTGCCGAAGAACCAACAAACTGACCGACAATGATCGAATCAGCCATATTATATATCTGCTGAAAAAAACTGCCTAAGATCATAGGCATTGCAAAAACAGTTAACGCTTTCAGGGGCGCATCTGTAATTAGATATTCATCTTTTGACATGATCATACTTCTCCTCAATCAAAATCTCTGGTAATATTTGTAAGCCATTTCTTTCTGAAATAGTGAATAAATACCACGGGCATTTTCTCGAACTCATCTAAAGTCATTACAAAGTAAACCCAGACAGGCGGTAATTTAAAAACATATGCTGCAAGGAAAGTAGCCGGAACTGCAACAAGCCACATAAATATGGAATCTACGATCATTCCAAATCTGGAATCACCGCCGCCTCTGAAACACCCACATATAAGGCAGGTATTAATTCCTTCTCCCACAAGACGCCAGGTTGTCATAATTATAAAAATGCTAAGATAAGAAAGGGCAGTCTCGGTCAATTTATCCCGATAGAAGTCCAGTATCAGAGGACGAATCGCCAGAATAATAACGCATCCGATCAGGCTTACAGCAAGTGTTATCCTAAGCATCCGTTTCCCGTATTCTCCGGCTGTATCAATTTGATCTTTCCCTAACTCCTGGCTGATAATGATAGTCGTAGCGTTGGCAAAACCGCGACAGGCAATAGCACCAATATTTACCACCATAACAGCAACCGCATTTGCGGCAACCATGTCATCTCCGATATGCCCAAGAATTGCTGCAAATGCTGAAGTGGCAAAACTCCAGACAACATCGTTTACCACGGCTGGAGTGGCAATTTTCATAAAGTCATGAAACAAAATACCTGATTTCGCAAAGAAGTATTTTATCCGGAATCTGACATCTGAACTGTTTAATGAATAGATGAGACAAATTAATACCTCTGTAATTCTGGCAATCACAGTACCAAGTGCAACACCTGTAACGCCAAGCTTTGGAAATCCAAACAGACCAAAGATAAATGTGGCATTACAAAGTACATTGACACAAAGAGAAACAATGTACGTAATAGAAGGCAGCATTATTTTTCCAATACTTCGAAGAGCGCTCATAAAAACCTGCGAGAACCCCATAAACATAAATGAAAATGAAATCACCTTCAAATACTCACTTCCGGCAGCAATCGTATCCGGACTATTTGTGAAAATCTTCATAACCGTAACCGGCATAGTAAAGGAAATAACGAAAAATATAAGCGAGACGATCAGTGAAATCCGTTCCGCAAGACCGAGAATCCTTTCTACTGTCTTTTTATCCCCTTTTCCCCAGTACTGGGCACACAGAACCGAAGTTCCTGTAGCCATACCGTAATATAAGCAGAACAGAATAAACGTATACTGGTTCGCAAGTGATGAAGCTGACATCGCCGTCTGGCTTACGTATCCAAGCATTACCGTATCGGCAATGTTTACCAATGTTCCAATCAAATTTTGAATCATGATCGGAAAGGCTAATTTTGATGTGTATTTTAAGAAATCTTTTTTATTTAGCATACAACTGTTCTTCCTTAATTCTATAAATGTTTAATCTACAGTACTGTTTTTGCAGCATCATCAGCCTTCCTCTTCTCCGTAATGTTTACTCAAAGAGAAGCCTCTTCCTCGTACCTCTGTCACTCTGCTGATGATCATAAATGCCTCCGGGTCAATCTGTCTGATCAATTTCTCAACTTGTGGAAGTTCTCGATTAGACACAATACTCAATACAATCTGCTTTTGTTCTTGTTTGTAACCGCCTTCCCCATACAGCATCGTCACGCCTCTGTCTACCTGCGCAAGAATTGCCTGACGTACTTCTTCCACCTGTTTGCTGATAATCTTCACTTCCGTCTTGGTATTTCCCATCACTAACACTTTGTCCAGCACTGTCGTGTAGATCATTACCAGTAAAATTCCGTATAAAACGCGTTCCGGAGGATTATATAGAATTTGCGGTAACAGAATCAATATATCAAATACATTCAGACTCACTGACACCGGAATTCGAAAATACTTATTCAAAATCAACGGTGGAATATCCATACCTCCGGTAGAAGCTCCTGTTCGAATTACAATACCAAGTCCAATCCCGATTCCAAGTCCGGCAAAAATCGTATTCAGCATTGGATTATCCGTGATCACCAGATCCCCAAAAATATGATTGGCCGCTTCCAATGCAATTGGATATGTGAAAGAACTGAGAATTGTCGTCAGTGCAAATTTCTTACCAAGAAAAATCACTCCAACTATCAGCATCACAATATTAAATGCTAAGACAAATCCAGAAATTGATGCTCCCGTAAAATGCTTCACTACCAGACCAATACCGGTTGTTCCTCCTGTCATCAGATTCCCCGGTAAAAGAAAAAGTTTGATTACAAAAGCATAGAAAACATTTCCAAAAATGACCTTTGCAACGGTACTTGCCCGCTTTAAATATGCCTTATCCATAAATTCCTCCCATTAGCCATATGATTTTGATTATCCCCAAAAACGTCCGTTAGAGAATCTTCCCTAACAGACGTTTTTCAAAGTATTTCCTAATACAGTGATATTATACTGAGAAATGCGGACAGTTTCAATAGGATTTTTCAAAGCACAACATATTTAAGATAATACTTTTTTGTATATTTGCGCACTAATAGAAAAGCCCGCAGAACCGAGGTCCTGCGGGCATATTTCATTTTAAGTATCGATATTAAATCTATCTAGATATTAATTACTCGATGATTGTAGCAACTGTACCTGATCCTACTGTACGTCCACCTTCACGGATAGCGAAACGAAGACCTTCCTCCATAGCTACTGGATGGATCAGTTCAACTGTCATCTCTACGTTATCTCCAGGCATACACATCTCGATTCCTTCTGGAAGCTCGCAAACACCTGTTACGTCTGTTGTTCTGAAGTAGAACTGTGGACGGTAGTTGT
>ENA-OUQM01000891-OUQM01000891.1-human-gut-metagenome-genome-assembly--contig:-NODE-891-length-18294-cov-17.669719_pt1 | contig 18294 bp, 14 predicted proteins | sample MGYA00237949_ERZ548830 | MGnify/ENA primary metagenome ERZ548830 (study PRJEB26490, sample SAMN05194706) | human gut metagenome | biome: terrestrial biome; feature: human-associated habitat; material...
TCCACACCGCAGATCCGGAATGGAATGTTATCCTGCTTCGTTACTTCAACCCGATTGGAGCGCATAAGAGCGGCCTTATCGGAGAAGATCCGAAGGGCATCCCGAATAATCTGCTTCCATATGTAGCGCAGGTTGCCATCGGAAAGCTCGACTGCATCGGTGTTTTCGGCGATGATTACGATACTCCGGACGGAACCGGTGTCCGCGATTACATCCATGTTGTCGATCTGGCACGCGGCCATGTAAAAGCGATTCAGAAGCTGGCTGACAAAGAGGGCGTTTCCATTTACAATCTCGGAACCGGCAAGGGCTACAGCGTACTCGATGTTATTCATGCATTCGAGAAAGCCTGCGGCCATCCGCTGAAATATGAAATCAAACCGCGCCGTGACGGCGATATCGCAACCTGCTATTCCAAATGTGACAAAGCGAAAAAGGAGCTTGGCTGGGAGGCTGAGTACGGCATTGAGGAAATGTGTGCCGATTCCTGGAACTGGCAGCAGAAGAATCCGAACGGATATAACGATTAATACATACGTTTTTTGAAAACACAGCCCGCCGATACGATTTCAGGTATCGGCAGGCTGTGTTTTTCAAATTTTTTTCACAAAGTCCGGCTTGCTAATTAAGAGGGAATCCGATATAATATAGAAGTTAAAGTGTCCGTAAAAAGAGAGGCGGTTTGACATACAAGGAGGAGAAGCATGGACGATAGAAAAAATCAGAACCGGGAACCGGAAAACGGCTCCGGGGGAGGACCGAAAAACAGACAGACGATACTGATCATACTGATCTGCCTCCTCGTCAGCCTGATGGTGATGGGACTTCTGAACAATGCCCTTGGGGGAATATCCTCTGAGGATCTTGACTATAGCAAATTCCTGGATATGGTAGACAGTGGTGAAGTAAAAGAGGTTGTCTTAAAATCAGGAACGCTGACCGTAACACCGAAAGACCAGAAAACGGAGGGAATCACCTATCAGGTAACGATGATGGGAGATGAGCAGGAGCTGGTCGATCTGCTGCAGGAAAAGGGTGTTACGTATCATAAAGATCCGCCGGATTCTACCGGAACCATCATTTACACACTGCTGACGGTTATTCTTCCGGTTGTGATGCTGGTAGCTGTCATGGTATGGGTGATGCGCAGTATGAACAAAGGCGGCGGTGTGATGGGCGTAGGAAAAAGCAAAGCAAAAGCCTACGTACAGAAAGAAACCGGCGTAACCTTCCGCGATGTTGCGGGACAGGACGAAGCCAAGGAGTCACTCCAGGAGGTTGTGGATTTTCTGCATAATCCCGGAAAGTACACGACAATCGGTGCAAAACTTCCGAAAGGAGCGCTTCTTGTGGGTCCTCCTGGAACCGGAAAGACATTGCTTGCCAAAGCCGTAGCCGGTGAGGCACATGTGCCGTTTTTCTCACTGTCTGCTTCAGAGTTTGTTGAAATGTTCGTCGGTGTCGGTGCATCGCGTGTGCGCGACCTGTTTGAGGAAGCAAAGAAAAACGCACCTTGTATCATCTTTATCGATGAGATTGATGCGATCGGAAAGAGCCGTGACAACAGCTACAACAGCAACGATGAGCGTGAGCAGACATTGAATCAGCTCCTTGCCGAGATGGACGGATTTGACAGCTCCAAGGGTGTTCTGATCCTTGCGGCGACAAACCGCCCGGAGGTGCTTGACCCGGCGCTGCTGCGCCCGGGCCGTTTTGACCGCCGGATTATTGTGGAGCGGCCGGATTTAAAGGGACGTGTCGAAATCCTGAAGGTACATGCTAAGAATGTATCACTTGATGAGACCGTTGACCTTGACGGTATTGCACTTGCTACATCGGGAGCTGTTGGTTCTGATCTTGCGAATATGATCAACGAGGCAGCTATTCTTGCAGTCAAAAACGGAAGAAAAGCTGTTTCCCAGAAGGATCTTCTTGAGGCAGTGGAGGTTGTCCTTGTCGGAAAAGAGAAAAAAGATCGCATTTTAAGCCAGGAAGAGCGGAAAATCGTTTCCTACCATGAGGTCGGACATGCACTTGTTACGGCTTTGAAGAAGGATTCCGAGCCGGTACAGAAAATCACGATTGTGCCGCGTACAATGGGTGCGCTTGGCTATGTCATGCAGGTGCCGGAGGAGGAAAAATATCTCAACACAAAGAGCGAACTCGAGGCAATGATTGTCGAGTGCCTTGGCGGGCGGGCAGCAGAGGAGATCGTATTCGGCAACGTGACAACGGGAGCTTCGAACGATATCGAAAAAGCGACGAAGCTTGTGCGGGCAATGATTACGCAGTATGGTATGTCGGAGAAATTCGGGCTGATCGGCCTTGCAACCCAGCAGAATCAGTATCTTGACGGAAGAATGGTTTTAAACTGCGGTGATGCCACAGCAACGGAAATTGACCACGAGGTCATGAAAATTCTGAAAGAGTCATATGAGCAGGCGAAAGAGCTGTTGGCGGCAAACCGTGATGCAATGGATGAAATCGCAGCATATCTGATTCAGAAAGAGACAATCACCGGAAAGGAATTTATGGATATCTTCCACAGGGTTCTTGAAAAACGGAAGGAAACAGGGGAAGAAGCGGTTGAAAATCCGGAAACCGTAGAAAACGCAGCACTTTTGGAGGGAGCTGTTACCGTAAACCCGGAGGTATAAAGAAGAAAAAGATCCCAGGGATCTTTTAAAACATGTATGACATCGAAAAGGCCCGGCGGGAGCAGAGAAAAAGATCTCTGACCGTCGGGCGTTTCTGCTATTTTCAGACACGCTCCAGAGCATGTTTGGAAAGGATGGAGGTTGATATGGCATTTGATATCCAGGAAGAATTGAAAAAGCTGCCGGGCAAACCGGGCGTCTATCTGATGCATGACGCGGATGATACGATTATCTATGTGGGAAAAGCGATTTCCCTGAAAAATCGCGTCCGCCAGTATTTCCAGACGAGCCGCAACAAGGGACCGAAGATTGAGCGGATGGTTACACAGATTGCACGTTTTGAGTATATTGTGACGGATTCTGAACTGGAAGCACTGGTGCTCGAATGCAATCTGATCAAGGAGCATCGCCCGAAATATAATACGATGCTGAAGGATGACAAGGCATATCCGTACATCAAAGTGACAGTAAACGAGGATTTTCCACGTATCCTGTTTTCCCACCAGATGAAGAAGGACAAGGCGAAATATTTCGGCCCCTACACGAGCGCCGGTGCTGTAAAAGATACGATTGAGCTGCTGCGGAAGCTGTATGATATCCGATCCTGCAATAAGAGCCTGCCAAAGGAGACAGGCAAAGACCGACCCTGTCTCTATTATCACATTCATCAGTGCAAGGCACCGTGTCAGGGATATATTTCAAAAGAAGAGTACGGTGAGCAGATCAAAAAGGCGCTCAGCTTCCTGAATGGAAATTACAACGATATCATCAGGGAGCTGACCGGAAAAATGACGGAGGCAGCCGGGGAAATGCGGTTTGAGCAGGCAGCAGAGTACCGTGATCTGATCGACAGCGTGCGGCGAATCGGGGAACGGCAGAAGATCACGAACAGTGACGGCGAGGACAAGGATGTCATTGCCCTTGCAATGGACAAAGAGGATGCGGTGGCGCAGATATTCTTTATCCGAAACGGAAAGCTCATCGGACGGGAACATTACTATCTGAGGATCGGCGGGGAGGAGCAAAAAAGCGAAGTGCTTCTCAATTTTATGAAGCAGTTTTACTCCGGTACGCCGTTCATTCCGCGCGAGATTATGATTTCGGAGGAGATTGCGGAGCAGGAGCTGATGGAAGAATACTTAAGCAGCAAGCGCGGCCAGAAGGTTCGTATCCGCGTGCCGAAAAAGGGAAGCAAGGAAAAAATGGTAGAGCTGGCAGAGCGGAATGCACAGATTGTTCTCGATCAGGACCGCGAGCGGATCAAGCGGGAAGAGGGAAGAACAATCGGAGCCGTAAAAGAGATCGCCGAATGGCTGCATCTGCCGGCGATTGAGCGCATCGAAGCATACGATATTTCGAATATCAGCGGCTTCCAGTCGGTTGGATCCATGATTGTTTACGAAAAGGGAAAGCCAAAGCGCGCCGATTACCGGAAGTTCAAGATCAAATCTGTCGAGGGACCGAATGATTACGCCAGCATGAAAGAAGTCTTAAGCCGCCGGTTTCTGCGCGGGATCCAGGAGGATAACGGCTTTGAACGATTGCCGGATCTGATCATGATGGACGGCGGCCGCGGACAGGTCAATATTGCACTTGAGGTGCTGGAAGAGATGGATCTTGCAATTCCGGTCTGTGGTATGGTAAAGGATGATAAGCACCGCACGAGGGGCCTGTATTTTAGAAATGTTGAAATTCCGATCGATCGGAACAGCGAGGGCTTCAAGCTGATTACACGTGTGCAGGACGAGGCCCATCGGTTTGCAATCGAGTATCATCGCCTGTTGCGGAGCAAAGGGCAGGTGCACTCCATTCTCGATGACATCCCGGGGATCGGGCCGACGAGACGAAAAGAGCTGATGCGCCACTTTCAGGGCGTGGAGGATATCAGGGCGGCAACCGTGGAAGAACTCTCCGGCCTTCCGGGTATGAATAAAAAGGCGGCGGAGCAGGTTTACACATTTTTTCATACGCCGGCATCAAAGGAGAATACAGATTCGTCAAAATAGGTAAAATTCCCGGTTGCCCTCATTACTTTGTTGTGCTAAAATCATAGAAGAGACGGAATAAATAAGACGTCGAATGAAGTCGGAGGACAGGAAAATGAAAGAAATTGAAATGACCAAAATGGTGGAGGAAATGGATCTCCGCAACCTGACACCAGAGGTTGATATGACAGAACTTGTTATTGCTACACCGGATATCAACCGTCCAGCATTGCAGCTGACCGGCTACTACGAACATTTTGCAAATGAGCGTGTGCAGATCATCGGTTATGTAGAGTTTTCATATCTGCAGCATCTTGAAGAAAGTGAACGCATCCGTGCGTTTGAGGAATTTGTAAGCCGTAAGATTCCATGTGTCATTTTTACGACGAAGATGATTCCGGGACCGGAAATTCTGGAGCTTTGCAGACGTTACCGGGTGCCGGCCTTTGCGGTAGAAAAATCAACTTCCGTTTTCATGGCTGAAATTATCCGCTGGCTGAATGTCCAGCTTGCCCCGATGATCTCAATTCATGGCGTGCTGGTCGATGTATTCGGTGAAGGCGTTCTGATTATGGGCGAGAGTGGTATCGGAAAGAGCGAGGCTGCGCTGGAGCTGATCAAACGAGGCCATCGTCTTGTCAGTGATGACGTAGTAGAAATCAGCCGTGTCAGCGATATTACGCTGGTCGGAACTGCGCCGGATATCACACGTCACTTTATTGAGCTGCGTGGTATCGGCATTATCGATGTGAAGACGTTGTTCGGTGTCGAGAGTGTAAAAGATACGCAGTCGATCGATCTTGTCATCAAACTCGAAGAGTGGGATAAAGACAAAGAATATGACCGTCTGGGCCTGGAAGAAGAGTATATTGAGTTCCTTGGAAACAAGGTTGTCTGCCATTCTCTTCCGATTCGTCCGGGCCGAAACCTGGCAATCATTGTAGAGACTGCTGCGGTTAACCACAGACAGAAAAAGATGGGCTACAATGCTGCACAGGAGCTGTACCGCCGTGTACAGGCAAATCTGGTGAAAAAAAGAGAGGAGAAGTAAAAATGGCAAACTATGTATTTGGAATTGATGTTGGGGGTACTTCTGTAAAATGCGGACTGTTCCAGACAGACGGAACTCTGCTGGATAAATGGGAAATCCCGACCCGTACGGAGAATGGCGGAAATGAAATTCTGCCGGATATTGCGAAAAGCGTAAAAGCGAAAATGGCTGAGAAGGCCATTGCAGCAGATGATGTTGCCGGTGTCGGCATCGACGTGCCAGGTCCGGTCAATGACAAAGGGGAGCTTTCTATCGCAGTTAATCTGAACTGGGGATATAAAAACATTGTAAAAGAGCTGTCCGATGAACTCGGCGGAATGGCAGTAAAGGCAGCAAACGATGCAAACGCAGCCGCTCTTGGCGAGATGTGGGCAGGCGGCGGAAAAGGAAGTAAAAATCTGATCATGGTTACGCTTGGAACCGGCGTTGGCGGTGGAATCATCGTAGACGGTAAGATCGTAGCAGGTGCACACGGAGCAGGCGGCGAGGTTGGCCATGCGTGCGTAGAACCGGAGGAAGAAGCAGTCTGCAACTGCGGAAACCACGGCTGTCTCGAGCAGATGACATCCGCAACCGGTATCGTTCGCCTGGCAAAGAAATATCTGGCTTCCCACGATATTCCGTCTGTTTTAAGAGAAAGAGGAGAAGCTGTCAGCGCAAAAGCTGTTTTTGATGCCCTGAAAGAGGGAGATGCAGCAGCAGAAGCCATTGTAGAGGAGTTTTCCACATACCTTGGAAGAGCACTCGCAGTTTTTGCATGTGTGGTAGATCCTGAGGTTATCGTAGTCGGTGGCGGTGTATCCAAAGCGGGTCAGATTCTGATCGACGGCGTGGCAAAATATTACCGTGCGGCAGCTTTCATCGCATGTAAGGATACCCCGATCGTACTCGCTTCCCTTGGAAACGATGCAGGAATCTATGGCGCAGCGAAAATGCTGATCGACTAATCTGATTCGAAAAGCAACATAAAAAGCAATATAAAAAACGGTTCTTCCGGCATTTGGTTTGTCGGAGAACCGTTTTTTTTCACTTTACAGGAAACTTTGTTGAATTTTCCTGTAAAGCCAAAAGCCCTCTGGGCAGGATTCTTTCTTGTTAATGTAAATGTTCTGTACCTTCGCAGGAATCTGAGGAGGTATGTGTTCCTGCCGGCATATCCGGATTTTCCGGTGTATCTGGATTTTCCGGTGTATCAACAGGTGGCTCCTGCGGTGTTTCCGTCGGCACAGGCGTTTCCTGCGGAGCTTCCGTCGGCGTCGGTGTCGGTGTCGCCTGTGGTGTCGGGACTGCAGACGGAGTTTTCGTCGGTGCGGGAGTTGAGGCAGGAGGGGTATAATGTCCCTTGCAGCGCTCGGTCGGAAGATCCGACACAGCAAAATATTCGGTGATGGACGGACAGCTTGAACGTGCGAGCAAACCGGTCTTGGTACAGATGGTAGCTTCCTGTACGGTTGCCGAAGTCTCAAAATCCATATCAGCCAGACCTTCGTGGATTTCATTCATGACCTTGGCCCAGAGACGCTTGTGGAATTCGCGGTCGCTCTCCGGAAATTCTGCGTGCGTGTCGTAAACAGCCCAGATGGCAGCAGTATAATATGGCGTGAAGCCTGCGAAAACAAGATCCTTTGCCTCATTTGTTGTACCGGTTTTTCCGGCTGCGTGCATATTGTCGAGGCGGCAGGCAATACCGGTACCTTTTTCTACGACATCCTCCATTGCACTGGTGAGGAGCGAGGCGGTGCTTGCTTTGAAGACCTGCGTTGCCTTTGCCTCGGTATAATCAATTAAAACATTGCCCTTGCTGTCGGTAACTTTTGTGTAGAATACCGGCTTGCGATACTGTCCGCCGTTTGCGATTGCTGCATAGGCGGCTGTCAGCTCCAGATCGCTGACACCATAGGTAATGCCGCCGAGTGCCAGCGGCTGGATGACATCGGACTCCTCAGAAAGTTTGGTGAATCCCAGTTTTTTCAGGTAATCAAAGCCGGCTTTCGGGGTAATCTCGGTCAGAACCTTGACGGCAGGGATATTGATGGAATTGATGATCGCCTGGCGGACCGTAACGTCACCATGGTAGGTAAGATCCGCATTCTGCAGCGGTGTGCCGTCGCTGTAGTTGAAGGGTTCATCTTTAATTACGGTAGCAAGGGTGATTTTCCCAAGATCAAGCGCCGGTCCGTAGGCAGAAAGAATCTTAAATGTGGAACCGGGCTGGGAGTAGTTGTCGGTTGCACGGTTAAAGGTAAGACTTGCGGTCTTTTCGCCGCGTCCGCCGACGATGGCTTTCACATAGCCTGTCCGTTGATCCATGATGGTCATGCATGCCTGTGGCTGTGGGGTAAAGCTGCTGCGCTCTGCAACGATGGTGTCACCTTCCTGAATCACAGCGGCTTTATACTGGTCGATGTAGCTCTGTGCCTCTTCCTGGGAGTTGAAGAGCAGATCAAAATTCGGATCGCTGTTGCGGAAGTAGAGCTGCAGCATTTCCTTGCTATAGTTCTGCAGCTCGCCGTTCGACTGCTCTACGGTGAGCGCCCAGTCGAGACCGATTTGTGTATTCGCCGGAAAGTTTTCCGGATTCTGGAATTCGGTATCGAGAATGGACTGCATGTAGGAATCCTGTGTTGTATAGATTTTAAGGCCGCCGCTGTAGACCACATTTTTTGCCTGTACCTCGGTGTAGCCCTTCTGTACCATCAGATCGTTGATCAGGTTGGTGATCACTTCATCGATAAAATAAGAATACGGTGCAGTTTCTGCCTGAGACTGTGTGTGCATTGCGATGCGGTCGTAGACGTTATCGTTCATGGCAGTGGTGTATTCCTCTTCTGTGATGTAGCCCTGTTCCTTCATATTATTCAGAATCTTATTGCGGCGCTGCTGGTTTTTATCCGGATGATTTTTCGGGTTATAGGCGGTCGGAGCCTTCGGAATTGCAGCGAGAACGGCGCACTCAGAGAGCGTCAGATCCTTCGCATCCTTTCCGAAATACGTCTGTGCTGCCGTCTGGACACCGTAGCAGCCACTGCCTAAGTTGATTGTATTCAGATAATTTTCCAGAATAATGTCTTTGGCATTTTCGCCCTCGGCGGTCAGCGTTTTCTCCAGCTTTAGTGCAAGATACTGTTCCTGAATTTTTCGTTTAAAACTCTGTATCCGAGTCTCTTCCATCCAGTCGGTGAAAACATTGTTCTTCAGAAGCTGCTGTGTGATGGTACTGGCACCCTCGGTAAAGTGAAAGCCGTGGCTGACACCGACAACGAAGGCGCGGACGATGCCGCTTGGGTCGATGCCGTTGTGCTCGTAAAAACGGGCATCCTCGACGGCAACAATGGCGTGCTGCATGTCGAGCGGAATCTCATCAATCGAAATGGAAACACGGTTTCCCTGTGCTCCGGTCAGTTTCTGTACCTGTTTGCCATCGGCGTCGTAGATAAACGATGCATTGCCGAGCGGCATAATATTTGCTTCTGAGATGTCGGGGGCGCTGTCAATGACACCGCGCACAGCGCCGATCACAAGTCCGGCACCGCAGACAATCAAAATAAGAAGAAGACAGAACGCAGCCCGAAGTGCTGTCACGCCGGCCGTCTTTTCGATCTTTCCGTAATGGGACCGCAGATCCTCGCGTTTGTCCTCCAGATGACTTTTTCCAAAGTGCATGTATGAATCCTCCTTGTGCTTCTGCGAAAAAAACAGAGTCAGTTCAGTACTGTCTGTTCCATAACAAATGGGTATACTTAATTTTATTATACCAAACAACAGCCTGGAATAAAAGTATTTCTGAAAAGAATGCTGATTTTTCAGAGAGGATATGATAAGATAAAGACAGCTTGAATGAAGGAGTAAAAAGATATGATCGATCATTTTCGGACAGTTTACCGGGGAGGAACCGGGGAAATCGTGGAGAAAAAATCACGTTTTATTGCAACCGTACGTCTTGTGGAATCGGAGGAGGAGGCGCTTTCGTGTCTCGAAGCTCTGCGGAAGAAATACTGGGATGCGCGGCATAACTGTTTTGTTTATATCATCGGAGAAAATCAGGAAACCGTGCGTTGCAGCGACGATGGAGAGCCGTCCGGTACGGCGGGACGGCCGATGCTCGATGTGGTGCAGGGAGCGGGTCTTCGCAATATACTTGTTGTAGTGACGCGGTATTTCGGCGGCACGCTGCTTGGAACGGGCGGTCTGGTCCGTGCCTACTCGCAGGCAGTGCAGGAAGGACTGGCAAACAGTATTTTGATCGAAGAGATCTGTGGTGTGCGGCTTTTGATCGAAACCGATTACAACAGTATCGGAAAAATCCAGTATCTGCTCGGGCAGAGGGGGGTTCCGATTCTGGAATCCGAATATACCGATCAGGTCTGCATCCGTGTTCTGATTCCGAAAGCAGATGCGGATCGTCTCTGTGCGGAAATCATCGAGGGAACGAACGGAAAGGCAAAGCTGCAAAAAGAAGAGGAACTGTATTTTGCACAGAGCGAGGGGAAACTGATCTTCGGGGATGCGTTGACGCAGTATAAGAATCTGGAAGCGGAAGAATTGTCGGAATAAAGAAAACTTTTGTCACAAAATCAAAGAGAGAAAGATTCCGAGAGCACAAAAAAGAATGCAAGGAGAAAACAATATGAGATTTCCGGAAAACTTGAAAAAAGGCGGAACGATTGGTTTTGTTGCACCGTCATTTGGCTGTACGACGGAACCGTACAAGTCTGCCTTTATAAATGCGCAGAAAAAATGGAAAGAGATGGGGTATCAGCTGGATCTTGGACCAAATTGCTATGCGGAACACGGGATCGGTATCAGTGCGACACCGGAGGAATGTGGAAAAGAGCTGACGGAATATTACGTCAGTGAGCAAAATGACTGTTTGATTTCCTGCGGCGGAGGAGAGCTGATGTGTGAGGATCTTGACTATGTGGATTTTGAGCGAATCAAAGCAGCTCCGGCAAAATGGTATCTCGGCTATTCGGACAATACGCATATTACATATCTTTTGCCGACAATCTGTGATGTAGCCGCTGTGTATGGACCGTGTGCGAGTGACTTCGGAATGGAGCCGTGGCACAAATCTGTGGCAGACGCCTTCGGGGTGCTGACCGGAGAAGTGCGCACTGTTTACGGCTATGAGGGATGGGAAAGAGACGATGCAAAGGGCAGAAGTGAGGAGAATCCCTGTCTGCCGTACCAGATCACAGAACCGCGGATTTTGCGTCGGTTCCCGGATGAGGATGGCACCTTTGCGGGAAGACTGATCGGCGGATGTCTGGACTGCCTCGTCAATCTTCTTGGAACGAAATACGACAAAACTGCCGAGTTTGCGGAAAAATACAAGGAGGATGGCCTGATCTGGTTTCTGGAAGCGTGTGATCTGAATGTTTTTGCGATCCGTCGCGCAATCTGGCAGATGGAACACGCCGGCTGGTTCCGGTATGTAAAAGGATTTCTGATTGGCCGTCCGCTGCAGTTCGGACAAAAATTCGGAGAACTCGACCAGTACCGCGCAGTGACGGATCTGCTCGCAAAATATAACGTCCCGATCGTGATGGATCTCGACATCGGACATCTCCATCCGGCAATGCCGCTGATCGTCGGAAGCTATGCGAAGGTGACGGTGGAAGGAAATGAGATCGAAATCGAGATGGAGTGCCGTTAGATGGCGTTTGGAAAACTATCGGCGCATCCGGCAGATGCCGCGGAGCTTTTTTACATCGAGAATCGTGACCGTACCGCGGGAGAGTGCGACGATACTATCTTTCTCGAACGATTTTAAGGTGCGGGAGACGACCTCTCTTGCGCTGCCGAGGTTCCGCGCAATCTGTTCGTGCGTGGTGGAAAGCACCGGGGAGCCTGTGCGGAGGCGCTCGTCCTCGAGGTATCCCGCAAGGCGCTGGTCAAGCCGTGTAAAGAGCAGCTGGCCCATTGCCCACATGACCTCGGAAAAATGCTCCGTTGTTTCTCTGTAAATGTAATTTTCAACGTAGATGTTCTGGCTCATCAGCTTGCGGAATGCGCTGGCCGGTGTGATGAGAACTTTTGTCTCCTCCTCGGCCTCAATCAGGATATCAAAACTGATTTCCTGCATTGCGCAGGAGGCAGACAGTGTGCAGACCTCGCCGGGACCGGTGGTAAACAACGTGATTTCCCGCTGCTCGCCGGACTGGATAAAGATACGGAGTTTGCCGGAGAGGACAAGAAGAACGCCGAGACAGTCATCATCACAGCTATAGAGAAAATCGCCGCGCTGATACGTCGTCAGGACGGAGGAGAGCACAAGGCTCTGCTGCTCGGGGGCGGTAAGCTTTTCATAAAAGGGATAATGCTCCCGGAAGTAGGATTCCAGAAAAGATGACATAAACAAAACTCCTTTCGAAAGAAGATAGTTTCCTTTTGTAAACTACAGCAGCAGTTTCTTCCATAATAGAAAAGAACAGAAAAAAATGCAAGAAAAAAACGCATCGTTTTGCAACGGTACGTTTTTTTCTTGCATTTTCATATCATACAGAACAATTTCCACTCGTTCCAATACGATCTACTGCGGCAACCGAACGTTATTTAACAGAATCAATCAGCTCTTCCAGCTCCTCATAGGAAACCGCGCCGACATTTTTCTTTACGAGCTCGCCGTTTTTGAAGAAGGCGAGGGTCGGAACGCTCATGACTTGAAAGGATCTTGCCAGTTCCGGTGCCTCGTCAACGTCCACTTTGTAGAAGTGGATCTCCGGCATATCCTCGGCTGCTTCCTCGATGACAGGGGCAAGCATTTTGCACGGTCCGCACCAGGTGGCAAAGAAATCAACAACGGCAACGCCAGGTGCTGCCTGCAGAGCTTTTTCAAAATTTTCGGATGTAACATGAATGCATGACATAATAAAAGTCCTCCTTTTTTAACGGGGTGTTTTCCCGATAAGTGTTTTCCTGTTGTGTCTGTAGAATACCACAGCAGAGAGGAAAGTTCTGTGACTAAGTCACAAAGTGGATGAGATATGGGCAGAGGCTGGCTCTTTCCCCTGACGGAAGCATTCGATCATTTCGCCGGTCAGGCTGATAAGGTTCGGGGTTTCCGGCAGGGAATCGCGGTGAAACCATTCGGCAACGGAGAGCTCCTCACGGTCGAGAGTGATGGATGGGTCTCCGTCGACATCGCAGTAGAATCCGGCGAGCAGTGAACCACTAAAAGACCATGGCTGACTTTTATAGTATCTCAGATTCTTGATTTTTAATCCGACTTCTTCCATAACTTCGCGGTGTACTGTCTGTTCCAGGGTCTCACCGACCTCGGTGTATCCGGCAACCAGTGCGTACTGGCGGTGGCTGCTGTGAGATGGTGCGTACTTTGTGAGAAGCAGGCGGTCGCCGTCGGTGATGGCAACAATGACACTTGGGCAGATGACCGGGTAGGAGAGAGCACCGCAGGATGGACACTGCATGGCGCGTTCATTTCCCGGTGCATGCATTTTCGTTCCGCAACGGCCGCAGTAGGTGTGATCTGTATACCAGGTGTGGATCTGATAGCCGGTGATGCCGGCAAACCCGAGCCAGCCCGGAACGGCGCAGCGCAGGATCCGTGTATTTTCATATTTCCAACAGCTAAATTCCGAAATCTGCGGGTTGCGCAGCTCGTAGTAATCGGTTGTATCGATGCGGAACAGAAATTTTGCCTTTTCTTTGATAGCAGGAAAAACGGATGCGATTTCTGCGATGGAGGGATAGCGGATCTGTGGATCTTTAAAACTGCATAGAATGGTATGATGACCATAGATTAAAACCAGATCGGTATCTTTTGGGGTAGAAGGCTGATAATCTACATAATATTTATGCGGCGCGATATCCTGAATCATAGTGGGAACCCTTCTTTCGTAAAAGTTTTGGATAAACAAAAAACCGAAATTCCTGAAAAGAAATTTCGGTAATAAAAAGAGCGCGAGACGGGATTCGAACCCGCGACCCCAACCTTGGCAAGGTTGTACTCCACCCCTGAGCCACTCGCGCATATTCATCCTTTTGGATGAAGCGGGTGATGGGAATCGAACCCACGTATCCAGCTTGGAAGGCTGGTGTTCTACCATTGAACTACACCCGCAGATGATTGGCACTGATTTTTTTCTCTGTCTTGTTGACTGCCGTGCCTCACTGACAAAACGTATTCTACAGGAAAGAGAAAGAAAAGTCAACCCCTTTTTTGAAAAAAATTAAATTTTTTTTGAAATACTGAAAAATACAACAATTTAACCGAATCAAGCAAGTAGCGAAGCAGATTGCGAATATCCGCTTTGACCAGAATCAAGCCACTTCTGATAAGCTGCGAAGCAGAGAGTAAAAAAGTGCGGTTTTGTAAATCGCGCGGGTGAATGTCCATAAAGATCTGTCTTGTTCAGAGACGGGAAACGTATTATAATAAAATGATGTTGGAGCCAAAAGGTGTTTTGTCCGGTGTGAAAAGTAGGAGGAAATGTGAAATGTGGGAAAAGAGAACAGAACCACTGGTCAACTGTACGGGTTGTCAAAGCTGTATGCCGTGTATGGTAAAAATTAACATTCCGGAGCTGTTCGCGCTTTATAACCGGACAGAAAACGAAGAGATCGAGACTGTTCGGGCAGAATATGAGCGCCAGGAAAAACGTGCCGATGACTGCATTAACTGCTACCGCTGTGAAAAGCAGTGTCCGCAGCATCTCGGGATTGGCATTCTGATGCAGGAAATTGCGGAAATTTTTGAAAACTAGAAAAACTGGATACCAGTGAACTGCAACAAGAAAGGTATCTTTCTATAAAATATTTTTGGAAAAACTGGACTTATCTGAAAAATTTGATATAATAGAAGGGTGCTGACAGGGATATTTTATGCGATCATTTGGAGAAGCCCCTGTCAATTCTTATGGGAGGAAAAATACATGGATGCCATTGATTATAAGATTTTGAAGATATTACAGAAAAATGCCCGCGAGACGGCTTCTAATATCAGCAAAGAAATTCATTTATCGGTTTCAGCAGTCATCGAGAGAATCCGCAAAATGGAAGAGACAGGAGTTATTAAAGAGTATACCATTATTGTGGATGAAAAGAAAACAGGAAATGAGATGACCGCGTTGATGGAGGTCAGCCTGGAACATCCGAAGTTTTTTGATGGCTTTGCGGATGCAATCCAGAAACTGGAGTACATTGTATCCTGCTATTATCAGACCGGGGATTTTGACCTGATTATTCGTATTTCCTGTCACTCATCCGATGAACTCGAGGAAATTCACCGTCAGGTGATGAGTCTTCCGGGTGTCGATGCGACAAGAACCCATGTTGTACTGAAAAACGTAAAAAATATCTATTCCGCAATTCGCAGGCCGGATAAATAAAACCGGTCGCAGGGAAATCTGATACGAAAGCGTGTCTGAAAATAACCAAATGAGTTTTCAGGCACGTTTTAGCGTCTGCGAAAAACGGAAAGAAAGAAGGAAAAAAGTGAACAGATACCTACGCTGTTATGCTGAAATTTCGCTGGAAGCGATCGGACATAACATCAAAGAAGTGAAAAAGAGACTGCCGGAGGGCGTTAAGCTCCTTGGCGTTGTAAAAGCAAACGCCTACGGTCATGGTGCCGTTCCGGTGGCATCTTATCTGGAAAATCAGGTAGATTATTTTGCAACCGCCACAATCGAGGAGGCGATTGAGTTAAGGGAAAACAGTATTTCCGCACCGATCCTGATTTTAGGCTACGTGTCTCCATCACAGTACGGTGATCTGGTTGAATATAATATTACACAGACGATTGACAGCTATGCACAGGCGCTTGCACTTGAAAAGGAGGCAGCACGCCGGAACCGGAAAGCAAAAGTACACCTTGCCGTTGATACCGGCATGACGCGGATTGGCTTTCAGGTAACGGAGAACGATGCGGATGAGGCGGCAAAAATTGCCGGTCTTCCACATCTTGAGCTTGAGGGTATGTTTACGCATTTCTCCTGTGCTGACCAGGAGGATAAGACGTATTGCGCGATGCAGATGGAAAAATACGACAAAATGACAGAGCTTTTAGCAAAACGTGGTGTGACGATTCCGCTGCGCCACATCTGTAATTCTGCCGGAATCATGGAATTTGATGATCACCGTTTTGAGATGGTGCGTTCCGGAATTATTACCTACGGCATTTATCCATCGGAGGAAGTCAAAAAGGAGCGCCTCAATCTGATCCCGGCGCTTTCCTGGAAGAGTCATGTGATTCATGTCAAGGAGGTTGGCCCGGGCATCGGTGTCAGCTACGGCGCAACGTATGTAACGGAAAAACCGATGACACGGATTGCGACTGTCTCAGCCGGCTATGCGGATGGCTATCCGAGGGCGCTTTCGAATCAGGGCTTTGTACTGATTCACGGGAAAAAAGCGCCGATCATCGGTCGGATCTGTATGGATCAGATGATGGTGGATGTAACGGAGATTCCGGATGTACAGGTGGAGGATATTGTAACGCTTGTCGGAACCGATGGGGATGAGACGATCACAATCGAGGAGATCGCCAACCCGGCGGCACGTTTCGATTATGAAATGCTCTGTGATATCAGCAGCCGCGTAACGAGAATTTACAAATAAAAAACAAAAAGCAAACTTTCTGCCATCAGATTCTGTCTGGTGGCAGTTTTTTTTATGGGGCCAATTTGAAATCCGCGGGTTGACAGGTTGTGTAACGGTATGGTAGTATACAAATTAGTTTAGCGTAGTACAGTGATAACATGGTCACATGGAAAAGGAGAAGATTATGATGAAGAAGAAAATAGTAAGTATTTTTGCAGCAGCAATGTGCGCGTCCGCGCTTCTGGCAGGGTGTGGTGCAGGAAGTGATCAGAAGGCAGATTCCACAGCATCCTCTGCCTCTTCAAAGTCGAAAGCATCCGCATCCTCTTCGCAGGATGGAAAAACCACTTTTACCGTTGGCTTTGACGCAGAATACCCGCCGTACGGCTACATGGATGAGGAGACCGGGGACTACACCGGATTTGACCTGGAGCTTGCCGAGGCGGTCTGCGAGATCTATGGCTGGGAGCTTGTAAAAACTCCGATCAACTGGGATGCCAAAGACACCGAGCTGAATTCCGGGGCGATCGACTGTATCTGGAATGGTTTTACGATGAACGGAAGAGAGGACGATTACACCTGGTCCGATCCGTATGTGGATAACAGCCAGGTTATGGTGGTGTCGGAGGATTCCGGAATCAACAGCCTGTCGGATCTGGCAGGAAAAACCGTTGGTGTACAGGCAGCATCTGCAGCACTTGACCTTCTCGAGAGCGAGGACGAGGGGGGACAAAAGGAGCTGGCTGATACGTTTGCTGCCCTGCAGCAGTTCCCGGATTACAACAATGCATTTGTAGAGCTTCAGGCAGGCTCCATCGATGCGGTGGCCATGGATATCGGTGTTGCCAAATATCAGCTGGAAAGCCGCGGCGATGGATATAAAATCCTCGATGAGCATCTGAATTCTGAAAAATATGCCATTGGCTTCAAAAAAGGAAATACCGAGCTCTGCGATCAAGTAAACGAAGGCCTGCAGCAGGTTCTATCTGACGGAACGTTTGAAAAGCTTGCAGAGAAATACGGAATTGCAGACATGGTGTGCCTGGAGAAAAAAGGAGAGTAATGCAGCATGAAGTTGTCCATGATTTTATCACAGCTTAGTAGCGGAATGGCAGGAACGATCTGGATTTTTGTTCTGACACTCGTATTCTCCCTGCCGCTTGGTCTGCTGATTGCCCTTGGGCGTATGTCGAAAAACCGGATTTTGAGCGGAGTTTTCCGCTTCTATATTTCCCTGATGCGCGGCACACCGCTGATGCTGCAGCTCATGGTGGTTTACTTCGGACCGTTCTATCTGTTTGGCATGAACATCGGAAAATGGCGATTCCCGGCAATTATTACCGGTTTCGCCTTGAACTACGGCGCCTATTTTGCAGAAATATACCGCTCCGGCATCATCTCGATGGATCGTGGACAGTATGAGGCAGCAAAGCTCCTTGGTTACTCGAAAGTACAGACGTTTGTCCGCATTATCCTGCCGCAGGTCGTGAAACGGATTCTTCCGGCAATTACCAATGAGGTGATTACACTGGTGAAAGATACGTCGCTGGCGTTTTCTATTTCCTATGTGGAGATGTTCACGATCGCAAAACAGATCGCAGCGGCAAAGACCACGATGGTTCCGTTCATTGCTGCCGGTATTTTCTATTACGTTTTCAACTTTGTCGTGGCTTGGGTGATGGAACTGCTGGAAAAGAAATTGTCTTATTACCATTAATAAAAGAAGAGAGCGGAAAACGATATGATTTATCTGGAAATGAACCATGTAAGAAAAAACTTTGGGGATCTCGAGGTTTTAAAAGATATTTCCCTCCGGGTAGAAGAGGGCGAGGTGCTTTCGATCATCGGTCCGTCCGGATCCGGAAAATCGACGCTGCTGCGGTGTGCGGCGATGCTGGAGACGATGGATGGCGGTGATCTGACGTATCTTGGCGAACAGGCAGTTACCATGCAAAATGGAAAGTCCGTTTATGCAAAGCCTGCCGTGCTGCGGAAAATTCAGGAAAACTTTGGAATGGTATTCCAGAGCTTCCACCTG
>ENA-OUQM01000892-OUQM01000892.1-human-gut-metagenome-genome-assembly--contig:-NODE-892-length-18278-cov-5.719201_pt1 | contig 18278 bp, 15 predicted proteins | sample MGYA00237949_ERZ548830 | MGnify/ENA primary metagenome ERZ548830 (study PRJEB26490, sample SAMN05194706) | human gut metagenome | biome: terrestrial biome; feature: human-associated habitat; material...
GGACTTGGTGCGGTCGTCCAGGGCGATGCCCCCGGCCTGGAGGAGGGTGGTCTTGATCCCCTCAATGTCCCGGCGCTGGTGGGGGGGAAGGACGGCCTCAAAGACGTTGAACATCCGCTGGGCCAGGGCGGCCAGGTCCCCGGCGCAGGCGATGCCTGCCGGGCCGGAGCCAATCACCGCCACCTTCTTCCCCTTCTTCTCCACCTCTGGAACGGAGATGGGGGTGTGGGCATCGTGCCAGTCGGCCACAAACCGCTCCAGGCGGCCGATGGCCACGGCCTCCCCCTTCCTGACGTGGGCGCAGTTTTTCTCACACTGCTGCTCCTGGGGGCAGACCCGGCCGCAGACCGCAGGCAGGCTGCTGCGCTGGGTGATCACATCATAGGCCCCGTCAAAGTCCCCCTCGGCCACCCGGGCCAGGAACTCTGGGATCTGTTGGTGGATGGGGCAGCCGGCCACGCAGGGCTTTTCCCGGCAGTTCAGGCAGCGCATGGCCTCCCCCACGGCCTCCAGGGGGGTGTAGCCCAGGGCCACCTTGGCGGCCACCTTGGCGATGGGGTAGCCGGTGGCCTTGGAAGCCAGAGCGGAAGAACGGGACACACGGGGGTTGACCTCGATGACCGCGTAGTCAAAGCTGTCGGGCTTCAGGGCAAACTGGCAGTTGCAGCCGCCCTCGATGCCCAGCTCGGTGATGATGTCCAGCGCGGCGGTGCGGAGCATCTGGTACTCTTTATCGGACAGGGTCTGGCTGGGCGCGACGACGATGGAGTCGCCGGTGTGGATGCCGACGGGGTCAAGGTTCTCCATGTTGCAGACCGTGATGACGTTGCCCTTGGAGTCACGCATGACCTCGTACTCGATTTCCTTCCAGCCGGAAATGCACTTCTCTACGAGGATCTGATGAATGGGCGACAGGCGCAGACCGTTCGTGGCAATTTCGTGCAGCTTTTCGCGGTCCTCGCAGATGCCGCCGCCGGTGCCGCCCATCGTGAAGGCAGGGCGCACGATGACGGGGTAGCCGATGACCTCGGCAAAGTCCAGCGCGTCGTCCAGATCTTCTACAACCTTAGAAGGGATGATGGGCTGGTGCAGCTTTTCCATCGTGTCCTTGAACAGCTGGCGGTCCTCGGCGCGGTCGATCGTGTCGGGCTTGCAGGCCAGCAGACGGACGCCGCTGCGGTCCAAAAAGCCGTTGCGGGCCAGCTCCATCGAGAGGTTCAGGCCCATCTGGCCGCCCAGGTTCGGCAGGATGGCGTCGGGCTTCTCCTTCTCGATGATGCGCTCGATGACCTCGGCGGTCAGCGGCTCAATGTAAACATGATCGGCAATGTCGGGGTCGGTCATGATGGTGGCGGGGTTGGAGTTGACGAGGACGGTCTCGACGCCCTCGGATTTCAGCGCGCGGCAGGCCTGCGTGCCGGAGTAGTCAAACTCCGCCGCCTGGCCGATGATGATGGGGCCGGAGCCGATGACCAGTACCTTTTTGATACGCGGGTCTTTAGGCATTGTTGATTACTCCTTTCGCGGCCAGCATGCGGCTGACGAACTGGTCAAACAGAAATTCGGTATCCTTGGGGCCGCCGTTGGCCTCGGGGTGGAACTGCACGGTGAAGCAGTTCCATTTAAAATAATCCACGCCCTCGCAGGTGCCGTCGTTGGCGTTGAAGTAGCTCATCTGGCCGACATCCTTGGGCAGGGTCTCGTCCTCCACCGCGTAGCCGTGGTTCTGGCTCGTGATGAAGGTGCGGCTCTTGCTGATATGGCTGACAGGCTGGTTCGCGCCGCGGTGACCGTATTTCAGCTTGCAGGTCTTGGCACCCGCGGCCAGCGCGGTCAGCTGGTGGCCCAGGCAGATGCCGAAGGTCGGGATGCCGGTGTTCAGCATCTCACGGATGTTCGCAATGATTTCCACGTTCTCTGCCGGGTCGCCGGGGCCGTTGGAGAGCATGAGGCCGTCGGGGTTGAGGGCGGCCAGCTCGGCGGCGGTGGTCGTGCCGGGCAGCACGGTCACGCGGCAGCCGCGCTTCTGCAGGCAGCGCACGATGTTGTTCTTGCAGCCCAAGTCGAGCAGCGCCACGTGCAGCGGCGTGTCACCCCATGCACCGGCAGCCGTAGCCTCGTAGGTCACGGCCTCGCGGCAGGTGACGGTCTTGACGGCGTTGACAACGGCGTAGGCGGCGATCTCGGGCAGCAGCGCTGCCTTCTTCTCGGGCTCGGCGTCGGGGTCGAACTCGGTGGTGATCGCGCCGTTCATAACGCCGCTCTCCCGCAGGGTGCGGGTCAGGCTGCGGGTGTCGATGCCCTCAATGCCGATGATGCCGTTCTTTTTCAGGAAGGCATCCAGCGTTTCCTCACTGCGGAAGTTGGACGGGGCCTTGCACGCCTCGCGCACAATGTAGCCCCTGGCCCAAATCTTCGTGCTCTCGACATCCTCGCTGTTCATGCCGTAGTTGCCGATGAGCGGATAGGTCTGGGTGATGATCTGGCCGTAGTAGCTGGGGTCGGTCAGGGTTTCCTCAAAGCCGACCATACCGGTTGCAAAGACGACCTCACCGATGGTGGTACCGGGGCAGCCCACGCTGACGCCGCGGAACACCCGGCCATTGGCCAATATCAGATATGCCTGCATAGTTGGTAGCCTCTCACTTTACATTTAAGATATGGAGTGAGGAGAGAGGAGAAAAGGCAAACGGTACCCATCTCCTATCTCCTATCTTTTACAGGGTTTGCTTCGCAGCTTCCTTCATTTTGCGGCTGCCCAGGTGTACCAGCGGGAGCTTGCCCTCCTTGCAGATGGGGCATTCCTCAGGGGCGTAGTTGGGCAGGTCGAGCTTGAGGGCGCTGGCGACGATGGGGATCGGGGACGGGGCCTCGGCGCGGGTGCGGTCCACGACGCAGGCGATGCCCACGCAGATGCCGCCGTTTTCCTCGATGACGCGCTTGGTCTCGAGGCTGGAAACGCCGGTGGTGACGACGTCCTCGGCGATGATGCAGCGCTCACCCGGGTTGATCCTGAAGCGCTTGAGGGTCATGACGTTGTCAACGCGCTCGGTGAAGATGGCGCGCTTGCCCATCTGGCGGCCCAGCTCGTAGGCGTAGACGATGCCGCCCATGGCAGGGCCGACCACGACGTCGATGTTCAGCTCCTTGAGCTTCTCGGCAACCGGGGCCATGACCTCGGCGGCCTTGTCAGGGTACTGCTGCAGAAAAGCCATCTGGCAGTAAGCGCCGGAGTGGCGCCCGGAGGAAAGCAGGAAGTGCCCCTCTAAAAATGCTTCACATTCCTTTAAAACTTCAAGTGCTTCGCGTGCCATAATTTGTTCCTCCTGTATGTTATTCAACTTATAGTAGCATATTTTGTATAAAAATGCAAGCAAAACGTATATGGTGGGGTGGCTTCCCCCGCGGGGGAAGCTGTCGGCGGCCCGCCCGCCGACTGATGAGGGCCGGGCTTGCCGTTATAGCCCGTGAACGGGCGGATGAGGGGAAGGCAACCGGTGATTTACCGTGCGCACCCTCTGATCTCATCCAGCGTCTTGACGCCGTGGGCGTCCATCCACTGGCCGACCTCGTTCGTGATGCGGGTGCAGGCCTTCGGGTCCAGGAAGTTCGCGGTGCCGACCTGTACCGCCGCTGCACCGGCCATGATGAACTCCAGGGCGTCCTTACCCGTCAGAATGCCGCCCAGTCCCACGACGGGGATGCTGACGGCCCCCACGGCCTGCCAGACCATGCGCAGGGCAATGGGCCGCACCGCCGGGCCGGACAGGCCCGCAAACGTGTTGTTGAACACGGGACGACGCTTTTCCAGATCGATCGCGCACGCCTGGAAGGTGTTGCACAGGCTGATGGCGTCCGCGCCGGCAGCCTCAACGGCCTTGCACATCTCGGGGATGCTTTCGGCCTGCGGGCTCAATTTAACGATGAGCGGCACGGTGCAGACCTTGCGCACCGCGCTGACGACCTCGCCGGCGTCTGCCGCGCGGATGCCGAACGCGAGACCGCCCTGCTTGACGTTGGGGCAGCTGATGTTCAGCTCAATAAAATCCACGCCCGCGGCGCAGAGCATCTGCACGCCCTCGACGTTTTCTTCAATCGTGTGGCCGCCGAGGTTCGCCCAGACGGTGGTGCCGCACCGGCGCATGGCAGGCAGCTCGTGGTCGATAAAGTGCTGCACACCGGGGTTCTGCAGACCGATGGAGTTCATCAGGCCCGACGGCGTCTCGTAGAGGCGCTCACCCTCGTTGCCGGGCTGGCCGTTCAGGGTCAGCCCCTTGCCGGAGATGCCGCCCAGCACGCGCAGATCCTCAATGCCCGCGTACTCGGGGCCGAAGCCGAAGGTGCCGCTGGCCGCGATGACCGGCCCGGCCAGCCGCTTGCCGAGAAAATCAACATGCAGGTCTGCCATCAGTCAAACACCTCCTGTGCGTTAAAGACCGGGCCGTCCTTGCAGACGGTGACCGGGCCGATTTTCGTATGGCAGGTGCAGCCCAGGCACGCGCCCAGACCGCAGGCCATCTTCTTTTCAAGGCTGGCCAGGCAGGGCACGCCAGCGGCGGCGCAGAGCTTAGCCACGCCGCGCATCATGACCATGGGGCCGCAGGTCAGCACAATGTCGTACTTGCTCACGTCCAGCAGGTCGGTGACCAGGCCGTGGTGTCCCTCCTTGCCGGAGTCGGTTGCGGCGTAGATGTCGCGGCACCAGGGCACAAAGCGGTCCATGCCGTAGGTCGTGTCGCGGAAGCCCACGAACAGGTCGGGGCGCACGCCCGCGCGGCAGAGCTCCTTGCAGAGCAGCAGCAGCGGTGCGGTGCCGATGCCGCCGCCGACCACGGCAATGCGCTTGTACTGCCCGGCCAGTGCGGCAGTGTCAAAGCCGTTGCCGCAGGGGCCGGTCACGGTCAGCGTGTCGTCCTTTTTCAGCGCGGCCAGCTTGTGGGTGCCCTCGCCCTTGACCTGATACAGGAAGGTCAGTGCGCCGGTCTGGTTGTCAAAGTCGTCAACGCTGATGGGGCGGGAAAGAATCGGCGTGGCGTCCGCGGCCCAGGCGCGCAGCATGTAAAACTGCCCGGCGTGGGGCTCGCGGCTGCGGTCCTGCCACTGGACCGTAAGGCGCATAATATCCTCTGCGACGGTTTCCTGACGCAGGACCGTCAGATTACAGCTTGTTGCATTCACCCTGAATATCCTCCCGCATACGCACGCACTCGTTGTAGGCAGCCTCGTCAAAGGCAACGCCGGGCTGCTTCTTGTAGGCCAGCAGGATGCCGCGGCTGGAGTTGACAACGCCGCCGTTGCCCTTGGTCAGGTACTGCGCGATGTCCGCCGCCTTGCCGCCCTGTGCGCCGTAGCCGGGGATCAGGAAGAAGGTGTCCTTGTAGGCCGCGCGGATGGCGGTGGCCTCCTCGGTGTGGGTGCCGCCGATGACCAGACCGATGCTGGAATAGCCGTGCTCGCCCATGTAGTCCTTGCCAAGGGCGGTCAGGCTGTCGCCGACGAGGTCGTACACATGGCGGCCATCGTCGAGCTTTTTGTACTCAAAGTCCTTCGCGCCGGGGTTGGAGGTGCGGCAGAGCACGAACACGCCCTTGCCCTGCTCGGCGCAGTACGGCAGATACGGGCTGATGGAGTCAAGGCCCATGTAGGGGGCCAGCGTGATGATGTCGGCCTCGAAATCACCGGTAAAGTGCGCCTTGGCGTACATTTCGGCGGTCTTGGCAATGTCGCCGCGCTTGATGTCGGCAATGACGGGCAGGCCGGTGGCGCGGGCCAGCTTCAGCGTTTCGGCGTAGGCGCGCATGCCGTCCAGGCCCAGGGACTCATAATAGGCGATCTGCACCTTGTAGCAGCCCGCGACGCCCTTGGTGGCGTCGATCAGCGCACGGTTGAACGCGACGACGTTCTCCCCCGCCGTCTTGGCGGTGTCGGTGGTGGGCAGGTAGCTGATCTCGGTGTCCAGGCCCACGCAGACCGGGCCGTTTGCTGCGACGCTCTCGTAGAGCTTGTCCATGTTGGTAAGCATGCTGATTCCTCCGTTTGATGTATATAAATTGCGGCTCTATTATATAATGTTGGGAATCGTAGGGGCGGATTCCATATCCGCCCGCAGGACTGTGCCAGCGGCAGCCTGCACGGGCGCATACAGAATGTGCCCCTACGGGTGTTTTGTGCGTGAAGGGGTGTTATTCTTCAATCTGGAACGTAACCTTCCCGCCTTTGATCGTGGTTACCACTTTTCCGTACAGCAGTGCGCCGTCGTAGGGGCAGTTCTTGCTCTTGCTGTGCAGCTCGTCGGCGTGGACCTCGTACATGTGGTCAAGGTCCACCAGCACGATGTCGGCGTCGTAGCCCGGCTCCAGCATGCCCTTGCGGTCGGCCAGGCCCAGCACGGCGGCGGGACCGGCGCTCATCAGGAAGCTGAGCATTTCCAGCGGCAGACGCTGCTCACGGCAGAGCTTGGTGTAGCAGACGCCGAAGGCCGTTTCCAGACCCACCATACCGGCAGCGCCCTTCTCCTTCTCCTCGGCGGTGTGGGGGGCGTGGTCGGTGCCGATGCAGGTCACGGTGCCGTCCTTGATGGCGTCGATCAGCGCGGTCACGTCGTCCGCCTTGCGGATGGGCGGGTTGACGCGGTAGGTCAGGCGGCTGTCATCAAACCACAGGTGGTGCGGCGTGACCTCGCAGCTGACCCGCGCACCGCGCATCCGGCTCATGCGGACGGCATCGACGGATTCCCTGGTGGAGACGTGGCACATGTGCAGCCGGGTGCCGTAGTACTCGGCCAGATGGCAGTTGCGCACGGTCTCGATGTTCTCGGCCAGGCGGTAGTCCCAGGGGCTGATCTCGCGATCCTCGGCGTGGGACATAATGGTCAGGCCGCGCTCGGTGGCAATCGCGAACGCGCGGGCCATGACGGCGTTGTTCATGACGCCGTTGCCGTCCTCAGTGATGAACTTGATGTCCTCGGGCAGGGTCAGCAGATGATCCAGCGTTTTGCCGTCGAAATCCTTCGTGATGGAGACGGTCTGGTTTGCGTCGCACAGGCCGACGCGGGCGGCCTCGGCCTCGACGGCGTGGGCAATCTCGGCACTGGAGCAGACCGGCTTCGTGTTGGGCATCAGGTTGACGAAGGTGTACCCGCCCGCGGCAGCCGCGGCGGAGCCGGTGGAGATGTCCTCCTTGTACTCAAAGCCGGGGGTGCGCCAGTGGCAGTGGGTGTCGATGAAGGCGGGCAGGACCGTGCGGCCCTTCGCGTCGAGCACCTCCTCCCCTTCCGGGACGAGCAGCCCCAGACCGACAGCGGCAATTTTTCCGTCGCGCAGCCAGACCTCAATGGCCTTGCCTGCGCTGTCCTTTGCGTTGCGGATCAGCATGGTGGGAACCTCCTTAAAAATAGGAAACTTTGTCATAGCTGAGAGTGTAGGGGCGAACATAGTTCGCCCGTCAACTTTGCGTGGTTGAGCTTCTGCGGGAAAGCCGCGCATGAGGCAAACGGCCTGCGGGCGAGCAATGCTCGCCCCTACAAAGCCCCATGCAAAAACATCCCGCAGGGATATTTTTGCAAAAAAAAACTTTTCCCAGAAAGGGAAAAGTCAAAAAGTCATACACAAAGTGGCGACGGGAAAGAACACTGTGCCGTGATTTTTAAAGACAGAAATAAAACGCATCATCCCGGCACACTCCTTCCTATGACTTTACCTACGTTTTACTTATTGTACCATGCAGGGACGGCGGTGTCAATGCAAACGGGCTTTTTGCAAAAGTAAGGATTTTATAGATTTTTGCGCTGACTTTTGGAGGATTTGACAAAATCCGCAAAAATCCGCGCGCGGCGCGTACAGCATTGCACTTTGTCCGGCTTTGTGGTATATTTATAATAAGTATGGTAAAGAGGAAGAGGAACGAACTATGGGCCTTTGGGAAGATGCAAAAAATATCCGCGATAAGGACCCCGCCGCGCGCAATGTGGCGGAGGTCATCATCCTGTACCCCGGCTTTCATGTGCTGGTCACGCACAAGATCGCACATTTTCTGTACAACCATCGGTGTTTCTTCCTGGCCCGTTTTGTCAGCCAGCTGGCGCGCCACCTGACCGGCATCGAGATCCACCCCGGCGCCAAGATCGGGCGCAAGCTCTTTATCGACCACGGTATGGGCATCGTCTTTGGTGAGACGACGGAGATCGGCGACAACTGCACGATCTACCACGGCGTCACCCTGGGCGGTACCGGCAAGGACACCGGCAAGCGCCATCCGACGCTGGGCGACAATGTGCTGATCGGCGCGGGCGCGAAGGTGCTGGGCCCGGTCTACATCGGTGACAACGTCCGCGTCGGCGCGGGCAGCGTTGTGCTGAAGAACCTGCCCGCCAACGCCACTGCCGTCGGTGTACCCGCGGAGATCGTCCGCGTCGGCAATATCAAGTGCTGCCCGGCGGACGATCTGGACCAGCAGGATCTGCCGGATATTGTCAACCAGCGCATCTCCGAGCTCGAAGCCCGCCTGAGCCGCCTGGAAGCCGAAAAGCAGGGTGAGTTCCCGCCGGATAAAAAAGAATAATAAAAACGCACGCCGTGAAATTTGCGGCGTGCATTTTTTGTCAGTATGGCTTCCCCAGAGGGGAAAGCTGTCAGCGGCCCCGCCCGCTGACGGATGAGGGGCAAACTTACCGGGAATTTCCCACTGACGGGCAATAGGGCAAACCTGCCCCTCATCCGCCCTCGGTCGGGGCCTCGGGCACCTTTCCCCCCACGGGGGAAGGCAATCAATTCATTTCAGATTCCGCAAATCCCCGCTCTCGCGGAAATCCTCGTAATCCAGCGACAGCGACGGGCTGTAATAGGGGTCGTGCAGAATATTCTCCCGCCCGTGCACGGCGTAGAGACGTTCATGCTCGGCGTCAAAGCGTGCTTTTTTGGCAGGATCGTTCTCGTCGGAGCCGCGGGACTTGCTTTCGTAGTGGTAGAGCTCGGCGTAGGGCGTCCAGACAATGCGCCAGCCCGCGTCGCGCGCACGCAGGCAGAAGTCCACATCGTTGTAGGCAACCGTGAACTCCTCATCCAGGCCGTGCAGTTCGTCGTAAACGGCGGTGCGCACCAGCAGGCAGGCCGCTGTCACGGCGGAGAAATCCTGCACCGTGGCCAGCCGGAACATATACCCGCTGCCGCCGCGCTTGTGGTACTTGTGGCTGTGCCCGGCGTAGCCGCCCAGCCCCGTGATGATGCCGGCGTGCTGGATGGTGTCGTCGGGATAGTAGAGCATTGCCCCGCAGAGGCCGACGCCGGGCTGGCTGCACTCGCCCACCATCTGGGTGAGCCAGTCGCCGTTGATGACCTCGACGTCATTGTTGAGCAGCAGCAGGTATTTGCCCGCCGCGTACCTGCGGCCAAAATTGTTGATGCGGCTGAAGTTGAAGCCGCCCGTGTAAGTCACGACCCGTGCGCGGTCATACCGCTCCGGCAGTTTTTTGTAGTAGGCCGCTGTGGCCGGGGCGGTGGAATTGTTCTCAATGACGATGACCTCGAAATTCTCGTAGGTCGTTTTGGCGTAGATGCTGTGCAGGCATTTTTCCAAATCGTCGGTGTGGTCCTTGTTGGGAATCAAAATTGACACGAGCGGCTGCGGCTCGGGAATGTCCCACACCACATGGCAGGTGCCCGGGAATTTGCCCGGCTCCACCCTGCCCTGCCGCCCTGTGGCGGCCAGATGGTCGGCCACGGCCTTTTGCGCAGCCTTTTCCACATAGGGCTTGGCCGCCGTGCCGCCGCTGGTGGACGCCGCGTGCACGCGCCAGTAATACAGCACCTGCGGGATGTGCAGCGGCTTGGCTGCGGGGTCACGGCGCTGCATTTCGTCGATGAGACGAAGGAATAAGTCGTGATCCTGCGCGCCGTCACAGGCCGGGCGCTCACCGCCGACGGCGTCGAACAGCGATTTTTTGAACATGGCCAGATGGCAGATGTAGTTGACGGCCATCAGGTACTCGGGCGCATAGTCGGGCTTGAAGTGGCCGACGCGCGGGTGCTCGGGCGTTTTCTCAAACAGGGCCTCGTCGCTGTAGGCAAACGCCGCGCCGCTCTCGGCCAGCGCTTTGCTCATGCAATAGACGGCATGAGGCGCGAGCATGTCGTCGTGGTCGGCAAGGGCCAGATACTCACCCGCTGCGAGCTTCGCGGCCTCGTTCGTATTGGCGGCAATGCCCTTGTTCTCGATTTTGGCGTAGACGATGCGCTTGTCCTGCGCGGCGCGGGTGCGGACGGTCTCGCCCACGTCGGGGTGGGCACCGTCGCTGGCGTCCACCAGAACCAGCTGCCAGTTCGGCGCGGTCTGGGCCTGCACGCTGTCCAAAAATTGCTGCAAAAACTGCGGCGGAGTGTTGTACAGCGGCGTTAGAATGCTGATGGTCGGCCAGCCGTCGGCGCGGGCGGCTGCGTCGGCACGCTGGGTCTCCAGCGTCTGCTTCGACGGCAGATACCGCGCTTTTTTGCCGAAGAACCGCCGCTTAAAAAAGCCGACGGCCCGCCCGGCCATGACGCCGACGCCCTGTTCTTTCGTCAGCGTCCGCGCATAGCCGAACAGTTCTTTGATGCGTTTCGTTTCAAGGCTCATGGGATGGCTCCTCATAAAAGCAGTCTTTGTGCCAAAGGCGGGGGTTGGATTGAATGTATTCCGCAATCATGCGGTAATCGGTTTCATTGCGGATGACGTGGTCGTGAAAGGAACGCTGCCAAAGGTGCTTATCGAACGGTGCGGCTTGCCCGCGCTTGACAAGACGGATGTACTCGACGGTAGAATACCGTTTGAACGCCTGCACGATGCTGATAATCGTAGGGGCGGATTCCATATCCGCCCGTGCCCGTTCAATTTCGACCAACGCGTGAAAATGATTGGGCATCACCACAAAATAACGGCACCGGACCGCCGGATATTGGCCGATGATCTCCCGGAAAACGCGCGCCGCCATGCGGGCGGATATGGAATCCGCCCCTACGGGAGCCCGGTTCGGGCCAAACAACATTCTGCGTTGGTGCGTGCATATTGTGATAAAATAGGCGCCGTTTTGGCTGTAATCGTAACCCTGCAAATGGTGAGACTTGCGCTTCGGCAATACGGTTTCCATCACTTCAACCCGAAATTCTCAAACAGATTGTTGAAATGGGGGTTGTAATAGGGGTCGTAATTGTCGATATACTGCTGATATTTCGCGTAGAAATTCGCCTTTTCGCGCTCATACCGCTTGGCGTTCTCGCTTAAGGTATCCAGACCGCGGCTCTTGCTCTCGTAGTGATAGGCCTCGGCGCGCGGGGTGTAAACGTTCAACAGCCCCTTCTGCCACAGCTTTAAGCAATAATCCACATCGTTGTAGGCGACGGCAAACTTTTCCTCGTCCAGCCCGCCAAATGCGCGGTAGAGCGACGTTTTTGTCATCAGGCAGGCACCCGTCACGGCCATATAATTCTGCGTCGTGACCAAGCGGTACATGTCCCCCACAGCGGTGCGGGGGTAGCTCTTGTGGCTGTGGCCCGCGCTGCCGTTGATGCCCATCAGCACGCCCGCGTGCTGGATCGTGTCGTCGGGGTAGTAGAGCTTCGCGCCCACCGCGCCTACGTCGGGCCGCTGGCTGTAGCTGAGCAGCTCGCGCAGGAAATCGGACGACAACACCTCAATGTCGTTGTTGAGCAGCAGCAGGTGCTCGCCCTCGGCGAACGTCGCGCCGAAGTTGTTGATGGCCGAGAAGTTGAACGCGCCCTTGTAGTAGACGACGCGGCAGTCGGCAAAGCGGCTGGGCAGTGTTTCGTAATAGGCAAACGTTGCCGGGTCGGTGGAGTTGTTCTCGATGACGATGACCTCAAAATTGTCGTAGCCCGCGTTTTTGTACAGGCTCGTCAGGCAGCGGTCCAGGTCGTCAATGTGGTCTTTACTGGGGATCAGCACGCTGATTTTCGGGTGGCCGGTCAGCTCGTACCGCACCTGAAATGCGCCGGGCGCGTCGGGCACGGCCATGGCGTGGCCCGGCAGACCGAGACGCTTGAGCTGCGCGTCGATGGCGCGCTCCCCCGCCGCGACGGCGTAGGGCTTGGCCTCCATGCCCGCGGCGGTGGAGCCGGCCGCGGCACGCCAGATGTAGAGCACCTTCTTGATATGCTCGATGCGCTGTGCTTTTTCTGTCAGGCGCAGGATCAAATCATGGTCCTGCGCACCGTCAAACTCCTTCGACTCATACGCGCCCGCCGCGTCCAGCAGCGGACGGCTGAACACCGCCAGATGCGTGATAAAGTTGACCCCGCGCAGGTAGTCGGGCGCAAAGTCGGGCTTGAAGTGGTAGCCGCCCAGCTCCTTCAAATCGGCGGAGAGAACGATTTCATCACTATAGACAAAATCCGCTCCGGTGTTTTGTATCGTCTGCACAACCTCGAACAGCGCGTTCGGGTAGAGCACGTCGTCGTGGTCCAGCAGCGTGATGTACTCGCCGTGCGCCAGCGCAAATCCGCGGGTCGTGTTGAGGGCAATGCCGCCGTTTTCAATCGGCTTATACACAATCGTGCCGGGCACAGCCTTGGGCAGACGGCGCTCCAGCCGCTTGTCGGTGTCGGATGCGTCCACCAGCACCAATTCCCAGTTTGTGTAGGTCTGCCTGACGACGCTTTGCAGCATCTCGTCAAACAGCTTGGCGGGCGTGTTGTACAGCGGCACGATGATGCTGATCTTCGGCCCCTGCAGGTGCGCGGCGCGCTGGGCCTTCAGCTCCCGGCGCAGCGGAATGTCGGCGCGGTGCCGCCAGTCGTCGTGGTGCATCGCCAGCCCGACGCGGAATTTCACATCGCGCCAGAGCTGCTCAGCCCCCTGCTCCCGCAGGGTCTTGACGCTGCGCCCCGCGAGGTCCCGCAGGTGGGCGGGGTTCAAAAGCCGCCGCGTCATGCCGCCGACGCTGTCCTGTACGGCCAGGTCGGCAGGGCGCTCGTTGTTCGGTTTCGTGTTCTCGGACATAGCTTATTCCTCGGTGACTTTGGCCGGCATGGCGTCCTTTTTCTCGAACCTTCGGTACTCGGCGGTAATTTCCTTCGTCTCGCCGATGCGGCGCAGATGGCCGTGGTCGAGCCAGGCTACCTTGTTGCACATACGCTCGATCTGGTCAATGGAGTGGCTGACCAGAATGACCGTCGTGCCGCCGGACAGCAGCTCGGCCATGCGCTTCTCACACTTCTCCTGAAACAGGAAGTCACCGACGGACAGGATCTCGTCGGCAATCAGGATGTCGGGCTTCGTTATCGTTGCCACGGCGAACGCCAGACGCGCGACCATGCCGGAGGAGTAGTTTTTCAGCGGCACGTCGAGAAACTCCTGCAATTCGCTGAATTCGACGATGTCGTCGAACTTTGAGTCGATGTACTTGGGCGTGTAGCCCAGCACGGTGCCGTTTAAATAAATGTTTTCCCGTGCGGTCAGGTCCATGTCAAAGCCCGCGCCCAATTCGATCAGCGGCGCAATCGTACCGTTGACCGTGACCTTGCCGGCGCTGGGCTTGTAGACGCCGGAAATCACTTTCAGCAGCGTAGACTTGCCGCTGCCGTTCAGGCCGATGAGGCCGTAGAAATCGCCGGGCATAATATCAAACGATACATCGTCCAGTGCGAAGAACTCGTCAAACCGCACACCACCGTGCAGCAGCGCGACGAAGTACTCTTTCAGGCTTTCGTGCTTTTCCTTGGAGAGATTGAAGCGCATCGAAACATGGTCGATGGAGATGATGGGTTTCTGCTCTGCCATTTCGATGCCCCCTTACATGTACAGGACGAACTTGTCCTGATTCTTTTTGAACACCCAGATGCCGAGGCCCAGGCTCAGCGCGGCACAGAGGAACGGAATCAGCACCATGTTGGGGGTCAGCCCCTCGCCCCACATGACGCAGGAACGCACGGCGGTGATGTACCAGTAGATGGGGTTCAGGTTGATGACGTACTGCATCCAGCTTTCCATCTGGCGCGGGTCGTAGAAGATGGCGCTGCCGTAGACAAGCAGTGTGCAAAAGACCTCCCAGATATGCATGATGTCACGCACAAAAACGTAGAGCGTGGACAAAATCAGCCCGATGCCCAGACTGAAAATAAACAGCATCACAAGGGGATAAATGGCCAGCAGCACAGTCCCGATCGAGATGTGCGACCAGGTCAGCAGTGCGACGATAAACAGCGCCACGAGGCTGAAAAAGAAATTGACGAGCGCAAAGCAGCACTTTTCCAGCGGGAAGATGTATTTGGGAATATAGACCTTGCGCAGCAGCGGGCCGTTCTTCAGCACGCTCTCCATGGCCATCGTCGTGCTCTCGCGGAAGAAGTTGAACATCAGCTGGCCGATGATAAGGAACAGAGGGAAGTCCTCGATGCCCTGACCGCGCTGGTTGAACAGTGCGCCGAACACGGCCCACATGACCAGACAGGTCAGCAGCGGGTTCAGCACGCTCCACGCCACGCCCAGCACGCTGCGGCGGTATTTCAGCTTGAAATCACGGGAAATGAGGTTTTGCAGCAGGTAACGGTATTTCCAGAAGCCTGCGAAGGTGTCTTTCAGTTTCTGCACGGTTTACCCTCAATATTTCTCAAAATATTCGAACTTCTGGGCGGCAAACGGGGTGTGCTCCTTGTCCTTGGCGCTGGTCTTGTGCTCGCAGCCGCAGTCGGGCCACTGCACATTGACCGTCGGGTCATCGTAGGGAATGCCGCCCTCGGCGGTGGGGTCGTAGACGTCGGTGCACTTGTAGCAGAACTCGGCCACATCGGACAGCACGACAAAGCCGTGGGCGAAGCCCTCGGGGATCCAGAGCATCTTCTTGTTGTCGGCGGACAGCGTTGCGCCCACCCACTTGCCGAAGGTCTTGCTGTTGGGGCGGCAGTCGACGGCGACATCGAACACCTCGCCCAGGGTCACGCGGACGAGCTTGCCCTGGGTGTGCTTGGTCTGGAAGTGCAGGCCGCGCAGCACGCCCTTGGTGGAGCGGCTCTGGTTATCCTGCACGAAGGGCTTGTTGATGCCCGCTGCGGCGAACTCGTCGATCTGGTAGGTCTCCATAAAATAGCCGCGGTCATCGCCAAAAACAGTCGGTTCGATGATCTGCACGTCAGGAATAGCGGTCTTGATGAAATTGAACTTGCTCATGGTTTGGAATCTCCTTTTTATATTTCATAAGTTTAATACATAGCGATACAGGATATATTATACTCTATTTCACTGCGCCGGGCAAGATGGCGGAAAAATTTTGTCGCTGCTGTAACAACAGGACGGCTTTTCCGTCTTGTTAAGTGGAGGGCAGATATGGTATGATAGCCCGGAAGGTGGTGTGCAGAATGACAAAACGCGAAGCCCGCGCATGGGCCAAGGCCCGGCGCGCGGAACTGGATATGGCGGCTGTGGGCCGCGGCATGGCGCAGGCGCTGTTCAGCCTGCCGCAATGGCAGCGTGCCGGGGCAGTGCTGGCCTTTGCGGCCATGCCGGATGAGCCGGACACGGCGGAAATACTAAGACGCGCGCTGGCCGACGGCAAGCGCCTGCTGCTGCCCCGCGTGCGGAGCAAAACCGAGATGGACTGGGTGGAAATACCGGCATTGCGCCTGCTGCGGCCCGGGGCGTTTGGCATTCAGGAGCCGCTCGCCGACCTGCCCGCCGCCGACCCGGCGGGATACGCCGCGACGCTGGCCCTTGTCCCCTGCCTGGCCGCCAGCCGCGACGGGGTCCGGCTGGGGCGCGGCGGCGGGTATTATGACCGATTTCTGGCACACTATAAGGGAGCAGGGCTGCTGCTCTGCCCCGAGACCCTGCTGCTGGACGAGCTGCCCTGCGACGACTGGGACGCACGCTTTGCGCCCGAGAATATTCTGACCGAGAAAGGAATTTTACGATGAAAAAGCTGCTTTTTGCAACAGCCCTGCTGACCGCCCTGTTCCTGTCTGCCTGCGGCAGCCAAAAGGCTGACAGCAACGATCTTGCGAACCAACCTGCCACAAGACCCGAGGAAGGCGCGGAGCTGGACCCGGAGTTCAGCGTTGACGACGAGGATATCGGTGAGACCGCCGAGCCGCAGCCGGACGCGGAGCTGAGCGAGATGGTGGATGCTATTTATAACGTCCAGCCGGTTGACCTGATGGGCATGGAGACGGTGGCCATCGACCTGACCGACGAGAGCTGGTACGGCTATCTGGCGGGGCTGACCGCGGACAATGTGGACAAGGTGGATGCCGCAGTAGTCAGCGAGCCGATGACCGGAAGCCAGGCGTACAGCCTGGTGCTGCTGCGCCTCAAGGACAAGGCCGATGCCCGCGAGATCGCCGATTCGATGGAGGAAAACATCAGTATGCGCAAGTGGGTCTGCGTGGAGGCAGATAAGGCCCGCGTGGTCAGCTTTGATGATAAGCTGCTGTATGTCATGGCAGACAGTGAGCTGGTCGATGCCGATCTGGTGGCGGATGCCGCCGCAAAGGCCTTTGATGCGACATTTGATGTCGATGATTCCCTCGTCAATGAGGACGAGAGTGAGCTGCCCCCGGAGCTGCTGGCCGCCCCGGCTGTGGCAGACTGAGCAATACGAAAAAACAAAGAGCCGTGCCCTTTGGGGGCACGGCTCTTGTTGATTACGGGCGGGAATCAAGCCTTGGCGGCCTTGATCTCCTTGATCAGCTCGGGAACGACCTTGTACAGATCGCCGACGATGCCGTAGGTGGCAACATCGAAGATGGGGGCGTTCTCGTTCTTGTTGATGGCGATGATGTTCTCGGAATCCTGCATACCGGCAACGTGCTGGATGGCACCGGAGATGCCCAGTGCAACGTAGATGCGGGGATGCACGGTCTTGCCGGTCTGACCGACCTGATGGTCGGCAGACAGCCAGCCCTCGTCGGTGACGGCACGGGAAGCACCGACAACGCCGCCCAGAGCCTCGGCCAGCTCCTCGGCCAGCTTGATGCCCTTCTCAGGGTCAGCGGAGATGCCGCGGCCCACGGCGACGACAACGTCGGCACCGATCAGGTCAACGAGCTTCTCGGCGCTCTTCTTGATGTCGAGCACCTGAACATGGATGTCGTCCGCGGTCAGAGCAGGAGCGACGTTCTCGACGACGACCTTGTCAGCACCGGCCTGGTCGAACGCCTGCATCTGCATGACGCCGGGGCGGACGGTGGACATCTGCGGGCGGAAGCGCGGGCAGATGATGGTAGCCATCAGGTGGCCGCCGAAAGCGGGGCGGGTCATCTTCAGGTTGGTGTTCTCCTCAAACTTGGTGTTGTCCACATCAATGTTGGAGGTGGTGCGCAGGAAGTTCTTGTACTTCTCGACATCGACGTCCAGATGGGTGCAGTCGGCGGTCAGACCGGTGTGCAGACGGGCTGCGCAGCGGGGGCCGAGGTCGCGGCCCAGGTTGGTCGCACCGATCAGCATGATCTCGGGCTTCTTGTCCATGATGAGGTCGCACAGCGCCTTGGCATAGCCATCGGTGGTGTAGTCCTTCAGCAGGGGGCTGTCGATGTTGTAAACGCGGTCAGCGCCGTAGCCGCCCAGCGTCTTGAGGTCAGCCTCGGCCAGGCCGCTGCCCATGACAACGCCTGCCAGCTCAACGCCCAGGTCATTGGCCAGCTTGCGGCCCTCGCTCAGCAGCTGATAGCTGATGGACTGGATCTCGCCCTCGCGCTGCTCGCAGAATACCCACACGCCCTTGAAGGCGGCGGTGTCCATTGCATTGAATTCAGCCATTGTTCGTTTCTCCTTCCTCAAATCAGGTGCTTGTCGTTCAGGATGCCGACCAGCTGGGCAGCGTCCTCGACCTTCATGCCGGCGCCCTTGACCGGAGGAGCAAAGGACTTGTAAACGTTCGTCGGGGAGCCCTTCAGACCGATGGTGTCGGTCTCGATGAGCGGATCGTCCTTCAGAGCGTTGTAATCAAAGACCTCAAGCGGCTTGTCGTAGCACTCGAAGATACCGGAAACGCTCATGTAACGCGGAGTGTTCAGCTCCTTGATGCAGGTCAGCAGGCAGGGAGTCTGGACCTTCAGCTCCATGTAGCCGTCCTCGAGCTGACGCTTGACGGTCAGGCTGTTGCCGTCCTTCTGAATGTCGGTGACATAGGTGACCTGGGGCAGATGCAGCTTCTCGGCGATCTGGGGGCCGACCTGAGCGGTATCACCGTCGATGGCCTGACGGCCACAGAAAACGATGTCCTCGGGGCCGACGCCGATCTTGTTGACGGCAGCGGCCAGGATCTGGGAGGTAGCGAAGGTATCGGAACCGCCGAACTC
>ENA-OUQM01000911-OUQM01000911.1-human-gut-metagenome-genome-assembly--contig:-NODE-911-length-18017-cov-6.757878_pt1 | contig 18017 bp, 11 predicted proteins | sample MGYA00237949_ERZ548830 | MGnify/ENA primary metagenome ERZ548830 (study PRJEB26490, sample SAMN05194706) | human gut metagenome | biome: terrestrial biome; feature: human-associated habitat; material...
CCTTAATAACATCGTCCCGCATTTCAAACCGCTGCACCTCGCCGGTGGGCAGCACCGTAAACGGTACGCTTTCGGCAAAAGCGTATCCGTCCGGCGCGGTGATTTCGGTCAGCGTATACTCTCCTGCGGGCAGCTTTTCAATGTAATGAGGCTTGTCAGTAGATACCCAGCGGTCGATTTCCTTGCCGTCTTTGTCGGTAATGGTAAGCTCTGCGCCGGGGAGCTCCTCCATTGTGGTCAGATCCTTCTTGGAGATCTCCACCTTGATGGTGTCATCGCGCATGATCACGGTCGCATCGTCCAACAGCTTCCAATCATCCCACGTCCAGAACAGGAAGTTCCTTGTGGTCAGGTAATAGACCTCGGCTTCCTGCAGGTTGCTGCCGTCCTCGTCCGCCTTTTGCAGCAGACGGAAGGTAATATCATCTGCCAGTGCGTAGCCATCGGCGGGGCGGGTTTCGGTCAGGGTGTAGGCATCGCCCAAGTGCAGCCCCGTCACGCGGTGGGGCGTGTTGGTGGACACCCAGCTTTCCACAATGTTGCCGTCCATATCCTGAATGGTCAGAGTGGCACCGGGCAGTTCCTCGTCGTTGGTCAAATCGCGCTTGCTCACCCACATTTCAGTAGGTTTGTCGGTGCAGGTGCTTTCCAAAACCTGCACAGCCTCGCCGTCGTAGGTAAAGGTGACTTCCATGGGCTCTTCGTTGACATAGTAGCCCAGCGGGGCGCGGAGTTCTTTAACGATATACTTACCGCTGTTGGTGACGGCATCCTTGTGGGTGCTGCTGCCGTACTGCTCACCGCGGATGGGAATATCGCAATCGAAGTAGGTGGTGCCGTCTGCATTGGTTTCGGGGCTGGTAGCCACCAGCTCACCGGCTGCAAAAACAAGGCTGCCGTCTGCATCGTAAATGTCATCGGCGGTGTACAGGTTGAACACGGCACCTGCAAGGTATTTGCCGCTTTCCAAATCGGTTTTGTAGATGCCGACCTTTGCCTTTTCGCGCTCGTTATGGAATTCAACAGCGTCTGCAACAACGATTTCCTGCGTTTGGTTGTCCCACGCAAGGGTCACATCAAAGGCTGCATCCGTGCCTGCATAGCCATACGGCGGCTGGGTTTCCGCAATGTGATAGCTGCCCAGCGGCAGGGTCACACTGACCTCACCGATGGTGCCATCGTGGATGACGGACAGGAAATCATAGGTGGCCGCCGTGCGCGCAGGGGCAAAGACGGCAGTATCGGCGGTGCCGTCGCCTGTGGTTACCACTGCCACCACATCGCCCTTGGCGTACCAGAGGGTGCGGTTGCCGTAGTTATCCAGCTGGCGATCCTGCGTGTAGATGTCCTCGGCTGCCGTGATGGTGTACTCGGCACCTGCCAGCGGGCGGGTTTCATACACGAAGTTGCCGCTTTCTGCCTCGCCGGTCATCCACGGGTCAATGCCGCCCGGCTCAGACTGCCAGCCGGTCAGCACCTCGCCGGTCTTGCGGATGGTCAGCTTGCCGAGGGTTTCGTGGTTGGAATACTTTTCGCCAATTACCAGCGTGTCCATGCCGTTTTCGTTCTTATCGCCGGTCGCCTGATAAATGCGGTCGGTGGTGATGGTAAAATCGACATAGTGGCTTGCATCGGCAGCCCACGCATTGTAATAGCCGTTGGGTGCGGTGGTTTCCACAATGCGATATTTGCCCAGCGGCAGTTTTTCGGGCAGGGTCAGGATGCCCTCCTCATTGGTATAAAAAGTGGTAACATTCTTGGTCAGATGCCCGTTTACGGTGTCGGTCATACGCACCAACTTGGGCGCGCCGTTTTCCATGCGGTAATTGCTGTCATCGTCCAGATAGTAGATTTGGAATGCCGTACCCGGCAGCAGCACGGGCTTGCCGGTTTCCTCGTCCAGCTTGGTGATGCGCAGGTAGACCTCAATTTGCTCGTCCAGCACCGTGAATTTCTGGTAGCTGTCAGACGCTGTCAGCACACTGCCCTTGGGCGTTGCCATCGCGCTCATCGGGCTGTTGCGGTCAATGACCACCAAGTACGGTTCCGCCTGATACAGATCCTTGGGTACGGTGGTTTCGACCACCAGATAAGTGCCGTAGGGCAAGCCCTGCACACGGATGTTGCCCGTGTCGTTGCTGAAAATTTCCGCCAAACGGTACTCGTTGGCGGTGCCTGTGGGCTGCCAGCCGCCGCCCTTGCCGTTTTTGTAGTCGCCCGCGGCGGTCAGCGTTTTGTTGTAGGCGGTGATTTCGGCGGCGCTGACCTCGTAGGTTTTGGCAACCGCCTGTCCCTCGCCGGAGAAATCCCACTTGGGGTGATCGTTGTTGTAGTTCTTGTCGAGGTAGCAGTCTAAGATGCTTTGCAGACTGTAAGCACCTGTCTGACCTTGGGTAAACTGTGCCGCTTTGGACAAGTCGGACACCAGATAAAAGGTAAAGCCCGCGTCCTCCAGCTCCTGCCCGTTGGACTCGCCGCTGGAAGAAATGATTTTGCTGATTTCGACATTTCCCTTGGCAATTTGATCTTGGCTTTCGGTTTGGGCATTGTCGCGGTGAATGTGGTAGTTTGCCTTATACACGGCGTTGTCGTTGGCAAAGGTGGTTTTCTCGACATACCAGCCCTCATCAGCGTAAGCAGGCGTAATGTAATAATTGTGTTCATCGCACAGGTAGCCGTTGGCAAAGGACAAGGAATAGGCATCATAGGTCCAGCTGCCGTCCAGTGCCTTGCCCTTGGAGATGGTGCTGAACTGGTTTTTGTACACCCAATCGGTGTACTGCCCGCCGCTGCTTGCCAGTGCCGTGACCTGCCCGGTGGCGGCTTTGGTGCGGCTGTCCACCGTGGGATAGGTGCCGGAAACGGCAAGAGCGCCCTCACGCAGCGGAATGACCGTGCCGGTGGAGCGCTCTACCACATAATATTTGCCGAGGTACAGGTTTGCGAAGGTCAGCCAGCCGTCCTCGATTTTGGCACTGGCTACCAGATGGTCTTTTTTGAGCACCGGCAGATAGTCATTGACCCACTGCCCGCTGTTGTCACGAATGGTCGTGTGCCAGATGGGATTACCATCGGCATCCACGATTTTGGAATAATCCACAACGCCGGTCACACCATCCGGGTGGGTAATGTCCTCGGCAGCGTAGAGGTCGTACACGGCACCGTCCAGCGCGGCGTTGCCGTGATTTTCAACGTACTTTGCAGCATCCAAGTCCACCTTGGAAATGCTGATTTCACCCAAGGTACGGTCGTTTTTCATTACGCCGTCCGTGGCGGTGGTGGTATAGCTGTCCTCGTTGGCCGCTTTGCCGCTGTTGTCGGTGCTGTAAGTGCGGGTAGGGTTCTTGTACACATTGGAAATCGTGACAGTGGTTTCCACACCGCCGCCGGTCACCAGCTTGGTGCCGCCCTTGCCGGCTGTCAGAATGTCGGCGTTGTAGTCGGCATTGTCCAGCCAAAGCACTGCATTGTCGTTGGCTTCGGTGATTTCAATGTAATAGGCACGCTTACCCAAGGGCGTTCCTGCCGTGCAGGGGTGGTCAATGTCCGTCCAGTCGCCAAAATATCCGGCAGGGGCTTTGGTTTCCACAAGGATAAACTTGCCCTGATTGCGCTGGGTGTAATACAGCGTGTGGCTCATGGCATCCGTGGCGGCATAGGCGGCGCTGTTGATGACCGCGTAGCTGCCATCACCTTGGCGCTGTACACTGTAGGTGTTGTAGCCACCGGTTGCAAGAAACTTATTACTTACGCTGTCCCACTGATAAATTTCATAACAGGCATCGGCGGCAATCGGGTTGTTTGTTTCGCTGTCGGTTTTTCGGATATTGACCTGCAGGCTCCATTCTGCATTGCGCATCAGGTACTCGTTGTTGGTGTCTGCGGGTACTGTCAAGGTCTGGTAGCTGCCGTTGCTGTCCCAATACTTTTCAAAGCCGTAGGGTACAGAGATTTCTTCATATCGGAACTGCAAGCTGCCCAGCTGGGTTTTTGCGCTGTTGACTGCTGCGTTCACGGCATTTTGCGCTTCTGCCTGCAATTCCGCAATGGCGGCGTCGCGGGCACTGTTGGCGGCCGCATCAGCAGCCTCCTGCGTGGTGAAAGGACCAACCTGTCCATTGCGAGTGCCCGATGTTTTGGTAACGGCATAGTGCAGACTCCAGCTTGCGCCTGCATCACCACCGTTTTTCTGGTAGTTGTCATCGGCGGTATGACCGCTGGTGGTCACAGTTTGCTTTCCGGCAGGGCTGATAGACCAGCTGCCGCCCTCGATGCTGCCGGATTTGGTTGTAGGTTCGATTTCAATCGTTGCACCGTCCACTTTTTCCAGCGTGGCAGCCTGAATCTTGTCGGTGCGCACACCGTAGGAAAAATCAAAACTGCCGCTGGCGGTCTGGGCGGGTGCCTCCCAGCTGGCATAGTATTCCTGCACAACAGGTTCCGGCTCAGGTTCCTCCTCACCGATTTCAGGACCAATCAGGGCAACGGTCTGCCACCCTGCGCGACCGGGATTATAGATGTAGGTGTAGTAACCGCGGGCGGAAGCGTAGGTTTCCACACCGTTCAGCAGCTCGTCGGCAGAGGCAAGATAAATTTCCGCGGCGGTGCTTTCGGGAAAGTTTTCGATAATATACATCTGCACATCGTCATAAATTGATGCACAGAAATTCAAAAGAGAGGTTTCTTCACCCTCATCAGCGGAAAAAACTGCGGGCAGATCGTCCGCATCGCTCAAAGCGAGCTGGTTCAAGCCGCCCCAGATGCGAATCTGGTTGCCGTAGTGGTCGCCGGGGATGCACTGGTCTGCGCTGACGGTGGAAGTGTTCACATAGGTGTACGGCGGGCAGCCGACAGGCTGACCGTTGGCACCGTGGGTGCAGCAGTAGGCGGGTTCGCCGTTAAACCAGATCAGCCAAGTGCCGTTGACCTTGGCAACCTTGGTGATCTTGCCGCTTGTCACCGCAGGGGTGGGGCGCTCGGCAAAGGCGGCAATTTCGCTGTCAGGGAAGGGATACTCGGCAGTCACATTGCGGTCAATGGTCACATTTAGTGTCTTGGTCAGGGTGCTGCCGTCCGGCGCGGTGTAAACCAGCTGCGCGGCAAAATCCGCATCCGCCTGCACATACACGCCCATCACCGCAGCGGAAGTTTCGCTGTATTCGTTGTGTAGCAGGCTTTCTGTGTTTTCAACAGGTGCGCCGTAGTAGTCCAGCAGGGTCACACCGTCCGGCAGAATCAGATCAAGGAAACTGCCATCGGCGGGGTACTCCACCTGCGCCAGAATCGACACAATGGCGTAGTCGGTATCTTCCAGCAGGGGCGCGGCCAGCGTCAAGTTGTCGCTGTCAAGCGCCTCGGCGTTAAGATAGCCATCCTGCTCCAAATCGGCATCCCACGCGCCAAGTCCGATTTTGGTCTCACCGGTCGCCACCGGCAAACCGTAGCTGCCGATGTAGGAGCCTGTGGGGGTGTCCGGCATATCCGCGTAGAGGATTTCACCGTCAAAGGTGTAAGGTTCGCTTTCTTCAGCAGGCTCGTCTGTGGTTGGTGCTGTGCTTTCCTCGGTAGCTGCTCCGGGGTCAGGGCTGCTGGCATCTGTTTGCCCGTTGTCGGTTTCGGTTTCATCGGTCTGTTGCTCCTCAGCAGCGACGGTGCTTTCCTGCGGCGGGGGCGTTTCGGCAAACGCACCGACAGGTAAGTAAGTGCAGCACATCACGGCTGCCATGGCCAGCGCCAAAAGGCGATGGCTCCATTTTGTTTTTCGATTCATGGGTAACACCTCTTTTATCTTTCGGGGGCTGTTTTCTCGCGCTCCAGCTGACGCAGACGCGAAGTAAAAATATCAATCAACCCGGCATGAGATTGCAAATTGGCGTAATACGCCGCCTTGTCGTACCCATCCGCATTGATGTCTTTGATCTTTCGCACAGAATCCGCCCACCTTCGATTCTGCGGGGAAATTCGCGCATCCCCATCCCGCACTTGGATGGCTGCTGCAACAATATAGCGGGTGCGCTCTGCGCCGTATCCTGCCAATACCTGCTGCACGGCACCGTCATCCAGACACAAGCCGTTATAGTTGTAAGAAATGGCGTCATCGATTTCATCGCGGCATTCCTCGTTCAGCTTCATGGAGGCGCGGTATTGCGGCAGTTCCTCGTGTTCGCGGGCGTACCGACCGGTCTGATAGTAAACAGGCGGCCAAGTCTTTTTCGTGCTTTCCATCAGGTTAATGTCGGCGCGGTCTGCTATGCACAAGACCATAACATCCAGTGTATTGGTATCGCAATCGCGGTAGTCTTTGTAAATGTCCGCCAACGGTGCCTGGGATTCCAGCAAAGCGCGCAGCTGTGCAGGGCGCAGCGAAACATTTTCAAGCGCGATCAGAATATCCTCGCGGGAGTTGTACTCATACGCGTGGTTCAGAATTTCTTCGGGCTGCTGTGCAAGCAGCCACGCGCGGTATTCGTTTTGCTCCCGCTGCATTTTGTTGTACAGCTTAGCGACAAGGGGATCGTTTTTCACATTGCATCACCATCCGTATTGTGCAGAATCCTTGCCCAGAAATTCCGCTTTTCAGGCTCGGAAAGACTGCGATAGGCGGTTTCGATCACCGCATTCACGACCTGCTCGGCGGCATCCTGCGCGATATGCAACTGTTTTGCCGCATTTTTCCCCATCGCAAGACGGTGCAGCAGATGCTCCAAAACTGTGATTTTTTGATTTTGCAGCGCGCTTTTTGCGCTTTCGTCTATGTCGAGCGCAGCAACAGGGGTGTCGTATACGCTTTCCGGCACACGAAACACCAACTCGCTGCGTTCTCGATTGGGGGCAATGTCGTTCAGCACGACCATGCAGCCGTCTTGCTCGGCTTTTCCAAGCAAAGTTTCAATGTCCATAAAATCCCTCCAAATAAAAAAGCGCCCACAAATGTGAGCGCTCAGGTGCTGTGTTCAAGCCTAACAGAAATGAACTTCCTTGGTCAATATGCGTTATTCTTGTAGTGAATCCTGTTCCCGTGCATCAGTTGAATGTCACAACCCAATAAGTGTATTGCCCCTCTGCCGTCTGGCAGAACCAACAGCCCACACCCATGCTGGTGAAGCTGGGTTCCATAATGTTGGCATAGTGGGCAGGGCTGCCTTGCCAGCCGGTGCAAACGGCGCTGGCAGAACCCCGTGGACCGGCGGCGCAGATCTCGCTGCGGGTGGTCATGCCGCTGTGGTCAAAGGGCGCACCCGCCACAAAACTCTCGCACCGGGCATCGGCTGCGGCGCTCAAACCACTGTCCATTGTTAAGGGTGCCAGTCCACCGGCAGCGCGCATAGCGTTGATGTTTTCCTGCACCGCCCAATAGGCGGAATCGGAACTGTCGATGCTCCACCACTGTTCGGTGCCTGCCGCCAAATCAAAGGGCACAGCACCATAGCTCATACTGACCTGCGCCGGGGCAGGTTCTGCCGTCGGCGTTGCTGTGGGTTCCGGCGTAGGGGCAGGAGTCGGCGCGGGGGGAGCGGCAGGTGTAGCAGTGAGTGTCGGCGCGGGTGTGGCGGTAGGTTCCGGCGTAGCGATGGGTGTCGCTGTCGGCTCGGCAGTTGAAATCGGTGCAGGTGTTTCTTCGGCGTCTGCACTTTCGGATGTCTCTGCCGAAAGCTCCGTCAATTCAGCCGGTTCCGGTGTCTGTGCGCAGGCTGTCAACAAGGACAGCATCACAAGCATTACGATCCATTTTTTCATCTTGAAAACTCCTTGCGGGGGCCATCTCTGACCCGGTTGCTTCTTCTTTCTTTCATAGTAAAACCTTCTACCTTTCTTGTCCACGCTGTCGATTGTCCGAACGACACGGTTGATCTTCGTCCGGCACGGTATAAACAATAGTTTATATATGTGTGCCCCTGCCAGGGAATTTAAGATGGCAGGGGCACACATACAGCAACAGCCTTCCCTTGCTATATGTCAAGCAACAGGAAGGCTGTTCTATTATTTTGGTCTACGAGATTTCACTAGTAAGCCAAAAAGAGAAGACCCTGCACATTTCTGTGCAGAGCCATAGTGCTTTGAACCCAAATTTATTTTAGCTGTTCTTCGACATCATGCCGAGACGGCATGGATCGAATTGCTCCTCGGCGCGTCGTGACGAGACGTGCAGCCGCACTAGCAAACGTAATCATTTCAGCCAACTGATCTTCGCTTAAATTTTCGATGCCATGATCAAGAACATATGCTAATACACAACCGCAGTATGTATCGCCGGCACCGGTGGTTTCGATGACTTTGCCAGACCCAAGGCTTGGGCGCTCAACTCTCATATCCTTGTAATAGGAAACGCTGCCTGCAGGACCAAGGGTAACATTGAACAGCTTAATATTCGGAAACTGCCGGCGCAGTATCTGTGCGCCCTTCGTCAAATCCGTCTCCCCTGTTAGGAACTCTACTTCATTATCAGCAATTTTCAAAATATCACACTGCGCGAGTCCCCACTCTATCTGAGCCTTTGCCTCGGTCAAATCGTTCCATAATGGTGGGCGCAGGTTCGGGTCAAAGGAAATAAGGCTCCCAGATGCCTTGGCACAGGCAATGGCCTTATGGGTAGCCTCTCTCACAGGCTCATTGGTTAGCGAGAGGGTTCCGAAATGGAAGATTCTTGTGTCCTGAATAAGATCTTCCGGCACCTCGTCAGCCGTTAGCATACAGTCCGCGCCCGGAGAACGGTAGAAGGAGAAGTCCCGGTCTCCGTCAGGGGCTGTATGTACAAACGCTAAGGTTGTGGGGATTCTCGGATCGACGGCTAAACCGCGCAAATCAATGCCAGCCTGTTCTGCAACGTTCTTCAGCATAACACCATGAAAGTCATTGCCAACCTTGCCCACAAAGGCAGTTCGTTTGCCCAGCTTGGCCAGCATGGCCAGTACATTGCAAGGGGCACCACCGGGATTGGCCTCAAAAATCGGGTTGCCCTGCTGAGACTGACCGTTCTCGGTAAAGTCAACTAAGAGTTCACCAAGTGCCACAACATCAAACATAGATCTGTCCCCTCTCCATTGTTATGGGTTTGAGATTCCACCCTGTAATTGCACAGGGGTGATCAGCTCTCACATATAACTCGATTTTGTCGCTGTCAGGATAAAACCGAGTTGAAAATACAACTGCGCCATCATTGACAAATATCTCTACGCTTGAGGTATCGATCCAAAGTCTGACATTTTTTACTTCCTTGACTTTGGCTTTGCGTTCGGTTCGACCGGATCCTGTCTCATCGGTAAAGTATAAGCGCAAAACCGAATCATTTTGTTCAAATGCAAAATGAAGACCGGTGCCAAGCATTAGATCAAACGAACTGTTATCAGGATTCTGCAATGCAAGCTCGCAAGGCAAAAGAAGTTTTGCAGACTCTTCGACGGAGAAGGAACTCATGCGGAGCTGTTCGATTTCCTTTACGGGCATTTGATACAGAATGCCGTTTTTTTCTGTGATAACACGAGGCAATGTTTGCGCGTGTTGCCAACCATATTTAATGGTTGGGTTACTGTATCCGGCCAATGCATCCATACCCATCCAACCATATAAAATTCGACGTCCATCGGGCGCAGCAAAGGTTTGAGGAGCATAAAAATCAAAGCCTTTATCCCATTCGGTATAGGTAAAATTGGGTTCGTCACGCATATTTGTCCAAACAGATTGGAATACGTTTGCATAACGGAATTCCTCGGAAGGGATTCCCTGAGGAGACAACGAAAGATAATTGGAATCATTGATCTTGAATACGTCAGGGCATTCCCACATATAACCAAAATCTTTGCCGGGAACCATCATTCTCTCAAAATCCCAATGATCCAAATCAGCAGAATGATATATCAATACGGCTCCGGTTTCATTGATGGTTTGTGCGCCCAGAACCATGCGATACTCGCTGCCATCTTTCCACACTTTGGGATCACGAATTTGGCAACTACAAGTTTGGGGATAATCCTCCGAAGAAATCACAACTTCCTTTTCGGAAAAATGGAATCCATCCTTTGATGTTACATGTATAACGGAAAATGCACGCGGAGGGTTGCCTTGTAAAAAGAGATTTCCCGAATAAAAGACATGCAAAACATCATCCTTTACGATGGCAGATCCAGAATATTCACCATGGCAATCGTAAGGTTGATCAGGAATCAGCGGAGTACCCCAATAGGTCCAATGCAGCATATCCGGGCTTGTGTAGTGACCCCAATATTTGAGTCCGCCTTCCGGGCTGGAAGGCGCATATTGAAAAAACACATGCCACAGACCTTTGAACCAACACAAACCGTTTGGATCATTCATAAAACCGGTAGGAGGCATCAAATGCAGGCGCAAACGCCATTTATCATTCTCGTGTGCTTCCTGCGTTTTCTCACATGAACTCAAATATTGTTGTAACACAGTTGTCAGAACATTCATGGAAGTTATCCTTTCAAACCAGAAGTGCTAATACCTTCAACGAGGTATTTCTGGAAGAAGATAAAGATAAGAACAGCGGGCAGAATGGAGAGCGTAGACATTGCAAACATTGCACCATAATCAGAAGAAGAACTCGGATCACAGAACAGCTTAAGTGCTAAGCAGACCGGGTAGTTTTCCGTACTATTGATGTATAACAGGGCAGAAAGAAAATCGTCCCATCGCCACATAAAAGAGAAAATTGCGCCGGTAATAAGTGCAGGTACCATCAATGGTAAAATGATGCGCCCGAAAACGCCATAATAGCTGCAACCATCTATAACTGCTGCCTCATCAAGTTCCCGAGGAATGCCATCAATGAAATTTTTCATCAAGTAGGTAAAGAATCCCTGGGTAGCAAAGAAAAACGGTACAATAAGGGGAAGATAAGTGCCAACCCAACCCAGTTTCTGATACCACAGATATTGAGGGATCATTAACACCTGTGCGGGCAGCATCATCGTTACAAGCATAGCGGCAAACAAGATGCCTTTACATTTGAAATTACAACGGGAAAAACCATATGCAACGATAGCAGAAGACAGCAGCGTACCAATTGTTGCAAGAATCACCAGGAAGAAGGAGTTGCAGAAAAACTTTCCAAAAGTAAAGGCGCCAATTCCGCGCCATCCGTTGGCATAGTTTTCAAGCGTAAATTGCTCTGGTATAAGAGAACCGGCGGTTTGAAAAATGGTTGATGTCGGCTTGAACGAACTGCAAACCATCCAAACCAGCGGATAGATCATAATAAGACCAATACCACATACAATAATATGGTACAAGACTTTTCCAAGCATTTTTTTTGAATGCATAATCAAATGCCTCCCTCGTAAACCCAGAACTTTTTGGTGGCAAACAGAATAGCTGTAATCGTACCAATAACCATCAGCATAATCCATGCAAGTGCGGCACCGTAACCTGTATTATAGAACTCAAACGACTGCTGATACATATAAACCGTGTAGAACAAAGTAGAATTCATGGGCTTGCCTTGAGTGATAATGTAGCACTGTGTAAATGCCAAAAAACCATTGATCATCTGCATAACAAGGTTGAAAAAGATGGTGGGTGTTAACAGTGGCAATGTGATCTTAAAGAAAGTGCGGACCTTATTTGCACCATCAATTTCAGCAGCCTCATACAGAGAAGCAGGGATTTGTTTTAAGGCAGAGAGGAATATCAGCATAGAAGATCCAAACTGCCAAATGGACAACAGAATCAGGGTCCAAATGGCGGTGCTGGTATTACCGAGGAAAGGATAATTGGTTCCTAAAATCTGATTGATGACGCCATCCGTTGCAAACATGCGTTTCCACAAAATAGAAACTGCCACAGAACCGCCGATGATGGAAGGAAGATAATAAGCAGCTCGATAAAAAGCATTTGCCTTAGAGGTCTTTTGAAGTAGGAGGGCAACAATCAATGCAAATACCAGACGAAGCGGAACCGAAACCAGTGCAAAGAAAAATGTGACTTTCATAGAGGTCCAAAATAAAGGATCTGCTGTAAAAGCATTCACATAGTTTTTAAAACCTGCAAAGGTAGGGGTGGACAGCACACTATAGTTGCACAGAGAGTAATACAGGCTCATTCCCATCGGAATCAACAAGAAAGCGAAAAGACCGATGATAAACGGTGAAGTGCAAACAAGACCGGCGACATGCTCCTGATTTAGTGTTTGCGCTAAGGATTTTGAAGACTTATTCACGCAGAAATTCCTCCTTAAATAGTTTGAACTACAAGATATGCCGGGCCGAGCATCTCTTGCCCGGCCCGGCAAAATCAGAAGAAAACCAGGATGTAATTAGCCTGCCTTTGCAGCAAGGAATGCGTTACCCTGCGTAAAGAACTGCTCAGAGGCTTCCTGTGCGGTAATCTGACCATAGCAAAGCTGCTCTTCCAACTGCTTCAGCAGGTTGACGACCTCAGAAGTACCCTCCGGAGGAGCGGCGTTAATTTGAGAACAATTAGGAGCAATAACGTTCTTAATAAAGGCCATGCCACTTTGAGTGCCTGCGTCCAGACCAGGTGCAATTGCATCGGCAACTACAGTGCTGGCAGGAACACCACGCTCAGCAAGCAAAATCTTATTTGCGTCAACCGAGTTGGTAAAGAAATCAATCACCTTTGCGGCTTCAACGGGATCTTTGCTGTCAGAGGAGACACAGAAGAACTGACCAGGCTTGAGGTAATTGGACTTTTTCGCATCATCGCTCGGCCATGTCGTAATACCCAGTTCCATGCCTTCCGGTGCAGCTGCCTTAATTGCACTCAGAGAGTTAGTCCAAAGGAAAGTGCACCAGGAACGGTTGGCAGGATCAGAACCATAAACCAGCGGATCCTGCTCAATGGTACCAATATTACGCTCGGCAAAAGAACTTGCAGAAAGCATCCAGCCTTCCTTAATACCATCCTCAAATACGCCGAAGTACTGGTTGAAGTCATCAGCGGATGCTGCGCCGAGTTTCCCGTTTTCAAACAGGGTAATATCCTTTGCACGCAGAACATATTCGATGTTGTTTTCGCCCTGATTGTAATAGTAATTGCTCTTGTAACCAGTCTTTTCATAGACTTCCTTGCACAGAGCCTTGAACTCATCGACGGTCATGTTATCCTTTACCGTAATGCCGTTTTCATCCAGCAAGGTTTTGTTATAAACCAGAGCAGGCGCATTTTCACCGATGCAGATGGCATACAAACCACCGTCAGAGCCTTTGCCGGCGTTCAGAATTCCTTCATCAATATTGGAAACATCAAGGGTACCATCCTCTACATAGGGAGTCAAATCAGTCAGCAGACCGTTCTTGATGTACTGATCCAGGTACTTATAGTCCATCTGGATAATATCAGGGAGAGCCTTTCCGGCAGAGGCAGTAGCAAGCTTATTCCAGTAATCTGCCCACTCAGCCACCTGGGGGTCAAAGGTGACGCCGGCGTTTTGCTCCGCATAGAGATTCAGCGTAGAGATAGTGCGCTCATTGCGCGTTTGGTTTCCCCACCATGTTACAGTGAGTTTTTTCTCCCCAGAGGTGTTGCTATCGGCGGCGGCTTCCGAAGTGACAGCGCCTGCTGCCGTGGAGGTAGATGCAGTGTTGCTTCCGCCGCAAGCAGCCAAGCTGAGAGCCATTGCTCCGACCATGGTTGCGGCCGCGATTTTCTTGAATTTCATAATCGTTCTCCTTCCGTGTTCAGTTGTATTGGGAACCTGTGGTTTCCTCTCCTGATGACACCATCATTGTACCAGACATGATCTTTAAAATGAATCCGAAAAACCGATGCGTATTTCAGAATTTCCGAGGTTTTTAACGAGAGTCCTTTTCTTTGCTTTTCGTATATGCTACACTATTTTATAAGGAAGATAACACAAATTCAACAGTCTAAACACAGGGGGAAGCGTATGCATCTACGTCGTTTTTTTCGGGATGTTCCTCTAAAAAAGAAATTGCAGCTGCTGGTTTCTATTCTGGCACTTACATTCGTAATCTGCTTTTCATTTGGAATAGAACTGGTTTCTAATGCTGCAAATAAAAACCTACAGGAATCTGCAGTCGCCAGCTTATCGGGAGCCGGAGCGCAAATTGCCAGACAGCTTACTGCTCTCGAAAACATTTCTTATATGATTTTAGCAGACAGCACCGTGCAGGATTCCTTGACCAAGGCATCGTTGCGTGAGAGTGATTATTTTCAATACCGCCGCAGCTTTGAAGCTATGCACAACATCGTACAATATTATCAAAACCAGTTTTATGGTAATTATCTGGACTGTATTTGCGTTATAAATGATTACTATGCCACCTATAGCGCATCGCCTTACATTTCTTCACTTCCGAATGATATCATACAAGACCTATCCATAAAGGCTGCTGCAGGGGGTGGCGCACCGGTATTTGTTACGGATTATATTGATCAGTACGATCTCTTTTTGGTGAGAGAAATCAGGGAAATCAATGGTCTTTCGTTAAAGCACCTTGGCTTTATGGTATTATGCATTGATTTGGATTCTCTTGTAAAAGATACGACTTCGTGGGCGAGCCAGTATGACGACCCCGACTTTTTTATCTTTGACGGACAAAGGCTGGTGTATAGCTCTGATCCTTCAGAGGAGTTTTTGACCCCACATAATTATCATAAGAACAGCTATTTGGTAGAAATGTCTTCTGGAACGTCACACTTCTTTGTTCAGAAGAGCCTTGAGTTAACAGGGTGGAATTGTGAGATATCTATCCCCTATGATACAATCAATCATTCTATTAAATCAGCCACTTTAATATCTTTCTGTGTTATGGCATTGGTTTTGAGCTGTATGGTATTACTCACAAATCACCTTTTAGATACTATTACAGTTCGGGTATCCTCCATCAATAACAAAATGAGGCGCTTCGGTGCAGACCATCACGATTTATCGGCTCCCCCGGAAGATGGAGAATATGGAAAAGACGAAATCGGATGCCTTGATGAGCAGTTTGACCATATGGCGCACCAAATTTGCGAACTGATTGACAAAAATTATGTCAACGAGTTATTGCGCAAGGATGCTGAACTTGAGGCGTTGGAAAAGCAAATCAATCCGCATTTTCTTTATAATACACTAGAGTCTGTAAATTGGCGCGCCAAAGCAATCGGGGAAACTCAAATATCTGCCATGACGGAAGCACTTGGGCATCTGTTGCGCATAACTCTAAGTAAGAGCACGGATATACACACATTAAAAACGGAACTCGACCTTTTAAATTATTTCATGACGATTCAGAATATCCGTTTTGAAGATCAGCTCGATTATTCTCAAGAAATTACACCCGGTGCAGAGAACGCTTTGATTCCGAAGCTTACCATACAGCCATTGGTCGAAAATGCAGTTCATTACGGAATGGAAAGCGGCGATGATGTGTGCCACATCAAACTATCTATCGAGCAAAAGGAAAAAGATCTTTGTATTCGTGTTGCGAATACCGGTTCGCAATTTCCCGATGATTTTTATGAAGGATTGGTGGAAAAACAGTATAAATCACGTGGCTTTGGAATCGGATTGCTGAACATTGATCAGCGTCTGCGAATCAACTTCGGGGATGCTTACCATATCCGCTTCTATAATGAGGATGATTGGGCTATAGTAGAAATTCACATATCCTATTTTCCGTTTAAGGGGGAAAAATAAACGTGTATCGACTTGTAATCGCAGATGATGAGAAGGCTATTCGAGAGACAATAGCCACCTTCATCGATTGGAAAAGTCTGGATATTGAGGTTGTTGCGGTTTGTAAAAACGGAAATGAAGCTTATGATGCAATCCTTGACGAATATCCTGACATTGTGCTTACTGACATTCGCATGCCCGGTATGAGTGGGCTGGAAATGATTCAACGCCTGAAAGATGTTGGAGGAAACATTGAATTTATAATTTTGTCCGGCTATGGCGAATTTGAATATGCCAAAAAGGCTATGGAATTAGGCGTTGATCACTATCTACTAAAACCATGCAATGAAAATGAAATAATAAGAGTGATAGAAGAGGCCAAACGCACCTGTCAAAAAAGACGACATTTCCTGGATCTTTCCAGTCAGCAATATGCTGCAAAAACGGATGTATTTTCTAGTCGTATATGGACAATAATGGAAGATGCTTTATCTGCAGAAAACCTCGATGCTTCACTTTCAACATTTTCTGAATTTCTCGAAATGCATCAAACTGACTTTTTGCTATGCCGCTATACCATTGACAAAAGCAAAATGTCCGGTGTGGTAAATTCGCTAACAAATGCATGTCGTGAGCAGTTCCCAGACAGGGTCATTTGCTTTTTTCAAACGCAGCACAATCTATATCTTTTGTGTGAAGTGAATGATCAAGAAATCCTAACGCTTAATCCGTGTGTAATTGCAGAGAACATAACGGTTAGGTCTGACTTAGAAGAAATGCTAAGATATGTGTTGCAGCGAATACAATTTCATGGACAGGTAAGCGTTCTTGTACATGATGTGCCATTACCGTTAAAAGGAATTCCTGCAACGCCAATCGCAGAAGAAGTGATTGGGACAATGAAGGATGCCGTTTCAAGTGCGACCTCCTCAAACAAAGCGATAGATAAAACAATTCAATACATAAAAGAGCATATTTCTGACCAGAATTTATCCCTAAAAAATATAGCAGAAACCCACCTTTATATGAATGTAGACTATGTTAGCAAACAATTTGTCAAATATACAGGAAAGAGATTTTCTGCATATCTAAACGAATTAAAAATTGAAAAGGCAAAACAAATGCTGGCAGAGGATAAAGACTTGAAGATAAGTGCTGTCGCAGAAGCTGTTGGGTGTGCTAATAATCCGCAATATTTCAATTACATATTTAAGAAGCAAACCGGAATGACACCTAGTAATTTTCAGCAAACCTGCGCAACAGGCCGCGAAAATTAACTTAAGGCAATACCGCACAATTCTAAGTGCCGATACGGCGTGCGATGTGCGGCAGATGCAAAGTCAAAAGTGCAGATAATACTTTGTGTATTATCGAGCATTTTGGCTACGTAGATGCCGTACCGCAGCCGCCGGTGTTAGCAGCGGGCGGAAATTGTGCGGTGTTGCCATAACGAACGACCACGCATTGTGAGAACTCTTCTGGTGTAATCCCAAAAAGAAGCCACTGGGGCTGTTGCACAAGGAAAATTCAAGTGCAGCAGTGTCACAGACAGCGTATATTGTCCGCACCCCCAATGATCTGCTGCCGTGGTCGGACGAACTTCCTGACGTTTGCAAAAATAAAATTTGAAATTTGCTGGAGCCAGGTTTGGCTCTGGCTTTATTTTTGCTTGACGGCTGTGGTTGAGCGGTTACGCATTAGACGATGATACTTATGCAAAAGATGAGCAGCCAGAGGTTCTGGTCACTTTGATCCAGACGATTGTAGAAAGAATTTATATTGTGGATAAGGATGACGATCGTTACTGCCACATCTTTATCAAGGGCTGTTCCGGAGAAGATTACACCGGTTTCTTCCGGACAGCCGGTTACATAGAGGACAATTCGACCTCTGTGTGTGATTCAGAACAGTGTTGCATTATTGACATTCCAGAGGAACGTCATAACCTTCATTTCTGAAGCGTTCAGTTCCATTAATTTCTGTTCTTCGTTCATGCTATCCCCCTATTACTGGAATGTCACAGTCCAATAGGTATAATTCCCTTCGGCAGTGCTGCAAAACCAGCAGCCGACACCCATGCTGGTGAAGCTGGGTTCCATAATGTTGGCGTAGTGGGCAGGACTGCCTTGCCAGCCGGTGCAAACGGCGCTGGCAGAACCCAGCGGACTGGCGGCGCAGATCTCGCTGCGGGTAGTCATGCCGCTGTGATCAAAGGGCGCACCTGCCACAAAGCTCTCACATCGGGCATCGGCTGCAGCACTTAGTCCACTGTCCATGGTCAGCGGTGCCAGCCCACCGGCGGCGCGCATAGCGTTGATGTTTTCCTGCACCGCCCAATAAGCGGAATCGGAGCTGTCGATACTCCACCACTGTTCGGTGCCTGCCGCCAAATCAAAGGGCACAGCACCATAGCTCA